>WNGF01002624.1_pt1 | contig 36520 bp, 35 predicted proteins | sample 5400641 | NCBI WGS metagenome assembly WNGF01 (sample SAMN13153371, study PRJNA577476) | soil metagenome | isolation source: 80 cm soil or saprolite under grassland replicate 2 | place: USA:California | collected 2016-06-15 | reverse complement strand
GGGAGCTATGTCACCAGTTAGCCCTAGAACTGCTGGTCTGGAACCGCTGGTCTGGCGTTGGAGCTGTCCCTGAATCGGTCGCCGGTCGCGCGGCTCACCGTCAGACCGACGGCGGCTTGATGATGACAAGACCGTCAGCTGGCCTTGCACCGACGGGCTCAGCAGCTGGTAGCGCGCCCCTGACCACGGCCTGCCGATGGTAATCCGGTCCGTGTGCCGGCTTTCGGTCCCGGGAAGACAGGCGCGCGCCGCCGCATATCAGCGGCCCGTCCGGGCATCAGGAGCCGGCAGCCTCGCTGGCCGCCTGCAGCGCCGCCTGCAGCGCGGTCACCGCCGCATCGGCAGCCGCCCGTGTGGTCAGCGCGCTGGTGTGGGCCCGGTCGATGTCGCCGAGGGCGACGCAGTCGAACGCCACCCGGGCGTCATGCGCCGCCGCCTCAAGCTCCCGCGCGGCCTGCTCCAGGATCGGGCTGCGGCTTCCGGCCTCCTGGTTGGTCATCGCCGGTCCTCCCTGCCGGTCTCATCCCCGGCGACCCTGGGGGCATGACCTGGCCCATCGCAACGTCCCGGCCCTGGCGGGCTGGGCCGGGCTCTGCGCGGGAAGAGGGCCCTCAACCTGGTAAACGCAGTGCGTTCCGCGTCCGTTACAGCCGCCTGGCAGGCAGGCGCCCACCGGAGGCGGGAACGGTGCTTCCGTGCCTTCGGTTCATTGGGGGCGAAGCAGCCGGCGGCGTTGCCAGGGCGGGCCGGGTGGCTATCCGGCACGCCGGCCAGCGGGCACCGCCCGCCGGCGCCGCAGAGCTTGAGGTCCACTAACGCCCTTTCGGTACCCAAGGCCACGAAGTTAAGGCTTCCGGCGCTCTGTCAAGGGGGGTCTCTGGCGCATGCCGCCAGCCCTCGTGTCCCTACTTGTCCGGTTCCGCCGGACGCCAACGGCAGCACACGAGCTGTCGTCGTGCCCGATTTGCCCGTGTTGACAAGTGGGTCGGAGCCTTAACTACGCGGCCTTGTTTCGGTACCAGGCCCGGGCCGGTCTTGCCCACGGGGGATCGGGGCTGGGTGGCGGGCCGGGTGATCTTGGCGAGGTGGCCGGGTTCCCTGCCAGCGTCGCTGCAGGCGTGATGCAGGAGGCGGTGGCTCTCGCGCGCGGGACCGCAGCGGTTCCTCTCAATCTTTCCGGCGCTTGCGGCCCTGGCTGACCAGGTGCAGCGTGCCGTCGGCGGCGATGCACGCCCCGATGTCCCAGCTGACGTTGGTGTAGCTGCCGCCGATCAGCTCCGCCTGCGCTTACCGTCACCCCGGGCAGCGGCAGGACCAGGTAGATGCCCAGGCCCAGGCAGCGACCGCGGCCGCGGCGCCGTCGGCCCGCCACCGGTGGGCGGGGCGGAAAAAGCCCGCAGGCTATCCGGCGGGCGGCTGCCGGGCCGCATGCACGGCGTCTGCCTCGGCGTCATAGACAGGCAGGATCTTGGTCAGGCCCGCGGTATCCAGGACGTGCCGGGCCTGCGGGGCCGGCGCTGCCAGGGCCAGACGGCGGGTTGTAGCGCGAACCGCCCGCCAGACCCCGACGAGGACCCCGATGCCGGTGGAGTCAATGAACCTCACCCCGGCGAGGTTGACCACCAGGCCGCCGAAGCCCTCATCGGTGACGATCCGCAGCAGGCTGTCGCGCAGCACGCCGCAGCTGGCCACGTCAACCTCACCGGTTACCTGCACCACGGCGATGCCGTCCGCCAAACCGTATTCGAGGGCAAGCCGCTCCGGTGCCTCAGCGGTGTTCATAGCTCCTCCTTCCCCGGCGGGCCCGGTCCGGCAAAACCGGCCGGGCAAGGTCGTGCGGTGCCGGGTTGCCGATGCCAGCGACGGTGGTGCTGGGCACGGCGGCCGCGGGTGCCCCCATTGACGGCCGCCAACTTGCACCCGCCTTCCGCCGGCATCGCTGACGGTTTGGTCCTGGCTGGTGCCGGCCGGGGCAGCCAGTGCACCCAGCGTTGCAGATCTGGCCGCCCACTGCGGCCGTATCTGGCTGCCCCCTTCCCCGGCACGTGCAGTGCCGCAGCCCGGATGCCGCCGCGGTAGATCGGCCGTCTGGCCGGCGGCCGGGCTCGACCACGTCCACCTGCTCGCCCACGACTGGGGAGCGCTCATTGGCAACCAGCTTTGCCTGCGGCACCCGCGCCGGGGCCAGAGCCACCTGTCGCTCAGCGTCCCGCCCCCGTACTTCGGATTCGACACCCAGCTGGAGCTCACGATCGTCAGGCGCGCCTGGTTCAACCTGCTGACCCCCGTGCCGCTCCTCGGTCCCCCTGCTGATGGGCAAGGGTCACCAGCCGATGGCGCGCTACATGCTGCCCGGCTTCACGTCGGACCGGAAGGCCTTCTCCGCAGAAGACGTCGAGATTTTCGTCGCCCAGCTCCGCGAACCGGCCCGAGCACGAGCAGGCTCCGCCCTCTACCGCCACTTCATCCAGCCCGAGGCCGTCCGCATCCTGACAGGTTCCTACAGGAGCAACGGCTGAGCACGCCGACACGCGTCCTGGCCGGGGCTGATGACCCCAACATCCGCCCCGATATCCTCCACGGCTTCGACGACCACGCCGACGACCTGAAACTAAGTACGTCGACGGCGCCTCGCACTTCGTCGCCGACGACAGGCCCGGTGCGGTGCTCGAACGTGCGCTCGAGCTCTTCGCACAACCCTGGCCCGAGGCAGGCCTGGCGAAGGCCAGCCGCACCGCCCGCAGAAGCCGAAGGCAAACGCCCTCATCCACCGGCCGGCCGCCCGTCCTTGCCGGCTCAGTTGCCTCCGGCAACATCAGCGTTCGCAGAGCTGCCATCAGCCACGCCGGACTTGCTCGCCGGCGACAAGCCATCACCGAAAGTGACGGCGCTGGCAGCGAAAGCGGCGAGAGAACGCGCACACCGCCGCCGTTATGTTCCTCGGCGGCTGTCCTGGAGGGCAGGACAGCGACGGGTGCAGATCGGGCGTTCTGTGCCGGGTTGCTGGGGGTGGAGCCCGCAGCTGACCGAACGCGGTCGTGCCCCGGCTGCTGCCTTTCGCGGGTACCCGGAGATATGAACTGCAGATGGCGTGGCCTTCCGCCCGGCGGTATGCCGACGAGTGCCCTGTGCGGTATTCCGGTATAGGGGCGCCGTTGCGGGAATCGTCACCGGGCGGGTCTTACGGGAGGCCCCTGGCTTGACACGGCCTCCCAGCTGCAGTGTTCCGATAGGGGTTCCATTTGCGGGGTACCAGCTGAGGCCGCGCCGCCGGCCAGCGCGGGCCCAGCGGTCCCGCGCCCGTGCCGGCCCGCCCGGCTGTTCTCTGTGCGGCAACAACGCCGGCGCACCTGCCGGCGTCTCAGGACGAGAGAGTCATCTGTTCTTGGGAGTGCCGGATGAGAAGGCTTCCGATCGGGCTCTGGACGGCGGTCGTGGCCGCTGTTGTGCTTGCCGGATGCGCGAGCGCGGGCGGCCCGGCCGGGCGCGTCACGAGCGGCGCTTCGCACGCCACCGCGACACCGTCCAGGTCGGCCGGGCCGCCCGGCAACACGTCCGGACCGGCCGCTTCGGGCAGTCGGTCGCGAAGGCCCGGGCTGCTGCGGGGTAAGTACCAGGCCCTCGCCATCGCGTTTGCCGACCGCAACACCGGCATCGCCGCGATCGCAGGTTTCGCCGGTGAGAGCACGACGGTCCGGTCGTGGATCGAGCGCACGGCCGACGGCGGCAGGCACTGGGTCGCCAGCCAGCCGGCCATCGGCCAGCACCAGCCCGGGGCACAGGCCGGCATGGCGTTCGTGTCCGCGCAGCAGGGCTGGGCCTACGACCCCGACCTGTTCTTCAGCCGCGACGGCGGTGCGACATGGCGGGCCGAACGCACCCCGTTCCCGCTCACCGGACCGGTCGCGGTGGCCGGGACCTCGGCCTGGGTCGCCGGATACCCCTGCAAGCGAGGTAATTGCCCGCCCGCCATCTACACGACGGACCGTGTCGGTGGCCCGCTCCGCCGGCTGCCGAACCAGCCGGGGACGACCGAGAACCTCGCCGAGATGCAGCGCCCGACCGCGTCGGTGGCGTGGCTGCTGCTTTGGGGGACGGGACGTCGGCCGCCTCGCCTGGTGACGACGAGCGATGCGGGCCGCTCGTGGGCGGCCCGTCCGCTGCCGTGCGCGTCGAAGTCGAACACCTGGTGGCAGCTATCGGCTGCCGGTCCCGGCTCGCTGTGGCTGGTCTGCGAGGGGACGCCGGGGGCCGGGTCCATGCCCGGCGTCGTCTACCGGACCGTGGACGGCGCGCGCACCTGGACGCGGATCGCGGGCGAGAACTCGCTGAGTGTGCACGCGGTGAGCAGCCAGGTGGCGTGGGCGGTGCAGGCCAACGCGTCCGGCTCGATCCTCGTCCGCACCGCCGACGGCGGGCGTACCTGGCACACAGTGCTGAGCCGCGCGGACACCGACGTGGAGGCGTTCATGCCGCAGGGGCCGGACGGCGCGCAGGCGGTCGCGCGCGTGTTCAGCGCGAGCGGCATGCGGTTCGTCGCCTACCGGACCCGCGACGCGGGCAAGACCTGGCAGCGCACTGCGCTCCGGACATGAGCGCCGCTGCGGTCAGCCGCGCGTGACGCCGAACATGTACGGGCCGAGCTTGTGCAGGCTGACCCACCCGGCGAGCACGCCCCTACCAGCGCGGCGGGGACGGTCAGCGTACCGATGCCCGAATACTTGCACGGCGGCTCACGAGGACCTCGGCCGCGAGCCACCGTCAGGCGCGATCCAACCCGCTATCACGCCCAAGACTGCCACCGCGGCAAGAGCGCGAGGAACTACCCCGCTCATGCTCCTTCGACGCCCGGCCACGGACTACCGGTTCCGCAGATGCCCGCGCGCCTGGTGCCACACCAACGCCCATGGCGATCGTCGCGCACCACGGGTGGTACTGCCGTCGCGGACGATGACAGCGGGATCGTCCATGTCAGGGCGCGTCGTGGTGGAGAACAACACCGGACGCGCCAGCCATACGTCCGGCTGCCTGGCGCTCTTCCAGGTCGAACTCGTCAGCGGAGCTACCATCCGTCCGTGGCCTGGCCTCTCTGCCTGCAGCCGTTCACGATCCCGGCTGGCAGGTCCAGCTATCCGGTGACCGTCGAGGCGAGCTACAGCCAGTCCAGCCAAGGCCGACCGCAAGACGGCCGGGTCGGGTGCTCCGCTAGTGCTACTCAGCGGGCTGGGCCTGGACGTGTCCGAGATGAGCATGCTGACCGGCCCACTGGCCGCCTCGTTCCAGGTCACCGCCGTCGACAACCGCGGTGCGGGCCGCTCGGCCAAGCCGGTCGGCCCGTACTCGATTGAACAGATGGCTGCCGACATCGCCGGCCTGATGCACCGGCTCGGCCTGCCCCGCGCCCACCTGGCCGGTATTTCGCTGGGCGGGCGGATCGCGATGGCGCTGGCGCTCGATTGGCCCGACCGGGTGGACCGGCTGATCCTGGTGGCCACTAGCCCCGCGGAAGAACTCCCGCACGTCGCCGATCAGCAGGTCGGGTGCCTGCATGGCGGCGAAGTGGCCGCTGCGGCTGAAGTTGGCCCGGTGTGGTGTGTGGGGTGGCGGTCGCCGCCGGGCTGTGACCGCTACGGGCTGACGATCTGTCCGGACGGGCGCATCACGTACCAGTACCCGCCGTCGTCGTTCTTGCCCTGGCCGGCCGCATGACCGGGAGAGGCATCGCCGAGGTAGGTGTACAGCGGCCATCCGTGATAGGTGACGACGCGGCCGCCACCCGGATCCGGCACCGTGCCCAACAGGCCGGCGCTCACCCCGGCGCCGGCCGCGACCCTCTCGCCGGCGTGCAGTTCCAGCGGCGGCCAGGCCGACGCGCAGCCGCCGGTGCAGGTGACGTTACGGGCTGCGTCCGGCGGGAACGTGTACAGCGCGAACCCCTTGTTCGTGACCAGCACCGTGCCCAGCCGGCCCAGCTCAGCTCGGTCGACGGTGACCCGTCCCTGCCGGGCGCTGTAGCGCACGACGTCGACGTAGTGGACGTAGAGGTACGCGGCGAACGCTGCGACGCCGGTGACCAGTGCCGCGGCGCCGAGGAGAACCTTGGTCCGCCGGCGCAGGCCCCGGGGCCGGATCACGGGTTGAGCCTGGCGGGTGCCGGGGCGGGCTCTGCGCTGCTGATTAGCAAAGAGTTTCATTTTCGTGCTCCTCACGGGTTCTTATTTGCTTATTTGAAGTAATTAGCCTTGACGGTGCCGATGGCGTTGCCCTGGCAGATGTCCTTACGCGGGCCGGCCACTTTCCAGGACCAGCCTGAGCTTGCCGAGGTTCTGCGCCACTGCCGCCTTGATCCTGGGGGCCGCGAGCGGGGCAAGAAGCCTCAGCCTGGCCGGGGAGGGATCGAGCTCCACGCTGTTGACCAGCCTTGTCGCGCCGTCCGCCGCTTCCAGCTGGTAGCTGATCGTTGCCTGGAAGGGCCCGATCTGCCCGTGAATGGCCAGCCGGGTGGCCGGCTGGAAGACGGTTACCTCGAAACTCTCGGTACTCCTGGCCGGGATGGAACGGGTCTGGCGGTACCTGGTGCCCACCCCGACCGGCCCGGCGGCGGCCAGCTGGCGGGTCCGGGGGCGGTGCTTGGCGGCGCGGATTTGCCTCATCGGTGGCTTCCTTCCGGGGGTGTGCTTCCGGCTGGGTCTGGGTCCAATCGGCGGACCGAGATCAGGCACATGCCGAGGTCGCGTATCTTGACCAGGACGCCGTGCAGGGCTGGCTGGTCGGCCACCGGCCCGGAGAGGATCGTCTCTCCCGCCTCGCTGCGGACCTGGAGGCCCTCGAACCAGCCGGCCCAGTGCTCGCCGAGGACCCCCTCGACGCGGATCTCGTATTGGGTCGGCGGCCGCGAGTCGCTCATGCCTGCCCGCCCGTTTGCGGGCCTGTCAGCGCCCGGCCGGGCTTGACAGCAGTCATTCCTTGTCCTCTCGTGGGTGCGCGTTTCTGACCCCGACGCTACGAAGCGCCCCCTGGGTCACGCGTCACCTGAACGTGCCCGACGGGTGGAATCTTCGGTGGCGGCACCGGGCACGAAGGTGCCGCTGGCCGGGGGTTGACCCGGGCCGGGCCGCGGCGGCCGGCCCCGGATGGTGGCGGCGCCTCCGGGGCGCCTGCACGGTCGGGCCGGTCTCGCGGCGGCAGCCCGCGCCTGTGCCTGGGAGCGCCCGGGTGCCGGCCGGGGCTACGATCGGCTTATCGCCGCACGATGGATGGCTGGAGGCGGTGAGCGTGCAGGTCACCGGTGACTGAGCCGCCCGCGGTAGCCAGATCGGGGACCGCCGCGGCGGTGCGGGATGTGCTGCTGGCCACCAAGCTGAACGTGCCTGGCCCGCGGGCTGGTTTCGTGGCCCGGCCGCGGCTGGCGCAGCGGCTCGATGAGGGGGCGGATCGGGGGCTGGTTCTGGTCTGCGCCCCGGCTGGGTCCGGCAAGACGGCTTTGCTGGCCGACTGGGCCCGATCCGGCCAGCGCCCGGCCGCGTGGCTGTCGCTGGACGATGCCGACAACGACCCGGCCCGGTTCTGGCGCCATGCGGTGGCCGCGCTGGACCGGGCATGCCCGGGCATCGGCGAACGGGTGGGCCCGCTGCTCGGCCCGCCTGCCCCGGCGTCGTTCGAGGGTCTGGTGACGGCGCTGATCAACGAGCTGGCCGCCGAGCCCGGCGCCGGCGAGATGCGGCTGGTGCTCGACGACTACCATCTGATCGGCTCCCAGCCGGTGCACGCGTCGCTGGGTTTCCTGCTGGAGCACCGGCCGCCGGGACTGGGCCTGGTGCTGGCCAGCCGGGCCGATCCGCCGTTGCCGCTAGCCCGGCTGCGGGCCCGCGGGCAGCTGGCTGAGCTGCGTGCCGCCGAGCTGCGGTTCACCGCCGGGGAGGCAGCCGCCTTGCTCCGGGAAGCCGCTGGTGCTGACCTGCCCGATGCGGCGGTGACCGCGCTGACAGACCGCACCGAAGGCTGGGCCGCGGGGCTGCAGCTAGCGGCCCTGTCGCTGCGCGGCCGGGCCGATGTGGCCGGGTTCGTGGCGGCGTTCACCGGCAGTAACCGCTACGTGCTGGACTTCCTGGCCGAGGAGGTGCTCGAGCGCCAGAGCGAGCAAGTCCGCGCCTTCCTGCTGGAGACCTCGGTGCTGGAGCGCCTGTCCGGCCCGCTGTGCGACGCGGTCGCCGGCCGGACCGGCAGCCAGGCGATGCTGGAGCAGGTGGAGCGAGCGGGATTGTTCCTGGTGCCATTGGATGAGGTGCGCGGCTGGTGGCGATACCACCAGCTGTTCGCCGACCTGCTGCGCGCCCGCCTGCGGCAGGAACAGCCCGGCAGGGTCGCGGCGCTGCACCGTAACGCGGCGGCCTGGTGTGAGGAGCATGGGCTGGCCGACGACGCGGTGCGCCACGCGGTGGCTGCCGGGGAGATGAGCCGGGCGGCCCGGCTGATCGAGCTGTACGCCGACGCGCTCATCTTCCTGCGGGGCGAGGGCGCGACGGTGCAGCGGTGGCTTGCGGCGCTCCCGGCTGGGCTGGCCGGCTCGCGGCCGCGGCTGTTGCTGGCCCAGGCGCGCTTGGCTCTCCTCAGCCGCCACGTGGAGGCGGCCGAGGTCGCGCTGGATGCCGCCGAGCGCGCGCTGGCAGGCGCTCCCGGCGTGGCCGATGAGCCGTTTGAGCCTTCTGCGGGCCGGGACGCGAGCCAGCTGGCGAACGTCCCCGCGGCGATCGCGCTCGGGCGTGCCGCCCTGGCCCAGCTCCGCGGGGACGCCGAAGGCACGGCCGCGTTCGCGTCGCGGGCCCTGGCCGAGCTCGGTGAGGGCGAGTGGCTGCTGGCATCCCACGCCAATGGGTACCTGGGCGTGGCCGAGTGGCTGCGCGGGCGGCTCGCGGAGGCCGAGCACGCGCTGTCGTCGAGCATCGGCCAGTGGCGGGCGGGCCAGCCCACCATGGCTGCCTGGGGCAGCCATCTCCTTGGCCAGGTGCAGCGGGCTCAGGGCCGCCTGGACGCCGCGGCCGGGACCTACCAGCAGGCGCTGGAGATCACCGCGCCACCCGGCCGCCCGGCGCTGCCCGGCGCGGGCGCTGCGCATGTGGGCCTGGCCGAGGTGGCCTACCAGCGGGGCGAGCTCGACGCAGCCCTGGAGCAGCTCACCCAGGGCATCCCGCTGTGCCGCCAGTTCGTCTTCACCCAGCCGCTGGCCACGGGCCTGGCGACGCTGGCGTGGATCCGGCAGGCCCAGGGTGACGCGGCCGGGGCCCGGGAGGCGATCGGTGAGGCCGGGCGGGCCGCGCCGGGCCAGGACGTGCCCGGCCTGCTCAACCCCGTGCCGGCGCAGCGTGCGCGGCTGCTGCTGGCCCAGGGCGATCCGGCCACCGCCGCCCGCTGGACCCAGGAACGCGGACTCGCCGCAGATGACGATCCCGTCTACCCACGAGAGCCCGGGCACCTGGTGCTGGCACGGGTGCTGCTCGCCCAGGACCAGCCCGGCCAGGCGCTCACGCTGCTGGGCCGGCTGCACGCCGCGGCCGTTAGCCAGGGCCGGGCCGGCAGCGTCATCGAGGCCGACACGCTGCGGGCACTGGCGCTGGCGGCCAGCGGCCAGGAAACCGCCGCAGTGGCCGCCCTGGCCAAAGCGCTGACGCTGGCCTGCCCGCAAGGCTACGTCCGGGTGTTCGCCGACGAGGGCCCGCCGATGGCCGTGCTGCTCGGCCGGCTGATCGCCGCCCAGCGATCCGGCCAGGCCGCTGCCGGGGTCCCGCTCGGCTACCTGGCCCGGCTGCTGCGGGCATTCGGCTCAGAGCATGCCGTGCCGGACACCGGGCAAGTCACCGCCGTCGTGCCGGGCATCGTCGAGCCGCTGACCAGCCGCGAGCTGGAGGTGCTGGGGCTGCTGGCGGCGGGCAGATCGAACCAGGCCATCGCCGGACAGCTCGTGGTCACCCTCGACACCGTCAAAAAACACGTCAGCCACGTGCTGGACAAGCTCGGCGCCACCAACCGCACCGAGGCCGTCGCCCGGGCGCGGGAACTGGACCTGATCCCCTAGCAGCGTGCCGTAGCCGATCCCCGCGGCACTTTCGTGCCCCCGGCCTGCGCGGAAGATTCCACCTGGCAGGTCCACTATCGGGTGACGCCCGCTGCGTCATCATCTCCTACCGTCCTGGTATGACCCGCACATCGCGGGGCGGCCTGGAAGGGCCCGAGTTCGGTGGCTAATGGTCATGCTGCCCCCGGACCTCTGCACCAAGAAGCTGGGTCTCGAGCTAAGGGAGGATCAAGTCATGAAATACCGGCATGTGGTGGTTCGTCACACCGGGGGGCCTGAGGTTCTGCAGATCGTCGAGGATGAACTGCCTGCTCCAATCAGCGGGCAGGTACTGGTCAAGATCCTGGCTGCCGACGTGGGGTTCTCCGATGTGAACATCAGGCGCGGGCGCTATCCGGGCGGCCCTCGGCCGCCTTTCACTCCCGGTTACGCCATTGTCGGCGTAGTGGAGCGATTGGGCCCTGACGCCTCGGGGCTGGAGGCCGGGCAGGCTGTCGCGGCCCTTACCTTCTATGGGGGCTACAGCCAGTACATCGTCCTGCCGGTGCAGGAGTTGTATCCCGTGCCCGCGGGAGTCGATCCCGGTGAGGCGGTGACGCTGGTGTTCAACTACATCGCCGCCTACCAGATGCTGCACCGCGTCGCACATGTAGCAGCTGGTCAGCGGATCCTGGTGCACGGGGCGGCCGGTGGCCTGGGCACCGCCTTCCTCGAGCTGGGACACCTAGCCGGGCTAGAGATGTACGGCACGGCCTCGAAGCCCAAACACGGTCTCGTGCAACGTCTGGGGGCCACGCCCATCGATTATCGCGCCGAAGACTTCGTCGAACGCATCGCAACCCTCACTGAGGATGCCGGCGTGGACGCGGTTTTTGACCCCATGGGGTCAGCTCATCTCAAGCGTTCGGTAAAGGCGGTGCACAAAGGCGGGACCGTCGTAGCCTACGGCTACTATGAAGCGGCTCAGCGGGGCAGTAATCCTGTCCTGGACGTCCTGTCGCAGTATATTCGGCTGCCGCTGTGGTCATTGCCACCACAGCGGAAGCACGTCGCGTTCTATGACACACGACCGACGAAGAAAAAGCACCCTGACTGGTACCGGGACGATCTCGCGCGCCTTTTCGCCCTGCTCGCCGCCGACGAACTCAGACCGGTGATCGCGGCGCGCCTGCCGCTGGAGGAGGTGGTCACAGCCCACCAGAGAGTTGAGCGTGCAGATGCGCAGGGCAGGCTGATACTGATCCCGAACCCGTGACGGATCACGTGGAGGCTGGCGTCCGTGCGGCGGGAAATAAAGCGCCGAGCGACGGGCAGCGCATGAGCGAACCTGATGCGTGGGATCCAGGCAGTCCCCGGAACCGGGAGCGGACGCAGGAGTATCAACGCCAGGCGCGTCATCTGCTGATGGAATTGGACCCGATCGGGCGTGTCCGACACGCCGGAGGCAGCCGGCGAATACGACTGCATGATCGGTCCACTACTACATCGACTGTCCCGCGCGTTCGGCGCAGCCGCGCCCGCCGCTTTCGCCACTCTGCCGCCGCCGGAACCAGGCCGCACTGGCGACACCGCTCCGGTCGTGATCCACACCGTGATCGTCGGCGGCATGCCCGGCGGGAAGATCATTCTGATCGCAGCTGCGGCCGCGGCCCTCGCCGCAGTCGCGGCAGTGCTGCTGGACCGTGCACGCGCAACGCGGCGGCACATGACGGCGCCAAGCGCCTACAGCGCGCCGCCGCTGCCCTCCGCTGCGGCTGCAGGTCCCGGCCAGACCTGCCGGTCGCCGTGGAGATCCTCGCCGCCCACATCCCGGCCACGGATGGTGCCGCCGCGCTGGCCCACGTGCTCGCCGAGCACGCCGCGCTGTACGCGGCCACCGAACCGGTAACCCAGCCTCACCCGGCCAGCCCGCCAGGCAGTGAGCTCGCCGTAGCTGCCGTGCGCAGCCTGGACCCGCACCAGGTCAAGCTCGTCGAGGCTTGCCGGCGCGGGCACGCGGCCACCGGCGATCCCGCCTTCGCTGCCGCCGCGGAAACGGTCACCGGCCTGCATGTCTGACCGGATGGCGGCATCGAGGCCGTCGGCAGCCGCTACCGCGATTCCGGTTCCGGCTGCCTGATGCGGTGGCCGGCATCGCGTCGCCGGCTTGCTTCGTGACCGGCCTTGCCGTGGTGCCGCCCATGGCACCCGATCCGGCGCTGGAGGCGTGCCTGCTCGAGGTGACCGGCCAGGTCGCGGCTTCGCAACCAGGGTGATCTGGGCACTTTCACTCGCGTGGTCGGCGGGCTCCGGCGGAACCGGCCTTGGCAATGGCCGCGGGCGCGCCATGCGGACCGGTCGTCAATACTGAAGCACGATGGGCAAGACCGGACCCGGAGGCGGGCGGTTCGCGCGTGCCGCCCTCGGCCTATGCGCGCTGGGAGCCGTCGCGGCGTACGCAGCCGCGGCTGTCGCATTCGGATACGCGCTGGTGAGTCTGTACTGGGCGCTGGGTGGACGTGGCCTGATCAGTACGGTCGGCGGATACGCAGAGCAGTTTGCCCACGGCGGCGGGGTCGTTGCGGTGCTGGTGGCTGTTGCGGTGGCGGTGGCGAAGGTGGCCGGCGGCCTGCTTGCGCTCGCGCTGGTCCGTCCGTGGGGGCGAGTAATTCCGCGTGGCTGGCTGTTGATCGTTTCAGCCGGGACCAGCGTGCTGCTCGTCGTGTACGGCGGTCTTAATGTGACGGCCGGAGCCCTCGTCCTCTGGGGTGTCATTCACCCCGGCGGGAGCGTGGACCGGACCGCACTGCGCTGGCACGCTGGGGTCTGGGATCTGTGGTTCCTGGTGTGGGGGATCTTGCTGGCGCTGGCAACCGCGGGCTATTGGCAGCGGACGGCAAACCAGAGCACCTGAACTCGCGCAAGCCCGGTGCTGACCCAGGCAACTGTCGACCACGGCCACGACCACTTCTCGATCCTCGGCGCCGCCCGGGAGTCGCTTCGGCGCTCGCCGGCCAAGAGCCAGGCCAAGGCCCCCGCAGGCGCGGTGGGAAACCTGGGTGAGGACTCATCGCCTCACGTTCCGTAATCGGGCCTTGCGCAGGGTGAGGCTCACACTTCCGCCGTTCGGTGCGGCCGGTTGTTTGCTGGCGCTCTCGATCCGGGGGAGCCAGAACCGGGTGTTCGGCGCTGAGGGCGGTCCGGCGGATCGCTCCCTGTCATCTGCCTCGGATGTGATGCAGGCCGGCGTGGGCGCGACTGGGATAATCGAGCCGGAAAGACGTGGGAGGAGACCGCCATGACGGTACCGGCTCTGGAGGAGGTTGGCGAGCTCGCCCAGCAGTTGCGGGTGGACTCGGTCCGTTGCAGCACCGCCGCCGGGTCCGGGCATCCGACGTCGAGCATGTCGGCGGCAGACGTGATGGCGGTGCTGCTGGCCCGGCATCTTCGCTACGACTGGCAGCGGCCCGACGACCCCGCCAACGACCATCTGATCTTTTCTAAAGGGCACGCCTCCCCGTTGCTCTATTCGATGTTCAAGGCGGCAGGCGTCGTCTCCGACGACGAGCTGGTGAACGGGTACCGGCGCTTCGGTTCGCCGCTGCAGGGCCACCCCACCCCGGTGCTGCCGTGGGTCGACGTTGCCACGGGCTCACTGGGCCAGGGGCTGCCGGACGGGGTTGGCGTCGCCCTCGCCGGGCGGTATCTCGACGGGTTGCCGTACCGCGTCTGGGTGCTCTGCGGTGACAGTGAGATGGCCGAAGGCTCGATGTGGGAGGCGTTCGACAAGGCTGCCTATTACCGGCTGGACAACCTGACCGCGATCGTCGACGTGAACCGCCTCGGCCAGCGCGGCCCGACCGAGCTGGGCTGGGACCTGGATGCGTACGCAAGGCGGGTTGAGGCGTTCGGCTGCCGCGCCATCCCCATCGATGGACACGACCTCGGCGAGATTGACAAGGCGCTGACTCAGGCGGCTGGCGCGGGCCGGCCTGCTGTCATCCTGGCCCGCACCCGAAAGGGCCGTGGGTTCTCCGAGGTCGAAGACCGCGAGGGCTGGCACGGCAGGCCGCTGCCCGCCGAGATGGCCGAGCGGGCCATCGTCGAGCTGGGCGGGGAACGCCACCTCACCGTCCGCGGGCCACTGCCGGAGGGTGGATCGCTGCGGGCCCGGCCCAACGGCGAGGTGACTCTGCCCCGCTACGAGCTGGGCGCCAAGGTCGCCACCAGGAAGGCTTTCGGTGAATCACTGGCCGCGGTCGGCGCCCGGTCCGACGTCGTCGCCCTGGACGGGGAGGTGGACAACTCCACGCACGCGGAGGACTTCGGCAAGGCGTACCCCGAGCGCTATTTCGAGATGTTCATCGCCGAGCAGCAGCTCATCGCGGCCGCCGTCGGCATGTCCGTGCGCGGATACGTCCCGTTCGCCGCCACCTTTGCGGCGTTCTTCACCCGGGCCTACGACTTCATCCGGATGTCGGCTATCTCCGCGGCGAACATCCGGCTGTGCGGCTCCCATGCCGGGGTCGAAATCGGCGCAGACGGCCCGTCGCAGATGGCCCTGGAGGATCTCGCGATGATGCGGGCCGTGCACGGGTCCACGGTCCTGTACCCGAGCGACGCCACGAGCACGGCCTACCTGGTGCGGGAGATGGCCGAGCGCACCGGCGTCGTCTACATGCGCACCACCCGCGGAGCCTACCCGGTGCTATACGGACCGGATGAGACCTTCCCGGTCGGCGGCGCGAAGGTCGTGCGGTCCAGCCCGGACGACCAGGTGACGCTGGCCGGCGCCGGGGTGACGCTGCACAACTGCCTGGCCGCGGCTGACCAGCTCGGCCAGGACGGCATCCGCGCCCGCGTCCTGGACCTGTACTCGGTGAAGCCGATCGACACGCAGACGCTCGTCACGGCCGCCAACGCGACCAGGAGCCGGGTCGTCGTCGTCGAGGACCACTACCCGGCGGGCGGCATCGGCAGTGCGGTGCTCGAAGCGCTCAGCGACGCCGACCACCCAGCCCGCATTGCCCACCTGGCGGTACAGGGCCTGCCCGGCTCCGGTACCCCGGCGGAGCTCATGGAGGCGGCGGGAATATCCGCCGCCCGGGTCGCGCAAGCTGCCCGCGAACTCCTGGACGCCTGACTCCGCCGCGAAGCTACCGAAGGCATAGATTCGTGCCCAGTGAGTCGGCGCAGGGCGTCTCACCCCCCGGCCCTCTCAGGACCAGGCGTAACGGTCTCCCGTCATCCGGCCCCGCAGCAGGGCCGGCGGTGAACGCGACGAGCTGCCACTGCGCGAGTGCCGCGCACAGATGGTCCAGTTCTGGGCCCAGGAAGGTCGCGGCGGGACGATCCCATCGCTGCAGAAGCGCGCGTTGGTAGAGCGCGTACAGCGGGGTTGGCACCGTGGTGCTGGCCATCGCGACCATGAACGCGCCGGTGACCGCCCAGAACGCGAACACCGTACGCCGCGGCTGCCGTGCAGCGGGTGGGGGCTTGTGCTGCTCGCGGCCGCTGACCGCGGCAGGGTTCTGGCGCAGCGGGCTGGAGGCGGCCCGCGGGCTGGGGGCTGGCCGCTGTGGACGGACGGCAGCCGTCACGGCAACTCCTAAACTAGTTATTAACTCATCACTATACTAGCATAACTAGTATAGGTCGATAACTATATCTAGTGACCTACCCTGAAGGGGTGGCAGTGACCCGGCGCAACGACAGGGACCTGGCGGCGCCGCCGGACGGCGACTCGCGGTGGGCTGACCTGGCTGACCTGGTGCTCATCATCGCCCGGGAGATCCAGTTCCGCGGTTACAGCGACCCGGAGGCAGTCCCGCTCACCCAGTCTGAGGGCATGGTGATGCGCTACCTGCAGCAGCATCCGTGTCCGCGGCCGTCGGCCACGACACCAGCAACCTCGACGCAGCCCTTGCCTTGCTCCGCGCCATCGAAACCAGCCCGGTCGCCGCCCGGTCCGCCGCACCCGGCCAACAGCCCTGATGTACAGACCACCCGCGTCTCCCCATCGTGCGATCACGCCTGAAGGCTGCGGACATCAGGGCGCGGTGGAGAGCCTGAGCGCTTCGCAGCTCCATGCGAGGTACACCGCAGGTCTACGAGAGGTCAATCGTGAGACGCGGCAGCGAGCCTCCGGCCAAGCCGCGTGACCAGACGATCGTGCACCGGACTCCTGCGATCCGCCATCCGCTTCAGGCCGTCCTGGATGCCGGGAGCAAAATCAACCTGGCATGGGCGCCCACCAGCGGCGCTGGGCGGCCGCTTGCGGTGTCCATGGTCAGGCCGCCCCGGCGGCCGCGTCCGCCGGCTGCGGATCGTCCGGGCGTTCGGCGAGCTTGCCGTTGACGAAGGTCGCTCCGGCGCGGACGAGCGCGACCAGGTGCGGGGCGTTGACCATGCACCGTTCCGGGCTGGCAGAGCCGCGGTGCCGGCGGCGGTCACGCGGCTGGCTACATCAGGTTCGCTGGCCGGCCCGGTGTGGCGGGCCGCGCGGCGACCAGGCCGGTTTCGACGGCGCTGAGCAGGCGGAGGGCGGCGTCGAGGTTGCTGGTGTCGCCGCCTGTGGCGGCGGACACGGCGCTGGCCCACTCGCGCCGGACGAGGGCGTAGTTACTTGCGCCGCGGTTGGTGCGTTGGACGGTGACCCCGCGCCCGTCGCCGGGAGAGGCGCGGCGCTCGATGAGTCCCTTGTTCTCCAGGCTGCGCAGGACGGTGGACAGGTTGGTGCGCTGCAAGCCGGTGGCGGCGGCGATCCGGCTGGGCGGCGCGTCCGGATGCTGCTGCAGGTAGCGCATCACCATGCCCTCCGATTGGGACAGCGGGATAGCGCGAGGGTCGGTGTAGCCGCGGAACTGGATCTCCCGGGCGATGATGAGCACCAGGTCGGCCAGGTCAGCCCACCGCGGGTCGCCGGCCGCTTGCGGTGCTGAATGCCCGCGCTTGGGATGCGTCACTGCCACTCTCCCAGAGTAGCTCACCAGACATAGTTATTGACACATAACAAGTTGCCCTGCATACTTATCAGGTCATAACTATCTGAGGAGATGCCATGACGTCCACCGCCACCGACGACCGCACCGCCTCGCGCCCGGCTCCCTCCGTGGCCCCGGCCTCGGCCCGGGCCACGGCGCTGGCCGGCGGGCTGCATCCAATCGGGGTCTTCATCCTGCTGGCGGGCGCGTTCCTGCCGATCATGGACTTCTTCATCACCAACGTCGCCCTGCCGAGCATCGACGCATCGCTGCACGCATCGGCGCCGGAACTAGAGCTGGTGGTCGCCGGGTACGGCGTCGCCTACGCCTCGCTGCTGGTCCTGGGCGGCCGGCTGGGTGACCGCTACGGCCGTCACCGCATGTTCCTCAGCGCGCTCGTGGGCTTCGTGCTGGCCTCGCTGGCCTGCGGCCTCGCGCCTTCCGTCGGCGTCTTGATCGCGGCGCGGATCGTCCAGGGCGGCGCCGCCGCGCTGCTCATCCCGCAGGTGCTGGCGACCTTCCACCACACCCTCGAACACGAGCGCAAGGCGCGTGCCTTGGCGCTGTACGGCGCGACCTCCGGCATCGCCGCCGTGGTTGGCCAGATCGTGGGCGGGCTGCTGGTCAGCGCGGACATCGCCGGCACCTCCTGGCGCCCGATTTTCCTGGTCAACGTGCCGATCGGGATCACCGTATTGCTGGTCGCCGCCCGCATCGTGCCCGCCACCCGCTCCCCGCATCCGGTCGGCGCCGACCTGGCCGGTACCGTGCTGTTCGCGGCCACGCTGACCGCGCTGCTAGTCCCGCTGACCGAAGGGCACACCCTCGGCTGGCCCTGGTGGATCTGGCTGCTGATCGTCGTCGCGGTGGCGCTCGGCGCTCTCACCTACCTCGTGGAGAAGCGGGCTGAGGCGCGGGGTGAGGTGCCGCTGCTGCCGCCGTCGCTGCTGCGGCTGCCGTCGATGTCGCGCGGCCTGATCATGCTGCTGGCCTTCAGCATCGGGTTTGGCTCGTTCATGTTCGTCTTCGCCCTGACCGTACAGGACGGCCTGGACCACGACGCCCTCCAGAGCGGACTGGCGATCGTGCCCATGGCGCTGTTGTTCCTCATCGGCTCGGTGCTCAGCCCGAAGATCATCAGCCGGTTCGGCAGGGCTGCCCTGTCCGCGGGCGCCGTCGTCCAGCTCGCCGGGCTCGGCTCGCTCATCGCGGTGCTCGTAACGGACTGGGCGCACGTCAGCCTGTGGGCACTGGCCGCCCCGCTGGCGCTCGTCGGCGCCGGGCAGTCCATGTTGTTCGCCGGCCTGTTCCGCAGCGTGCTCGCCGACGTCCCAACCCATCTGGGCGGCATCGGCAGCGGCGTGCTCGTCACCGTGCAGCAAAGCGGCCTGGCCCTCGGCGTCGCCACCCTCGGCACCCTGTTCCTCGCCCTGGCGCCGCACAGCTACCCGCACGCCTTCGCCGCCGTCGAGTACGCGCAGATGGGCATCGTCGCGCTCCTCGCGGTCGCCGCCGCGGTCCTGCCGCGCTTCACCAAGGCCACCGCCGACGTCCCCGTCATCGACGGCTGAACCCGGCCCGCGCATGGCGGGAGCCACCATGACAACCGGCTCAAATCACCAGGTCTTGACCACGCCGGCTCACCCAGCCGGGCGCGAGCCTCAATGCCGCTGACAAGTGCGTACGGGAGGAAGCGTTGAACCTGCTTGATCTGTCTCGATGGCAGTTCGCCATCACCGTCATGTTCCACATGACGTTCCCGGCGATCACGGTCGGGACGTCAATCCTGTTGTGCGTCCTGTACGGGATGCACTGGAAGACGGGAAAGCCGGTCTACCTGCAGATGTTCCGGTTCTGGCGGCGGATCTTCGCGGTCGGGTTCGCCATCGGCGTGGTCGCCGGGATCGTGATCGTCTTCCAGTTCGGGCTGAACTGGGGCGTGTTCGCCGCGAAGGCCGGTCCCATCCAGGGCCCGCTGCTTGGGATGGAGGTCGTCACCGCGTTCTTCGTGGAGGCGGGGTTCATCGGCATCCTGCTCTACGGTGACGGCCGGGTTCGGCCGCCCACATGTTCGCCGCCACGGTGATGGTGGCCATCGGGACGATCCTGTCGTCGACCTGGATCATCGCCAACAACTCCTGGATGCAGACCCCCTCGGGGTTTGTGATGCGCCGTGGGCGGTTCGAGCCGGTGGACTGGCTGCATGTGATCTTCAGCCCGTCGTTCATCTGGCGCTGGTGGCACATGCTGGGCGCGGTGCTGATTTCGGCCGCCTTCTTCGTCGCCGGGATCGGCGCCTGGTACCTGGTCAAGGGCAGCGCGCTGCCGTTCGCCCGCCGCTCGGTCTCCATCGGCCTGGGCATCGCGGCGATCTTGCTCCCGCTGCAGATATTCCTCGGCGACCACGTCGCCGCTCACGAGCTGCCCTACCAGCTGTCCAAGCTGGAAGCCCTGGAGGGCAACTGGACCAGCGGGAACACCGGCTACGTGATCTTCGCGATCCCCGACCAGCAGGCCCGGGACAACCGCACCAACCCGGCACCAAATGCGCGAAACCAACACGAACCAGGCTCAGGATCTGCAAAGACCTGACGGTCCGCTTCATATGAGTCATCGTGCCCCGGGGTGACGCCGCTACGGCGTGAAAATTTGGGCAGCTGACCCGCTGCGCCGCGCGAGCCCGGCTGCGCCGGGCGCTGCCGCGCCCGTACCCGCGGGCATTTGCCGGCTGATGGTCCCTGCGCGGGGGCGGGGCGGCCTGGGAGGCTTGGGCCGCGGCCGTCCGCCGACGTCGTTCCCTCCTGGCGGGCCTGACCCCGTATATGAGTCTGACGCCGGGAGCCAATGTTCAGGGTCGCTCAATGGTGCTTCGAGCCCGCGGACCAGATTTCCACTCGCCCCTGGCTCCTGCGAACGGCCGCGACCGCAACTGCCCTCTCATCGCAGGAGCCGACGATGCAAGACGTCGAAGATGAGCCGCTGTTCTGCGAGCGGGTCGCCGGCCTGGACATCGCCAAGGCCGGGGTCGAGGTCACCATCCGGGTGCCCAGCGACACCACGGCGGGCCGCCGCCAGCAGGAGACCCGCGGCTTCGGCACCACCCGCGCCGAGCTGGAGTCGCTGGGAGACTGGCTGGCCTGCTGGGGCGTCACCCGGGCCGGGATGGAGGCCACGTCCGGCTACTGGAAACCTGTCTGCTTTGCCCTGGAATCACGCGGGTTCGACTGCCAGCTGTACAACGCCGCGCAGGTCAAGGCGCTGCCCGGCAGGCCCAAAACGGACCGGGCCGACTCGGTCTGGCTCGCCAGGATCACCGAGCGCGGCTCGGCCTGCTCCAGCTTCGTCCCGCCCGAGCCGATCCGCCGGCTGCGCACCCATACCCGCTACCGGCGGCACCTCACCCAGGCCCGCACCGCCGAGAAGCAAAGGGTGGAAAAGCTGCTGGAGGACGGGCACCTGAAGCTGTCCAGCGTGATCTCCGACATCCACGGCGTCTCGGGCCGGGACATGCTCAGCGCGATCGCCGCCGGGCCGCGCGACCCGAAAGCCCTGGCCCAGCTCGCCCGAGGCACCATGCGCGGCAAGATCCGTCGGCTGGAAGAGGCGCTGGACTGCTCGTTTTTCACCGATCAGCACGCCGCCGCGCTGGCGATGATGCTGGCCACCATCGACCACTACACCACCCAGATCCAGGCGCTCACCGAAAAGATCGAGGTGCTGACCGAGCCCTGGCTGAGCCAGGCGGAACAGCTCGACGCCGTCGACGGCATCGGGATGGTCTGCGCCCAGGACATCATCGCCGAGGTCGGCGTTGATATGACGGTGTTCCCCACCGCCTCCCACCTGGTCTCCTGGGCGAAATGGTCACCCCAGGTCAAGCAGGCCGCCGGGAAACGCAAGGGCAGCAACTCAACCGGCCGCGGCAACCCCTGCCTGTCCGCCGCCCTCGGCGAAGCCGCGATCGGAGCCAGCCGCACCCACTCCTTCCTCGGCGCCAGGTACCGGCGGATGGCCAGGCGCATGCCCAAGAAGAAAGCCCTGGTCGCGACCGGGAACTCCATGCTCACCATCGTCCACGCCCTGCTATCCGACCCCGCCGCCCACTACACCGACCTCGGCGCGGACTACTACGAGCAGCGCATGCACACCCGCCGCCAGGCCCGCAACCACGTCAAAAGCCGCGAACGCCTCGGCTACAAGGTCACCATCCAGGCCATCAACCCCGACACCGGCGAGCTCCAGGCCGCCACCGCCTGATCCGCCGCTGACCGTTACCCAGAGCCCGTCAGCGCTGGCGCGCCGCCGGGCGCTGCCGCCCGCCCGGCCGAGGTCTTATTTTCGGACCAGACGGATACGGATCGTCAAGTGGCGGACAAAGCCGAGCACAGAGCGTGACATAGGAGGCAGGCGGCTCCCGGCATCCGTCAGCGCCGGATCGTCGGCTATGAGCACATGGCGTTGCGTGAAGCTTGCAACGACTCGGGTGCAGGTCACGACGTTATGTGCAGTTCCCCGATGTGAGCACGATGCGGCGATCCGTTGCGTCGGCGCGCGTCGCCGGGGCCTATCCGACGAGCGTTCCCTCCCGTGCCACGACGCGTCCCGCCTTGATGACGAGGTCACGGACCGGGTGGGTCACGACCGCCTCCGCCGGGGTGCTCGCGTTGACGACTATGATGTCGGCCCGCGCGCCGGGCTCGAGGCCATAGGCCGGCAGGCCGAGCGCGCGCGCTCCGCCGTAGGTGGCCGCCTCCAGCGCCATCTCGATCTCCTCATCGCGCCGGAAGGTACTGCGGTAGGCCAGATGCATGGCCCTTTCCAGCATGTCGCCGCTGCCGAACGGGCTCCACAGGTCGCGGATGCCGTCGTGGCCGCAGGCGATGGTGACTCCGGCGGCACGCAGCCTGGCAATGGGCGGGACCGGGAAGTTGTACACGGCGGCGGTGATGAGGCTGACCCCGGCATCGGCCAGTTGCCGGCCGAGCCGGTCCTGGGTGGCCTGGTCGGCCTGGGCCAGGCCGTACGCGTGGCTGACCGCGACGCGGCCGCCGAGTCCGGTCGCCTTGGCTCTTTCGATGATCAGCTCGAGTTGCCAGGTACCGAGCGATCCGCCGTCATGCAGGTGGATGTCGATCCCCGCGCCGTGCCTTTCCGCCAGCGCGAACACGATGTCCAGATGCCGTACCGGATCGCGGTCGGCTCCGGCCGGGTCGATCCCGCCGATCACCTCGACGCCGTTGCGGAGAGCCTCGTCGAGCAGTTCGGCGGTGCCCGGCTCAGCGAGCACGCCGTACTGCGGGAAGGCCACCTGCTCTATGGTGACCCGGCCGCCGAGGCGTTCCCGGGCCGCCCGCACCGCCTCCACCCCGGCCAGCCCGTGGTCGGTGACCACGTCGGTGTGCGTGCGGACGTGGGTGGTGCCGAACGCCACCATCCGCTCCAGTAGCGCGGTCATGTGCTCGACGTTCGGCAGCCCCAGCCCGGCACGCCGGCGGCGCTCCTCAGCGATGCGGTCGGCTAGCGCCGGTCCGGCCGAGTGCGGCACCCAGGGCCCCCCGAACAACGTCTTGTCGACGTGGCAGTGCGCGTCGATGAGGCCGGGCAGCAGCAGACGGCCAGGCACGTCCACCACCTCCGCAGCCGGATCTGCCCGAAGGCCCGGTCCGATCCGCTCGATGACCCCTTCCCGGATCACCACATCGGCCGGGGCGCCCGCGCCCCACGGGCGGCCGCCGCGCAACAACAAATCGGACATCGACTCTCCCAGCACGCACCGTGAACCCGCCTCGACGACTCCCACGCCCCGGCTGAACCGGCTGCCAGAACTCCCAATAATCGAGCGCCGTTCTGGCCGAGCCGCGACCCGCACACAGCGTACATATCGGCGGGGATGCGCGCCTCGCCGGGACCGAACGCTGATCACGCACCGTGAGGGTGTGATCGCCCCGTGGCTGCCTGCCCCCGGGCTACCCGGCCTAAGGCTGGTACCGGGCAGGAATTAGGGCATTCGTACGATCCGGCGCCAGGGCCTTACGGCGATGCTCGAGATACGACCGCAGAGGCGGTCGGTGAGAAGAGAGGAGCATTGCGATGACCGCGATTGCGCGGATCGCTCGGCGCGTGGCCAGTGTGGTGGACGAAATGAACTACGCGCAGCGCAGGACCACGGAACTGTTCCTGGGCCTCGGCGAAAACCGGCGTTAGGCAGAAGGGCAACTCCCCGGCGAGGTGCCGGGCGTGGCTTCGCAGGAACCCGTCCGTGCCTCCTTGCCCGTGCTTGCGTTTTAGTGCCTGCGGGCTGTCAATTTCGGCGGGCCCCGTTCGTGAACTGCGATCAGGGCCGGCGCCGGTGAGCGTCACAGGACCAGGCAGGCACGGGACAAGGAGACGGGATGCCGTCCGGCGCCAAGGCTGCGGTGATCTACGGCGGCGGTGTGATCAGTAGTGCGGTGGCCTCGGCGTTCGCCCCGAGCGCAAAGGGCCGGCGGGGCAGATAGCCGAGGCGCTGTCGCGGGACGTGGCCACTGTGACCGGCAAGTGCCCCGCAGGTCCGCCACGATTAGCCCGTAGTTCCCCCCGGTGGCGAATCGATATAGGCGCTGACCAGGTGAAATAGCCTCAGCTCATGACTACGTAGACATGTAATTTCCGTGATCAAGGGCTCTACCACCTGGTCAAACGCGCCGACCAATCGGCTTGGGGGGAACTTCGGATTAGCTGGCGGACATCCGCCCTGGCCGGGGGAGTCTTCCGGATCCCTCACACGAACCCGGCGGCGAGCCGCCCGGGCGGGGCTGAGCCAACCTTCACATGCGCCCGCGTTCTGGTGCGCATATCGGCCTGTTCGGGACCCAGTTGAGGCAGTCACTCCCACGGTGGAGTTGCCGACCATAGGCGGGAATGTGCGGGTTCTCCCTGCTCTTCTCCATCACTCAGCGTGCAGCTGTCGACCGACGTGGCCACATGCTCGCCACCGACTCGGCGCGGCGTGACTGGGCCGGAAGTCGCAGCCGGGCCCTCGGTGCCCGTTGATGTGCGAGCGAACGTCCCGGCCGCCGGTAGCCAGATCCTGCCGGATCGGACGCGCGCTGCATGCGATGACCGGGACGTTCGCACCGCATCTATTGCCGCACCCTGAAGGCGGGAAACGAAGACGACCGGGACGCACCTGTAGCTTGAGATCGTGGTTTTCATCCGGGTCGCTCTGTTGACCGGAGCGACCCTGGGCTCAGCTGACCGACGTGGCCGTTGTCTTCGACCAGTACCGGAGGCACTATGGACAGCCGGCGGTGCCCGGGCAGACCCTGGCATGGCTGACGGAGAATACTGGGGAGCGGCGGCTGACGATCTTTGCCGCCCGTAGGGGCGAGGATCTGGTGGGCTTGGCCACCACTGTCGCGCTGCCTGCCTCTTTGCGGCTGAGCTGTTACTGGCAACTTCGCGATTTTTATGTCGTGCCTGGCGCCCGGCGCCGCGGGGCAGGGCGCGCGCTACTAAGTGCCGTTTCGCAAGCGGCCATCGCCGCCGGGGCACTCCGCATATCCGTCCAGACAGAATCCGGGAACGCTGCAGCGCTCCAGCTCTACCGCACCAGCGGCTTCGTCCCGGTGGAGGGCTCCACGGCCTGGTGCTGCCCCTCCACCATGGCGACACTTGATCCCGGACGAACGCCCGCTGCGCGGCATCATGCATGAGCGGACGTTCCTGGGGAACGTCGGTGCGAGATCGCTGACAGATAGACGAGCGGGCGGGGCGGCGGCGACCGTCAGTTGATGTCGAACTCGTTGCCCTCAGGGTCTTTCATCGCGACTGCGTAGTGGTCGAGCCCTTCGGTGTTCAGGACACCGACGAGCTCGGCCCGACTTGGGCCACGTTCAAGTGTGGCGACCTGTGCGAGGCGCTGACCTCGGGGTTAGTCCTTCGCGGTGGCTGAATGTGGCACTAATCGCGGTCGCTGATGGTGACCGCACGAGCTTGTACTGCGCCCGCCGGTAAGGCCTGGTGCCCGGCCTGTGACGACACTTTGTCCCGGCCCGGATCGTTCCACTGTCATGACGACGGTACGGATCGCACACACCGAGCCATGGCCGGGCAAGCGCATGGGCGGTCGCGGGTTCAGGATCTCCTCATTCCTCGTGGTGCTGGCCGACGACCCCGGCGGCCGGGCACTCCCGGTGTGGCTGAACGGGCCGGAAGGGCACGGCCTGTTCCGGGGCGGGGATGATCACCCCCATCCCGAGCCCGCCGAGGTGATCACCGCGAGCCTGCTCCGCGTCGCTGGCGTGACAGTGACCGGCGTGGACATCGACGAGCTGGACACCGCGCTGACCACCGGGCCACGGCAAGAGCGCGACACCGCGCAGGCGACTGCGCGGATCGAGTTCACCGCGGCGGGCACCGCTGAGCCCCGGCAGATGACGGTCCGCGCCGGGTACGCGCTGGCCATGGCCGCGGCCACCGGCGCGCCGGTCCGGGTTGCCGACCAGCTGATGGACCAGCTCGCGGTCCCCGCCCAGGGTGACCTGGTCGGCCAGTTCACCAGGGACGCGCCGCTGCCACGGCGGCGTCGCGGCTTGTCGCGCCTGTTCCGCGGGCACTCGCCGGTTCGCCTAGCGGCTCGCTGACAACCGCCTTACCGGCGGCCAGAGTCCGCAGGCAATGCCCAGCCTTGGTCAAGTAGGTGGACCTTGGCCTGCCACACTCGATCTCTACAGCGATGCGCACTAAGTTTGCCCAACTCGGGTCAGTTGATGTCGAACTCGTTGCCCTCAGGGTCCTTCATCGCGACGGCGTAGTGGCCGGGCCCTTCGGTGTTCAAGACACCGGCGAGCTCGGCACCGAGACCGGCCAGGCGGCCCGCCTGCGCGTCGGCGCGCCGCCGGCGCGCCCCGATCGGCACCGCGCGGCCGCCGCTGACACCGATATCGAGGTGCAGCCGGTTCTTGGCCGCTTTGCGCTCCGGTACCACCTGGAACCAGACCCGCGGCCCCCGCCCGCCGGGACCGGCGATGCAGTCCGCGCCAGTGCCCAGCTCATCTCGGGCACCCCGAGGTCCCGCCGGTACGCATCCCAGCTGGCGAAACCATCGGGAGGCGGTTCAAGCTCGTATCCCAGAAGCGCGCGAGCGGCTCAGGGTCAGCGCAGTCGATCACCAGCTGGAAGCTCATGGCCATCGGTCTCTCCCCGGTGCTGGCAATGTGTCATCGCCAGCATGCATGGAGCCTCTGACACCGACCCGCCCGCGCTACCGGCGGCAGAAGCGGATGGGTCGCCGCTGGTTAGCCGCCGCCTCCGGCCGTCAGTATCCCCCGGCGTAACCAGATGGGGCCTCGACACTTGAGGGGGCTGGGGACGTCATCCTGCGACACCCGCCACTACGGGCTCCCAGCCTGGGGCTGCTGTGCCTACCGTGGGCTCGGACTCTGTTGAGCAGCAGAATCGGCTGGGCCAAGATTGATGCCAGCCGCCTTGCAGAACTTCCGAGTCGTCTTCTGGAATGTCCCTTCGGTCTTGGCGCCCCTTTGGGCCAATAGTGGAATAGCTAGAAAGCTAGCTATGAAGATGTAGTACCTTCCAGCAAAGATGGCCATGATTGCGATCAGGGCAGCTGCCGGCGCTAGCGCATTGTACATTGTGAATTCCGCGCGAATCTTAGCGCAAAGTGCACCCGCGTCCGGGTGCTTCAATCGTAGCTGATCGTATCCATTTCCAACGGCCTCATCCCCGCTTACCCATTGACGATCGGGCAGGAACCACCAGGCATGCTCATTGCCTCGCTGTACTCCCTTTGCAAGAGGGGCTATCAAGTATCCAACAATGAACGGTACGACAGTAAGTGAAAGGGAAACCGCCGGAAGCGCATTGTTATTGCCGAGATGACCAGCCAACACAAGGTTGAGTGCGTTTGACCAAGCGGAATGACCAAGGAGAATGATCCAGGCGACCGTCACTGTCAATCCCGGAATCCATCGCGCCAAGATGTCGAAGAATATCTGTGGGATCAATTTACCGAGTTCCATGACGCCGCCCTTCTCGAATTGAGACACATGGAATGGACACCATAAATCATGGCCGACAAATAGATACATGACGTGAATAGTGTATCGATACCAGCAGCGGATTGGTACTTCTGCACAATCGGTGGCCGAGATGCGATCCGCCGCCCTGGGATCCGGTGTCTCGTGTCGATACTCAGGTGCATCATGAGTCTTTCGCCTGCCTATCTCCGCGACATGACCTTGCGGACGGGCCTACTGAGCACGTTGCGCATATCGGTATGATTTCACCAGCGCCAGCCTCGCTCAGTGCATCGATGGCCAGGTCAATCGCGCCTCCGGTACGGAGAACATCATCGATCAGTACGACACTCCCAGAATGTGTTATCCGTCGCGTACATAGGAACTTCGACGCGGTCGGCGAATGAATTGGATCTAGCTTCACATGAAGGCCAACAAAATCCATATCTGAAAACTCGGCTGTGCGACGCCCAAGCTCAGAGCTGAAGCTGTGACTCGTTCCCGGAACGGCTGACACGAGCTTCGCACGGGCCAGCATGGGGTGCCGTCTGATTAGCGTGGCAAGTCGCTCAGCAAGGAGCTCAGCCGCTTCGTCGGGCGAGCCATGTTCTCCCATCCCATACTTGGCTCGGATGACCAAGAGACCTGTCTCGGTGGGTAGATACCGCTCTTCGCTATTCAAGATTTTCAGCACCCGGTGGTAATCGAGGCAGATCGCCGCTCGCCACGGACTTGGCGGACTCGCGCACACGAGCACAAGATGTTCCAGAGCCTTTAATGGTAGCTTTAGGTCCTTCCATGAGTGCAGTTCGTGAGAACAGGAACTCGGCGACACGGATTGGAATCCCATGGCGGTATACAGATCTGCACGGTCAACGAAAGTTCGGGCATCCCCATCTAGCCCAAGAGCTGCACGAAGCAAATCCAGTCTCAAGTGCGCCTGGCTCAGATCGGCATGAGCCCAGTACCTAGTTGTTAGAAGCGACAACCCATCGACCATTTCTCGGATCTGCGACGCTTCTCTAGCGTTCTGCATCCTCAAACTCAGGGTGCCGTAGAGAAAAGGGAGGTTTTCTGGGGAGCTTCCAAAGACGGCGCCGGTGCATAGCAACTTCAGCATTTCATGTCTACGCGAACGCCACGACAATCCGTGACCGTCAGGGGAAATCGTCATCGCAATGGCCATTAGTCTCCTCTGTTCCTCGGGATCGATGGGGAGTGCGTGCCAGCGCCTACTGGTATACCTCAAGGTCAATAGACCGCATGCGCTCAAAGCCGTCCCGATCGCAAACACAGCCAGTGCAGCATTCGTGGGCACCGGACCTCACCTCTTCGTGCCGATCGGCCGAGTGGCCCCCCTGCGCCCTGGATACCCGAATGAAGCTTCGTATGAATAAGTCGATCTTGACGCCAGGCGTTGGCTTCCCCCTGCAAGCATCATGACACGCACGCATGATTCATGCGAGTGCGCAACTGGATGAGGCTGGACATCCGTGCGCGCGCCAGGGCAAAGTCGGCTTGGTTGAGAACCGACCAGACATCGGGTAGCCCGCCCTCAGGGAGAGCTCCTGAACCGATAACCCTATCCTCGCACTATCTTGTACTCATGGTCAGCCGGGGACCGATCGACGCGAGCCGACCCCTTGAAGGGATTCTGCGATCACGGACACGCGCCGACATTCGTTCACCAACTCGCAGAACCTGATCGAAGCAATCTTGCGCTCATCGGCATGTCCGGTCGAGTTGCAGAAGCACACAGGACATCGTTGATACCCAGATCGACCTGATCGGCGTTCCTCAGCTGACGAGCACATGGAACTCACCGGCCGCGCCGAATGGCGGCTACTTGTGCACTGGCGCGGACCAGGGCCGATCACACGGCGTGATCCGGCTTGCGGACCGACGCGCTGCCGGATCGCCGGCTATGAGCCGGTGATCCAAAGCCACTTGGAGTGATGCTGGCAGTAGCGAGCTGGGTGGCTCTGGGCGCGTGGGCGGCCGGGCTGGAGCCCGGTCTGGTATGCCCGGCGGCTGCCGGGTGCGGGCTGGCTCGCCTGGATGGTGGTCCGGTTGCGGGACTCAGGCCGGGGCCTGGTACCTGGCGCGGCGGCCGGCCGGGGTGAAGCCGAGCCTGCGGTACAGCGCTGCGGCTCGCGGATTGTTGATGTTGACGTTGAGGGTGATGGCTGCCTCGCCTGCGGACCGCATGCGCTGCACTGCCTCGCCGATCAGATGCGCGCCGATGCCGCGGCCCCGGGCCGAGGGCATCACGCCCATCTGGATGATCCAGCCGGGGGCTGCCCCGGCGATGAACGCGACATCGGCGCCGCCGAGGGTGGCGAGCAGTGTCCACTGTGCGCGGAAGTCCTCGTCATCACTGATCCACTCGGCCCAGCGAGCTTGCGTCCAGCCGGGAAACCCGGGACGGTCGCGGAACGCCGCCTGGTAGACCGCGTAGAACCGTGCCGGGCCGGCCTGGCCCCACTGCGACAAGGTCAGGCCGCAAGGCGGGTGCGCGGGCGGCGGTTGCGCCGAGGCGGGAAGTTGCATCACATCCTCGGCGAATACCTGCGACAGCCCTTTGGCGAGATACAGCGCGTGGGCACCGTCACCGAGCGCCTCGGTCTCCGCGAGCACCCCGCCGGGGCCGGCCCGGTCACGCGCCCAGCCAAACGCGTGCCCGCCGATGCCCAGGCGCCGCCATGCCGGATGTACCAGCCCTGTGGTGACCGCGGCACCCCCCCTGGCCATCACCGGGTGAGCCCGGCGAGGGCCGGCGCAGCGACGATACGCAGATAAGCCCGGCGTCGCCGAAACTGGCATAAGTCTCAGCGCCGGACAGGTAACACTGGCCGATGAAGCCGGGATCCGCGGCAAAGGGCTGCCCGCCGTCAGCGGACAGGCACACCCGGGCCAGCTCGATCACAGCGGGCAGGTCAGATTCGCCCAGCGACCGCCACGACAGCGAGCGAGGGCTGGTCACGGCGGATAACCCTTCGATCAGAGCAAACGGCTGCTGACGTTACGGACCACCGGCTGGAGACGCCCGCAAATTCCCGGCGGACCACCCCACCGGCGACCAGCAGACCCGCCCGTTCCGCGGTGATGCCCCATGCGCGGCCAGCTAACAGAACAGCTGATCCGTGCACCTCAGCTAAAGATCAGCGAACACTGTCGCCCGCACCTAAAGGCCAATGCCGCGAAGTTAAGGCTTCCGGCGCTCTGTCAAGGGGGACTCTGGCACATGTCGCCAGCCCTCGTGTCCCTACTTGTCCGGTTCCGCCGGACGCCAACGGCAGCACACGAGCTGTCGTCGTGCCCGATTTGCCCGTGTTGACAAGCGGGTGGGGCCTTAACGACGCGGCCTTGGCGTCGCCTGCGATCGGCTTCGCCGACCCTTGACCCGCCGCCTGCTCACAAGGGTTCAGCGCCTGCTAGGAAGACGGGGGAGAACGAGGCGGTGCCATCCAGGAAGGAGATCGTCCGGGATCAGCGCTAGCATGCGGTTCATGACTGCACCCGACGATCCGGCTCCGAGCTAGCCCGACGACCCGATGGACGCGCAGTTCGGACCACACCGGTTCTACTCCGGCGAGGGCGGCGGCAGCACGCAGTTCCGGGGTGCCCGGTTCGACGTCGCGGACCTGCGCGGCGCCCGGTTCACCGACTGCGACCTGACCGGCGTCACGATCCGGGACGGCTGGCTGGTCAATGTCAGCATCTCCGGCTACCTCAGCAACGTCATGGTCAACGGCGTCGACGTGAGCGACTTCGTCAGCGCCGAACTGGACCGGCGGCACCCGGAGCGGGTGCAGTTCCGCGCGGGGCAGACGGCCGACGACGTCCGCGCGATGTGGGACACTATCGAGCGGCTCTGGGCGGAGGCAGCCGAGCGAGCCGGACGGCTGCCCGCGGCCGCGCTGGCCGAGCAAGTCGACGAGGAATGGTCATTCGAGCAGACACTGCGCCACCTGGTCTTCATCACCGACGCATGGGCCAGCCGGACGGTGCTGGACGAGCCGATGCCCTACCACCCGCTCGGCCTGCCGCAGAGCTGGTACCCGGCGGCGGACGCGGCCGCGCTCGGCATCGACCTGACCGCGCAGCCCGGCTACGCCGAGATCCTGGCCGCCCGCGCCGACCGGATGGCCGTGATGCGGCGCATCGTGGCCGGCCTGACCAACGACGGCCTGGGACGGCTGTGCCAGCGCTCGCCCGCTCCCGGTTACCCGGACGAGGAGCGCACCGTGATCGACTGCATCAGCGTGGTGATGGACGAGGAGATCGAGCACTACCGGTTCGCGGTGCGCGACTTGGCGGCACTGGAATCCAGGTAGCCGGTTCAGGCGGCCACGACCCGGACGAGCGTGTCTGAGCCAGGCGCTTGCGCCGAGCCACTCAGGTCAGCCGGGCCGCGCCGCGCGAAGGCTGCACACCGGTAATCGCTGGCGCCCGCCAGCCCGGTCCGGTCGAAGGCGGCCATGACGGCCGAGGAAACCGCGGCGGCGCTCGCGGCCGGTGATAGCGCGATCGCCGATCCGCCGAGCCCGGCGCCGGTCATTCGGGCGCCGGGAGCCAAGCTGGGAGCCGTCGGGACGAACGACTTGCCTGGACTCCGGATGAAGATGAACGCCCGGCACAGAAGCGGCCGAGGTCACAGAACGGCGGTCGGGCCTTGATCTTTGTGGCAGCGCGAAGGCAGCACGATCTGGCCGCACGACTGGCCGCACCAGCCGGGCAGGAATACCAGGAACTGGCAGAGACCGCAGCGGAGTCGGGCAGACATGCATGCGGCCCGGCTATCTCGGTGCGGCGTGCCGCACTGGTGGCGGCGGTAGCCTTGGCCGTTATGTGGCATCCGTGGACTTCGGCAACTGTCGGCGATCATCGCCATCTGCTGAGTGGCGGGGCCCTCAGGCGTGCGCCGCCCGCCGGCACCTCCCAGCGGGAACCGTGCAACTTGCAAGGAGCAGCGCAATGAACGACGGCTCAGCCACATCACAGCACCCGGCGATCCCGCCTGACGACCCGCAACGTCACCTGGCCGTCGCCCGAGCCGACGAGGACACGACGCTTCCGCACGTGGGGCTGAGTGGTGACACCTACACGATCCTGCTGACTGGTGAGGACACCGCTGGCCGGTACACCCTCATCGACATGCACGTTCCGCCCGGCGGCGGCCCTCCTCCCCACCGCCACGACTTCGAGGAAATGTTCACCGTGCTTGACGGCGAGGTGGAGCTCACCTTCCGTGGCCAGCACTCAGTCGCCCGGGCCGGCCAGACCGTCAACGTGCCGGCCAACGCCCCGCACGCCTTCACCAACGCCTCTGACCGGCCGGCGCGGCTGCTGTGCATCTGCTCGCCGCCCGGGCAGGAGAACTTCTTCCTCGCCGTCGGCGATCCGGTCGCGACCCGGACCGAGACGCCCCCCGAGCATGATGAGGCCGCCAAGGCGGCGTTCATCGCGAAGGCCCAGGCACTTGCTCCGCAATACCGCACAGAACTGCTGCCATCCTAAGCGCACCCGCCGGGGCGGCAGCGTCGCCGATCGCCGCTGAAGAACTCGCCGGTGAGCAAGCCGTCGCCGATGCGCCCAGGCCAGCGGCGCAAGGGCCGCCATCACGTTCCTTCTGGCATTCCTCAGCCGACGGTCGATCGTGCACAATCCCGCACGAAACGGCGGCGCTGCGCTCTCACCTCGACAGGCGGCTCCGCCACGCTCCATGACCAGCTCGCGAACGCTTGGCCGGCGGCATAACGGACGGTTGCTGGAGTATGAGGCTGGCGCTGCCGCAGGTGGCCGGGGCCATTCCGCAGTCGCGGGTTCGGGTGCGACCTGATGACGCCGGGAAGGCTGGCACCGGATACTGCCGGCCTGCGCAGAGCGCATCCGGAGCATCTGCCTGGCGTACGGCGGCGTCCATCGGCGCAGATCGTGGATGTCGTGCCTCGCCGGATCCAGATGATGCTGGACTGGATCCCGCGAGGTGCCGCTGCGGGCGATGCGGGGCTGCGCCGCTTGATGAGCCACGGTGAGCCGAAACGCTCTCAGGCAGCGCTCAATGAACTGGTCCCGAGACTGCGGCGAATTCGGCCACTTCTCGACTGACCTGCCCCCGGGCGGACTCGGCCCGCAACGCGGCTATGACCGAACGTCGCGGCTGCCTTCGCGGTTATTGCCGGAGGCATCGTGCTACCAGGAAGACGGGCATGCGGGCGGCGTCTGGCCGAGCGCGCGCCCATTCGGGTGGCGGGGCTGGCTCGAGGAGAGCGTCCAGCCATAGGCCGTGCTGCCGCAGCGCGTTGAGGTAGGTGGACAGGGTCCGGTGGTTCGCCCCGACCTGCCGCCTGAGCGAGATGCCGCCCCGGCTGCCCGCCACCATCCCTCGTCGTAGTAGGAACCCGTCGCGGGCCATGCGCCGGACACGTCCTGTCCGCCGGGAAGCAGGGGTGCAGGATCGAGAAGACGAACCGGCCGCCGGCCTTCGTCACCCGGCCGACAGCAGCGAGAGCGCCTTCCAAATCGTCGATGTCGGATAGCCCGAAGCTGCAGACGGCTGCGTCGAACTGCATGCCCGGGCAGCCAGTCCGCCGCAGCCGCGTCGGCCTGCAGGTAGCGGATGCCGCCGGGCTGGCAGCGCTCCGCGTCGATGGCCTTGGCGATCAGGGCTGCGGAGATGTCGATCCCGGTCACGCTGGCACCACGGCCGGCCAGCTGACGCGTGATCCGGCCATGGCCGCAGGCCAGGTCCAGGATTTGCTCGCCAGCCACGTCCCCGCTCAGGCTCAGCAGTGCCAGGGCGACCGGATCGTCACCGGAGTCGGGCCAGCCCGCCGCATAGAAGTCGGCGACAGCGTCATAGCGTGCGTCCACTGTCAGGACCCTACGACCACAGCCACAGGACCAGACAACCGTCATCGTGGCACGAGCGGATGTTCCTGAGGTAGCCGGCAGCGTGAGTCATGAGGATCGCGCGGGGCCGGCCGGTGCGACACTGCTGGGGTGGTCATCGACTGGGCGCATCAGCTGACAGAGCAGCTGGACCGGCACGGGCGGCTTCGTCCCCGATGCGACGGGCTGACCGACGCCGAGTACTTGTGGGAGCCGGTGGCCAGTACCTGGAGCATCCGCCCGCGGGGGCACGGGCGGGCTGCGATCGCGTGTCGGCCGCGGATATTGCTGGGCGCTGCTACCCGGTAACGAGGGAGGGGGGCCGATGACTGCGGCCGACGCTGGCACGCCGTGCATTGAGATCGACGGCCTGGGTGCCTCGCCAGAGCAGCTGCGCGCTGCGGCGCTGGACAGCTATGGGCATTTCACCGCGATGCAGGTGAGGAATCGCCGGGTGCGGGGCCTTGATCTTCATATGGCGCGGCTTGACAGCGCAAACCGGGAGCTGTTCGGCGCCGGCCTGGCCCCCGCAGAGGTACGCGCCCTGATCCGCCATGCCCTTGGTGACGATATCCGTGACGCCTCGGTCCGCGTCTATGTCCGCGAGCTGCAGGACAGGGCCTCGGTCATGGTGACGGTCCGCCCGCCCGGCGGCATGCCAAGCGCGCCGTGGAGGCTTCAGTCGGTTCCGTATCAGCGGTCGCTCGCCCATATCAAGCACCTGGCCGACTTCGGACAGGGTTACTACCAGCGGCTGGCCCGCCGCAACGGATTCGATGAGGCGCTAATGACCGGACCGGACGCGGTCATATCGGAAGGAACCATCACCAACATCGGGTTCTATGACGGCTCCGGTATCGTCTGGCCTGCGGCACCCGCACTGCAGGGGATCACCATGCAACTCCTCGACCTGACCCTGCCCGGCGCCGGCCTGCCAGCGCGTCGTGCCGTGGTGCACGTACCGGACATCGGCTCCTTCTCCGCCGTCTTCGTCACCAACGCCCGCGGTGTCGCCCCGGTCGGGCGGATCGACGATCACTGCTTGCCGCGTGACGCCGGGCTAATGAGGACCCTGACGGAGCTTTACGAATCCGCGCCGTGGGACCGCATCTGAGCCACGAAGCAGGCCGCAAGCCTTCCCGCCCTGCCACAGCCATCCCATAGGTCCCCGCTACCTCACCTCGAGATGCTGCTTTGCTGCACTGCCGCATCGGTCGCGCGGATCGCGGCAATATGATCGAGGGCCGCGTCATGCCGCGGCCACGGCGGCGAGCACCGCGAGCGCGATCGTGGCTATGGCGGTCAGGCCGTGAGCGGCTGGGATGAGCGGCGCCAGATGCCATTCTTGCTTCCGTGCCGGAGGCTGACCGACGGCGCGCATACTAGCCAGCAGATCGTCGACGAGCCTGCTCGTGAGCGCCTCGTCGGAAAGCGCGTGGGCAAGCATCTCGTCGGTAGGCATGCCGGCCAGCGCATCGTCCCCGTGCGCGTGCTCAGTAGGCGGGGCGGCAGCGCCGGTGCCGATGCGGTGATCGCCCGGGCCGTCGTCATCTTCTTCCTTGCCGGGTTCTTCGCCGCCCGGGCGCTCGCCATCGGGACCGTCACCGTAAGAGGCAGCCGGCGTCTCCGCTCCGGCTGCCCCGCGGCGAGCAGGATAGGGAGTCCATACCGTCACCGTGGAGATGCCGAGCCCAACCGCAGGAGCAAGGAAACCGACGGCCAGCCAGGCTAGCGCCGGCGAGCCCGTCACCAGGTAGCTGACCCACCCGACGAATCCGGTGAAGGCCAGGCCCGCGTGCCCGAAGATCACCGGCCGGGGCAAGCCACCGGGCCGGGCGCGCTGCTGGCGCGGGCCGCCGCTGGCAATCCAGCTGCCGAGCATGTAGGCGCCGAGGCCCTCGGTGATCAGCCAGCTGACAAGCGTGGCGATGCCCAGGGCGCGGCGCTCAGCGAGCCCTGGAGCAGCGCCGCCGGTCGCGAGCAGACAGCCGTGCAGGCTGCTTCCCGACGGGACGGCTGTGATCGCGACGTCAATGCCCATCATCCCTGGCGTCGCCGTCAATCGGCAGCATCGCGGCGATCTCCTCCATCACAGGATGACCAGCATGCGCGATAATGCCAAGCCCGCCCAGGCGCAGTGGCGCCATCGGGCGGGCGCACCAGGCCGGCAGCTAAGATCGTGACCAGCTCCGGCTTACCGCAGGAAACCGAGCGGCCAGCAGCCCAGGTCGGCCCGACTGGTGGCCCCCCTGGGCCCTCGCTCTTGGCGTACCGAACGACGGTTCGGGTACGTCAAGCCGCACCGAAGTCTCATTACGGAGCGTGATAAGTCGCCTGAGTCACCTCCGAGACGATCGCGGCGCAGTTGCCGGATAGGAGCGGGCGGGTAATGGGAGGACTGTGGCTCCCGAGAGCGCCAGATCACCCGGCGAAAGCCACCGCCCTGCACCGGAGGTATCGTCTGCAGCGGCGGCCGGGCTGGTGAGGCAGCGTCAGGGCAGCCGGACGTATCCGTGGCGGCTTTTCCATAGGTAGTACTTCTCGAACGCGACTTTCATGGCGTGCACCTGGGGGCC
>WNGF01005519.1_pt1 | contig 36521 bp, 36 predicted proteins | sample 5400641 | NCBI WGS metagenome assembly WNGF01 (sample SAMN13153371, study PRJNA577476) | soil metagenome | isolation source: 80 cm soil or saprolite under grassland replicate 2 | place: USA:California | collected 2016-06-15 | reverse complement strand
CTCGTCGATCGAGGCGACAGTGTGGGAGTCTCGCATGCGGGGTCCTCCTTCTACGGACTTGGTCGTCCCAGGAGCGTCTCACGTCAGCCGCTCCGGGGAGGACCCCACCTCAAATCCCACGGACCTCGGGACAACCTCGTACTTGAGGTCGACCAGGGCGGGGTTGGTGCCCTTTTGGGCCTTGACGCTGGTCTGGCGGCCGGCGTCGTCGTAGCCGAGCGTGACCGTGACGCCGTTGGGGAAGCTCACCGTGGTGCGCCGGTCGGCGTTGTCGCTGGTGAAGGTCGTCAGCGCGCCGCCGGGCTCGGTGAGCTGGTCGAGCCGGTTGGCGGCGTCGTAGTGGTAGCCGACCGTGCCGCCGGCGTCGTCCAGAGTGGTGAGGTTGCTGGCCAGGTCGTAGCCGTAGGTGATGGTCGGCCGGCCCGGCACCTGCTTGGTGAGGTTCCGGTTGAGCTCGTCGTAGGTGAACGTGGTCGTGCCGGTGGGGTCGACGATTTGGGTGGGGTTGCCGTTGGGGTCGTAGCCGCGGCTGACCGTAAGCGACCCGACCGTCTCGGTCTTGACCCGGTCGATCGGGTCGTAGGTAACGGTCTTGGTCTGGCCCTTGCCGTCGACGACACTGGTGATCCGCTGGAGGACGTCGAGATTGGCGGTCGTGATGCCGAGCGGGGAGCCGGATGATGGGCTGACCACCAGCCTGGTGAGCGCCCCGTTGGTGGTGCTGTAGGTGTAGGCGTAGCTGGTGGAGTGGTTGTTGGCGTCCTTGCTGGTGGCGACCGTGCCGTCGGCGTTGCGGGTCACCGAGGACGTCGCGCCCGTGCCGCCGGTGGTGGTGTCCTGCGCGCTCATGAGGTTGCCGGCCGTGTCAGTAGGTATAGGTGGTCTTGTTGCTGGACGAGTCGGTCGCGGTGTCCGGGGAGAAGGGGTTGTTGGCGCTGCCATAGGTGAAGGTCGTCGGGTTGCTCCCCTGGCGGGTGATCGAGGTGAGGTTGCTGACCCCGTTGGCGTCGGTGGCGTAGCCGAAGATGGTGGAGTGGGCGAGCGCGTCGGTGGTGGAGGTGACGTTGTCGTTGGGATTGTAGGCGCTGTCGTGGCCGTGGCCGAGCGGGTCGGTGGTGTGGCACACGCGGTCGCGGCTGTCGGCCTTGTAGGTGGTGGTGTGGCTGTTGGCGTCGGTCACGCTGGTGGTGGAGACCAGCCCCGTCGACCCGCCGGAGGTGCAGGTCGTCGAGGCGAAGGCGGTGTAGGCGTAGGTGGTGGTGGGGTCGGTGTCGCTGGGCGAGGCGGTCACCCGGGTGACCGTGGCGACCCGGCCGGTCCCGGTCTCGTAGGCGATGGTGACGGGGTTGTTGCGCGCGTCGGTGAGCTGGGTGAGCTGGCTGTTGGTGTAGGCGTACTGGGTGACCTGGTTGTCGGCGTCGGTCACGCTGGTCAGGTCGCTGCCGGTGTAGCCGTAGCGGACGGTGCGGCCGGCCGGGTCGGTGAGGTGGTCGATCAGGCTGCTGGTGCCCACGTAGCCGACCGTCACCGAGCGGCCCAGGGTCTGCCCGCGGCGGAGCTGCGGTCTTCTTGAAGTCCAGCGTGAAGCTGCTGCCGTCGGCCGCCTCGTTCAGCACCGCGTTGGCGCCGGGCGGGGAGGTGAACGCGGTGGTGCTGCCGAACTTCGGATAAAACGGCAGGTACTCGCCGTGCCCGCCCTGCCGGAGCAGGACCGACCGGGAGGGGAAGATGGTCAGGTTCGCGTCCGCGCCGACGCTCAAGCTCCAGCCCCGCCCGACCGCGCCGATGACGCCTGGGGGGGTCAGGCCGCTGTAGGTGCGGTTCACGGTCAGGTCCAGGCCGATCCCCCCGACCTTGAGGTCGGTTTGGCCGACCAGCAGGTTGCCGTTGGCGACGTTGACGTCCAGCTCGGAGCGGTCCGACACGCTGGTGGTGTTGACGGTGTAGGCGTCGCGCTTGCCCAGGCGCGGGTCGTAGGTGATCGTCAGGGTCGGCAAGTGCGCCGAGTCGCCGTTGTTGCGGGAGACGAACCGGACCAGAAACTCGTCGGTGCCCTCGACCTGGCGGCGCAGCAGGAACCCGTCGTTCTCGGTCTCGCCGTTGACCCAGCCCTGCACCAGCCCCGGCGCCTGCCAGTCCACCCAGCCGGCCGCGGCGCCCGCCGAGACGGTGTCCAGCGTGGTCGGGACGTAGTCCCCACCCGGGGTCGTCCAGGCGTGGACGCCGTCGTAGCGGTTCCAGGTCGCGTCGTGGTGAACGAGCGGGTGAGCTGCCGCACCCCGACGGTCAGCGCCCCGTTGCCGCCCGCCCGGGGCACGTACGCGCTGAGCGTGGCCGCCACGACCTGGCTGTCGCGGGGCAGCGCGCCCTCCACCGGGAAGTACAGCAGCCCGTGGCGGGCGCCGGTGGAGGAGCTGCCGACCTCCAGCTCGGTGGACGCGCAGAAGCTCTGGGTGGCGAAGCTGCCGCCGACGATGTGGCAGTCGGCGTTGACGGCCGGGCCGACAAGGGTCACGGTCGGGTCGATGACGACCGGCCAGCGCCGCTCGGGGCGGTGCAGCCACGCCGGGTCGGCCGTCACCTCCAGCGACAGCCCGCCCGGGGTCGGCTGCGTGCTGAACGACACCGCCCGGGAGAACCCCTGCGGTGCGCCGGGCGCGTCGGTCATGAACGGCGCCGGCAGCGCGAACTGGAACGCCGACCCGGAGTAGACGTCCAGCCCCCCGGTCCCGTTGGGCTTGACCGACAGCCCCGGCGCGGTCTGCACCCGGAAGGTGTAGCCGACCTGGACGCCCGGGTTGGCCAGCAGCAGCGACTCCTTGACCTCGTCGCCCACCGCGGCAAAGGAGACCGTCACCCCCGGCAGCGCGTCGGGGTAGGTGACCGTGTTGCCGCTGACCGACCCCCGCGCGGCGGCGCCGGCGAGCTGGAAGCTGAGCCAGGCGCCGCCCCGCTGGACGCGGATCGGCGCGCCCCCGAGGTCAGCCGGGAGCAGCACCCGGTAGCCGTCCGCGCGGTTCTGCCAGGCGTAGCCGGGCACGGTGCTTGGGACCAGGGTGTCGTCGATCGGCTGCCAGGCGCCGCTTTGGTCCTGGTAGTTGACCGGCCCGGCCGACACCACCGCCGCAAGGGGCCCCTCGGGCGTCCGGTAGGTCCGCGAGTACCTGGTCCGCAGGCCCGGCAGCTCGACCCGGTCCTGGGGGGTGGCCGCGGTGTCGGCCTGGGCGCTGGCCGGTCCGGCCAGGTGGGCCAGCGCGCCGGTCAGCCGTTGCCACAGGCTCGGCCCGCTGGCGGTGGGCCGACGGGGCCGGCGACGACGCCAGCGGCCAGCAGCGCGACGACCAGCAGGACGGCAACAGCGCGGGCACGGTGCACGGGTGGCCTCCTTGCGGCAGGCACGCCACAGGGACCGCCGCGGCGCAGAGAACGGGAGGTGGTGGTGCTCAGCGCGCCGCGATCGTCGGCTCGCCGCCTCGAAGGGACCGGTAGCCCGAAGGGGAATCCTTGGCGCTTCTCGGCTGAACTGCGCATAATAAACCCAGGCGCAGAATCACCCGCTATACGACGGATGGCGTAGCAATCGACGTAACCGCCTCTACCGCGCGGAACTTATAGAACCCGTGAGCCACACAGCCGGTTCCGATTTGCCAAGATGCATAAAGTAAGGAAAAGGAGGCCGAACTACGCCGGCTGGGTCTCGGCGCCGAGCGCGCCGCGGATCCCGTCGAGCAGGGCCTCGCGGTCGACCTGCAGCCGCTCGCCGGTCATCGACCGAAGCTCCGCCAGGTTCTTGACCAGCGCCTCGTGGGCGGCGAGGACCCGGTCCGCCACCGCCGGGGTGACGGTCGCGTAGGAGGGGGCGAAGGGGAACCCGCAGAAGGGGCAGCGGAAGCCGTCGACCGGCCGGGTGAGCTGGTCGAGCAGCAGCTCGCGATGGCATCGGCCGCAGCGCGCCGGGATGCTCACGAGGACGCCTCCTCCAGCGCTCCGGCCGCGCCGCGGCGCTCCTCCACCAGGCGGCGGGCAACCTGCGCCAGCGCGAACGGGTCGATCGGGCGGTTGACCAGCGCGTCGGCGCCGGACCAGCGCGCGAGCCAGTCGTCCTGCGGCCGTTCGAGCACGACGACCACGGGGCAGGCGACCTCCGGGGACGCCTTGACGTCCCGGGCGACGCCGAAGGCCCCGTAGGGTGTGACCCCGACCTCGACGACGACCAGGTCGGGATGGCGGGCCTCGGCCACGGCGACGGCGTCGTTGCCGTCGGCCACCTCGAGGAACTCGACCTCCTCGCCGGTCACCTCGAGCCGCTCGAGGGCCAGCCGGAGGCGCTCGCGAACGCGCTGGTCGCTGGCGACCAGGAGGACCTTGATCACGGATGCTCCCGTTCTGCGCCGGTCAACGTGACGTCGGTGACAGTGAACACCCCCGACGGGTACCACGTCCCGTTGCGCTCGACCGCCACCACGTACGACCCGGGCCCGCTGTCCTCCAGATAGACCCTGACGACCCCGTTGGCCACCTGCTCGGTCCGGCCGGTGAGGCCGGGCGCGCGCATTTCCAGGTCGTGCGTCTGGAGCAGCTTGTCCAGGTCGCCGTCCGGCACCGACGGCAGGTACGCGTCGACGGCGTTGCGCTCGTCGGGCACCAGGTGGTCCGCGATCCGGGCGGGCGGCTGGCCGACCGAGTCGAGCAGGCCCCGCACGGCCGCCGCGGCGGAGTCCGCGCCGGGGGTGGCGGCCCCGGTGAGCGCGGCGTAGTCCGGCGGGCCCGCGCGGCGGGTCGCCAGGCGCGCCCACTCGAACCCGCTCGCCAGCAGTGACACGTACCAGCGGCCGCCGGCGCGGAGCGTCACCACGCGCAGCGACGACACCGCGCCCTTGGTCTGCTCGGCCAGCCGCTGCCTGGCCTGGTCGAGCGAGAGCTGCAGGCGGCCACCGCCGTTGGTCCGCACGCTGACCGTGCCGGCCACGGCCTCGAGCACGACCGCGTCGCCGGCGCCGCCCACCCGCTGGAAGCGGAGGTCACGGGCACCGAAGCCGAACCCCGCGAGCGGGCTCTGGCCGCCGGACGGCGGCGTGCCCGCCAGCTTGGCGATGCGGTCGGCGTAGGTGGTGGCCAGCAGGTGCTCCTCGCCGGTGAGGAAGCGCGACGCCCGGGTGATCGCCTGCGCGTCGAGCTGGTCGCGGTCGAGCGCGGCGAGCAGGCCGCTCGCGGCGGCTTCCGGCGAGCCGGCGCCCGCACCGGGACTGGAGGCCTGGCGCGCGGCGGTGAGGCCGATCGCGCCGAACAACAGCAGCAACGCGATGACTGCGGCGAGCAGCCCGGGGGCGACACGGCGCCCGGGTGGCGGTGGCGGTGCCGGCGTCCACGCCTCGGCCGCCGGGTGGTCGTTCGCGGCGGGCACCGGATCAGTACTTCGGCTTGGCCGTGGGCCCCCGCCAGGGGTAGCCGACGGTGTGCTTCCAGCAGTTGGGGCCGGGGTTGTACTGGGAGAGCGGCTCGCTGCACTGTGGACAGGAACGACCGCCAGGAAACGTCTTCTGGACGCTCTTGCCCGGGCTCGCCTGCGTCCGTGCCCCTTGCACCGCACGTCCTCTGGAAGGCATGTGATCCCATTCCTTTGCCGCCGAGCGGCCAGCACCCAATTCCAGGACCCAAATCGTGGCCGCCGCGTCAGTCTGACACTTGCGCCCCTGGGGGCGCAAAGGCGAATCGAGACAAACGCCCTGCTCAAGGGCTATGACAAGGACTCAAACCAGTCACGAACCGGTCACGGCCGCATGCACGCCCGAAGCGGCGAACGTCCGACCCTTGTGACACCATGCTATGCATTATGAGCGAGCCCAGGGCCGCCACCGGCCGGCGCGGAGCCGTGGTCGGGTTCGACCACGTCACCAAGCGCTACGGGGGCAGGGGCGGCGCCGCAGCGGTGCGGGAGCTGTCGCTGCGCGTTCCAGGCGGCGAGGTCTGCGTGCTGGTGGGACCGTCCGGGTGCGGCAAGACCACCACCCTCAAGATGGTCAACCGGCTGGTGGAGCCGTCCAGCGGCCGGGTGCTGCTCGACGGCGAGGACATCGGCAGGCGGGACCCGGTCCAGCTACGCCGGCGCATCGGCTACGTGATCCAGCAGACCGGTCTGTTCCCCCACCTGACGGTGGGCGCGAACGTGGCCACGGTGCCGCGGCTGCTGGGCTGGGAGGCGCGCCGCACCCGCGAGCGGGTCGACGAGCTGATCGACCTGGTCGGGCTCGACCCCGCCACCTACCGCGACCGGTACCCCGCTCAGCTCTCCGGGGGCGAGCGCCAGCGCATCGGCGTGGCCCGCGCGGTCGCCACCGACCCGCCGGTGCTGCTCATGGACGAGCCGTTCGGCGCGGTCGACCCGATCACCCGCGGCCGGCTGCAGAACGAGTTCCTGCGGCTCCAGCAGCAGCTCGGCACCACCATCCTGTTCGTGACGCACGACATCGACGAGGCCATCAAGATGGGCGACCGCATCGCGGTCTTCCAGCCGGGCGGCAGGCTCGCGCAGTACGACACGCCCACGGCCGTCCTGGAGCAGCCCGCCGACGACTATGTCGCCCGCTTCGTCGGTGCCGACCGGGGCCTCAAGCGGCTGGCGCTGTCGCGCGTGCGGGACGTGCCGCTCGGCCGGCCGGCCACGGTCGGGGTCGGCGACGACGCCGTGGCCGCCGCGCGCGTGCTGGCCGGCGCCGACGCCCCCTACGTGCTGCTGCTGGACGCGGAGGGCCGGCCGGCGGGCTGGCTTTCGCGCAAGGAGCTCGAGCGCCCGGGACCGGTGGGCACGGAGCGCGCCTGGAGCCCTGAGCCGCTGCTGGACGGCGACTCCACCCTGCGGGACGCCCTGTCGGCCATGCTCGGCTCCGCCGTGCAGGAGGGGCTGGTCGTGGACGCGCGCGGCAAGCTGCTCGGCTCGCTGTCCATCGAGGCGGTCTCCAGCGTGCTCCGCCAAGAGGAGACCGTCGCCTCGTAATACGTCGAACGGTTGAGGAGGTCGTCCGTCATGAGCAAGCCCCTGCTGCAGCCGAGCTGGTTCCTCTAGGGCCGATGCGGACCGTGGCGCTCGCCGTGGTCGGCCAGGGTCCCCTGGTCGATTGGTCGTGGATCTGGCGGCACACCGACGACATCGTCTCCCGGCTGCTCCAGCACGTGATCCTCACGGCCATCGCGGTAGGCCTCGGCTTCGCGATCTCGCTGGTCCTTTCGCTGCTGGTGGTCCGCTGGCGCCGGCTGTACGGGCTGGTCGCCTCGGTCGCGGGCATCCTCTACACCATCCCGAGCCTGGCGCTGTTCGGGGTGCTGGTCACGGTCACCGGCCCGACCAAGACCACCGCCGAGATCGCGCTGGTCAGCTACACGCTGCTGATCCTGATCCGCAACATCGTGGCGGGCCTGGACGGCGTGCCCGGGGACGTCCGCGAGGCCGCGGTGGGGATGGGCCTCTCGCCCCTGCAGGTGCTGCTCAAGGTCGACCTGCCGCTGGCGCTCCCGGTGATCGTGGCGGGGCTGCGGGTCGCGACCGTCACCACGATCGGGCTGGTCACGATCAGCGCGACGATCAACGTGCCCAACCTCGGCAGCTTCATCACCGAGGGCCTCGGGCGCTTCTTCATGACGCCGGTGCTGCTCGGCGCGGTGCTGTCGATCGCCTTGGCGGTCGTCGCCGACGTCGCGCTGCTCAGTGTCCAGCGGGTGGTCGCGCCCTGGTCGCGGCGGTCCGCGGAGGCGGAGGTGACCCGGAGGTGAGCGGGGTCCTGGCCTTCATCGTGGACAACCGTGCCGAGGTGGTGCAGCGGGTGCTCCAGCACCTGGAGATCTCGGCGGTCTCGCTGGCCATCGCGATGCTGCTCGCCCTGCCGGTGGCGCTGTGGCTGGCCCACGCGGGCAGGGGCTCGTTCCTGGCCATCAACGCCTCCAACGTGGGGCGCGCCCTGCCGAGCCTGGCGCTGATCGCCATCGCCGTGCCGTGGGGCGGGCTGCGCCCGGTGACGGTGGTCTTCGCGCTGGTGCTGCTCGGCATCCCGCCGATCCTCACCAACGCCTACGTGGGCGTGCGCCAGGTCGACCGCGACGTGGTCGAGTCCGCGCGGGGCATGGGCATGCGCCCGCTCCAGGTGCTGCGCGGGGTCGAGCTGCCGCTGGCGGCGCCGGTGGTCATGGCCGGCATCCGCACCGCGTCCGTGCAGATCATCGCCACGGCCACGCTGGGCGCCCTGGTCGCCACCGGCGGGCTGGGCACGTTCATCACCGACGGGCTGGCGGTCAGCGACAGGCCGAGTATCCTCACGGGCGCGCTGCTGGTGGCCGTCCTCGCGGTGCTGGCAGACGCCGGCTTCGGCGCGCTGGAGCGTGCCGTCACGCCGACGGGAGTACGGCTGGAGCGGGGCCGCGGCGCCCCGGGGACGGGTCCGGCCGCTGCGCCGGCCATCAGCAGAGAAAAGGAGCGCATCCCATGATCCTGAAGCACCGTTGGACGGTGGTGGCCGTCCTGGCCGCCCTGTCGCTGGCCCTGAGCGCCTGCGGCGGCTCGAGCTCCGGTGGCTCGAGCGGCGGCACCTCCAAGAACGTCACCGTGCGCCTCGGCTACGTGGACTTCACCGAGCAGGCCATCCTCAGCCAGATCTACGGCCAGGCGCTGACCAAGGCGGGCTACAAGGTCGAGTACCAGAAGTACGCGACCCGCGAGCTGGCCGATCCGGCGCTGTTCTCGGGCAAGTACGACATGCTGATCGAGTACGCCGGGTCGGACCTCACCTTCCTCGGCGGCAAGCCGACCTCGGACGACCAGCAGGTGCTGACCGACCTGAAGGCCAAGCTGCAGCCGAAGAGCGTGACCGTCCTCGAGCAGGCGCCCATGAGCGACCAGCAGGCGATCACCGTCACCCAGCAGACCGCCAGCAAAAACAGCCTGAAGACCCTGTCCGACCTGACCAAGGTCGCTCCCCAGCTCGTCTTCGGCGGCCCGCCCGAGTGCAAGGACCGCGAGACCTGCTACAAGGGCATGCAGCAGACCTACGGCATCAAGTTCAAGGACTTCAAGGGCCTGGCGCAGGGCTCGATCAAGTACCAGGCGCTGCTGTCCAACCAGATCCAGGTGGCGCTGTCGTTCTCGACCGACGGGATCATCGCCAAGCAGCACCTGGTGACCCTGGAGGACGACAAGAAGCTGTTCCCGCCCGACCACGCGGTCCCGGTCGTGCGCAACGACTTCCTCTCGAAGGCAGGAGCCGACTTCCAGAGCACCGTCAACAAGATCAGCGCGACCATCACCACCGAGGACATCACCGGGCTGAACGCCAAGGTCGACCTGGACAACGACGACCCCGACCAGGTGGCCAAGGAGTTCGCCCAGTCCAAGGGCCTCGTATAGCCAGGCAGACGGCTCGGGACGGCAGGTGAGACCCCAGGTGGGACCCGTTCTGGTCGACTGCCTGGGGCTCGCCTGCCCGATCCCGGTCGTGCGGCTGGCCGGGGCCATTGACGCGGCCGAGGTCGGCCAGGTGGTCGAGCTGCTGGCCGACGACCCCGGCGCCAAGGTCGACATCCCGGTCTGGTGCCGCCTGAGGGACCAGGAGCTGCTCGGGCGCGAGGACCGCCCGGAGGGCGGCTGGAGCTTCCGCGTCCGCCGCGCGCGCTGAGAGCCCGCTGGAACGGACACCCCGATGGGCCCGGTGAGCTGCGACGACGGCTTCGGGGTGGGCCTGCGGGAACGGGCGGAGCAGCTCGCCTCGCCGGATACTGCTCACTACACTCTCATTGTGGCTCGCGTTTACTCCGATATTCCGGATGGCAGGCCAGGTCAGGCACAAGCTCCGGGACGACATGCCGAACACGCTCCTCACCTCAATCGGAAGCCACCGTGACGCGCTGGTCAGCACGGGAGACCGGTCCTCGGGACCGGGTTGCCGGCCTGCTCGCCCGCCTCACCCGCAGGGCCATTCGGGCCACCGGCAAGGGCGCGGGCAGCTCGCTCCCCGGCCGCCTGGCCGACCTGGTCGCCCCCGGGGTGCTGGGCCGCGCGAGCCGCGGCCTGGCGCCGATCGTGCTGGTGTCGGCGACCAACGGCAAGACCACCACGACCGCCCTGATCAGCGCGGCCCTCGGCGCCGCCGGCCACCGGGTGATGACCAACTCGACCGGCGCCAACCTGCACCGCGGCCTGACCGCCACGGTGCTGTGCGCGCGCGACGCGGCCGACTGCGCAGTCCTGGAGGTCGACGAGGCCACCCTGCCGGCCGTGGCACAGGAGCTTGACCCCGACATGCTCGTGCTGCTCAACCTGAGCCGCGATCAGCTCGACCGCTACTTCGAGGTGCACTCGGTGGCCATGCGCTGGCGCGCGGCGGCCGGGCGCCTGCGCGCCGGGGCGAAGGTGGTCGCGGTCGACCACGACCCGCTGGTCTGCTACGCGGCCGAGGCCGCCCCCGAGATCGTCACCGTCGGGGTCGCCGGCGCTCGGCTCGGGCGCGACGCGGTCGGCTGCCCGGTGTGCGGCGAGCTGCTGGCCGCCACGGCGGAGCGGCCGAGCTGCCCGGCCTGCGGCTGGAGCCCGCCGCCGCGCCAGGTGCGGGCCGAGCGGTCGGGCTCGTGCGCGCGGATCGAGGGCCTGGGCCTGCGGGCGGAGGCGTCGCTGCCGGTGTCCAGCCCCGGCTACGCCTCCAACGCGGCCGCGGCCTGGGCCGCGGCGGTCAGCCTCGGGGTCCGGCCGGACGTGGCCATGCGCGCGATCGCGGGGGTGAAGGTGGTGGAGTCGCGCTACGCCGAGGTCGCCTGGCGCGGCCGGACCGTGCGGCTGCTCCTGGCCAAGAACCCGGCCGGCTGGGACGACGTCCTCGCCGCCGTGGCCGCCAGCCGGCGCCCGGCCGTGGTGTCGATCAACGCCGGCGTGCCCGACGGCCGTGACACCTCCTGGATCTGGGACGTCGACATGGGCGTGCTGCGCGGGCGCCCGCTGGTGGTCGCCACCGGCGAGCGGGCCGAGGACGTGGCCCTGCGGCTGGTGGTCGCCGGCGTGGACCCGGTGGTGGAGCCACGGCTGGAGCACGCGCTGCTGCGGGCGGCCGAAGCGGGCGGCACCGTGGACCTGCTCGCCGACTACACCTCGTTCCAGGCGGCCAGGCGGCTGGTCCGCAATGGCTGAGCCGGTCCGCGTGGCCATCGTGTACCCCGAGCTGCTCGGGACCTACGGCGACCGCGGCAACGCCGAGGTGCTGGTCTGGCGGCTGCGGCGCCGCGGCCACGCCGCGGAGGTGGTGGAGGTGCGCGCGCCCGGTCCCGTGCCCGCCGGGCTGGACGCCTACGTGCTCGGCGGCGGTGAGGACATGAACCAGGCCGTCGCCGTCAAGCTGCTGCTCGGCTCCCAGGGGCGTGGTCTGCGCGCCGCCCTGGCGGGCGGCGCGCCCGCGCTGGCCGTGTGCGGCAGCCTCCAGCTCCTCGGCAGCGTCTACCTGGACAGCGCCGGCCGGCAGGTGCCGGGGCTGCACCTCCTCGACCTCGAGACCACCGCATCGGGCACCCGCTGCGTCGGCGAGGTGATCGCCCGGATGCCCGACGGGACCCTGCTCACCGGCTTCGAGAACCACGGCGGGCGGACCAGGCTCGGCTCCGGGGCCGAGCCGCTGGCGACTGTCGTGCGCGGCAACGGCAACAACGGCGAGGACCGCACCGAGGGGGCGCGGCGCGGCAACCTGGTCGCCACTTACCTGCACGGCCCGGTGCTGGCGCGGAATCCCGCGCTCGCGGACGCCATCGCCGGGGTCGTCCTCGGGCGCCGCGGCGAGCCGACCGCGCTCGGGGCGATCGACCCCGATCCCGGCGAGGCCCTGCGCACCGCGCGGCTGCGCGCGGCCGGCTTCGACCCGCCCGCCGGCGGGACGGACACGGCCCAAGGTCCCCAGAGCAGCCGGCCGCACCGGTGGCGCCGGGCCCGGCGTGGCGTGGCGCGGTGAGCGCGGCGCGGCGCGTGGCCCACGCCCGCCGGTGGGGGCCCGGCGGACCGGCCTCGGTGCTGCTCGCCCTGCTCGCGCTGGCCGCGCTGGTCGCGCTGGTCGCCGCCGGCTGCTCGCCACAGCCCGAGGCGACCCCGATCGACGCCACCACGACCACGGCGCGCCCGGCTCCCACGAACAAGGCGCACTCGGCTCCGCGGGTGATCGTGGTGGTCGAGGAGAACCACTCCTACGACAGCATCATGGGCTCCCCCGACGCGCCGTTCCTCCACTCGCTCGCGCGCCAGGGGACGCTGCTGACCTCCTACCACGCGATCACCCACCCGTCGCTGCCGAACTACCTCGCGCTGCTCGGCGGCGACACCCTCGGCATCACCGACGACTGCCCGACCTGCACGCTCGACGCCTCGAACCTGGTCGACCAGCTCGAGGCGGCAGGCGTGTCCTGGCGGGCCTACCTGCAGGGGCTGCCCGCACCGTGCTCGAACGTGCCGACGGCCTCGAGCTACGCACGCAAGCACAACCCGTTCATGTACTTCGACAGCGTGCGCACCAGCCCCGCCCGTTGCGCCAAGGTCGTGCCCTCCAGCGGGCTGGACGCGGATATCGCGGCCGGCAAGCTGCCCCGGTTCGTCTACATCGCGCCGGACCTGCTGCACGACATGCACGGCACCGGCCAGCAGGGCGACCCGCAGCTCGTGTCCGTCGCCGACGGCTGGCTCCACGACCTCTACGACCGGCTGCGCGCCTCACCGGCCTGGCAGGAGGACACCCGCCTGGTGGTCACCTTCGACGAGGGCGGCAGCGGCGACGACGCGGGCTGCTGCGGCGGGACCGTGCACGGCGGCCACGTCGCCACCATCGTGGCGGGACCGCGGATCCGGGCGGGCACCGACAGCCGCGCGTACTCCCACTATTCGCTGCTCCGCTCGACCGAGACCCTCTACGGGCTCCCGCACCTGCGCCACGCCGCCGACCCCGCCACCGCGGACATCCCCGTCATCGCCAAGCGGTAGCGAAAGAGCCCCTGGCCGCGATGGCGCAGGGGCTCTTCGGACGCGGACGCGTCAGTGGAAGCTCTCGCCGCAGGCGCAGGAGCCCTGGGCGTTCGGGTTGTCGATGGTGAAACCGGACTTCTCGAGCGTGTCGAGGTAGTCGATCTTCGCACCTGTGAGGTAGGGCGCGCTCATCCGGTCGGTCACGACCTTGACGCCCAGGGTCTCGCCCCCGACGTCGCCATCGAGCGCGCGGTCATCGAAGAACAGGGCATACCGGAGACCGGAGCAACCACCCGGCTCGACCGCGACCCGCAGGGCGAGGTCCTCGCGGCCCTCTCGGGTGAGCAGGTCGCGCACCTTGGCCGCCGCGTCCTCGGTCAGGCTCACGACCGGCGTGACGGTCTGCGTGGCCTCGGACATCGTGCTCCTTTCACATCCCGCCGAACCGGGAAATCGTTCAGTCGGCAACTGCCAGCACCAACGATGATAGTGCTCCTTCGGGCAACATTCACGCCGCCGGGGCAAATCGCTCCCCCGTCCCCGCCTGAGCGGTCAGCTACTCGTCGGCGAGGACAGCCGCTGCGATCCTACGGACGCGTTCGGGGTCGGCGATCGCATCGATCTCGGCGATCCTGCCGTCGGCGACGGTGAAACCCATCACGGTCATGGGCTGTCCACCCAACGTGACGACCACTCCGGCTGCTCCGTTCACCAGCGCGGGGCGCAGGTCGACAACCGGGCGCGCCAATATTGCCCGTAGCCCACTGCGCGCCTGCCTGGCGACGGCCGCTGCGCCATGGATCACCATGGAGGCTGCGGGGCGCTTCGCGCCGGCGTCGACTCGCAGCACGACGTCGGGGTCGAGCACGGCGACGAGGGCGTCGAAATCCCCCCCTCGCGCAGCCAGGAAGAAGGCGTCGACCACGTCTCGCTGACGAGCGAGATCGGGGTCAGGCGCCGGTACCTCGGCGCCCTTCACGCGGCGTCGTGCCCTGCTGGCCAGCTGCCTCGCTGCCGCGGGGGTCCGACCAACCATGGGCGCGATCTCCTCGAACGGCAACTCGAACATGTCATGGAGCACGAACGCCAACCGCTCGGCCGGGGCCAGGGTATCGAGCACGACCAGCAGGGCAAGGCCGACCGAGTCGGCCAGCAACGCCTCCTCCTCCGGTTGGAGCTCCCCGGCTGGGCTGATGAGGGGGTCGGGCAGGTGCACCCCCAGGGATTCCTCGCGCCGCAGGTTGCGCGAGCGCAGCATGTTCAGGCACACGCGGGCGACGATCGTCGTCAACCATCCGCCGAGGTTCTCGACCTCGCCCGCCCCTGACCGGCTGAGGCGCAGCCAGGTGTCCTGGACGGCGTCGTCGGCCTCGCTGAGTGAGCCCAGCATCCGGTAGGCAACCGCCCGCAGATGGCCCCGGTACTCCTCGAAGCGCTCCGCCAGCCACTCGTTGTCGTCCATCGGTCACATCCTCCCGTTGCCAGGTGTCATAGAAGTGACCCCCCACCCACGACCGGTGTGACAGGGAATGCCGCAACGCGCATCCGGCCGATAGCACCCTCGCTCCGCGGTCGGTCAGCGCGACCGCCCGTCCTGGGCGACGTCGCGGACGCGACCTCCGGTGGCGCGGACCAGGTCGCCGGAGAAGAGCGCGAAGACGTGGCGGGGCGTGCCGGCGGCGGCCCAGACGGTGTCCAGGCGCGCGAGGTCCTGGTCGATGAGCACCTCGAGCGGCTGCACGTGCCCGAACGGCGGGGTGCCCCCGATCGCATAGCCGGTGGCGGCCCGTGCCTCGTCGGCATCGGCCTTGCGCACCCCGCTGGCCCCGACGTGCTTGGCGACCTTGTCCATGTCGACCAGGTTCGCCCCGCTGGTCAGCACCAGCACGGGCCGGTCGTCGGCGACGAACACCAGCGACTTCACGATCTGCGCGACCGAGCAGCCGACCGCGCGCGCCGCGTCGGCGGCGGTGCGGGTGCCGGCCGGGAACTCGCGCACGTCCGGCGCGAGGCCGCGGGCACGGGCGGCCTCCAGCACCGTCCTCGCCTGCCTGGGCAGCTCCTCCATGCTGTTCACGGTAGCGAGGCCCAGGCGCGGCCGACCCGCTCGGCCAGCTGCTCCAGCAGGGGCGCGGCCTCGGCGATGCAGCGGGCGACGTCGGGCTCCAGCTCGGTCAGGCCGTGGGCCTCCTCGAAGCCGGCGGCGCGAAGCTCCCGCTCGGCGACCTCGACCACGCCGCCGACCGCGACCACGGGCACGCCGTGCGCGGCCGCGGCCCGCGCCACGCCCAGCGGCGCCTTGCCGCGCAGGCTCTGGAAGTCGATCTTGCCCTCGCCGGTGATGACCAGGTCGGCGCCTGCCACCGCGCCGTCGAAGCCGACCAGGTCGAGCACCAGCCCGATGCCGCTGCGCAGCTCGGCGCCGAGGAAGGCGATCGCGCCGGCGCCGAGCCCGCCAGCCGCCCCGGCGCCCGGGACCTCGGCCAGGTCGGCGCCGAGGTCGCTTGAGAGCACCCGCGCGTAGCGGCGCAGCGCGCTGTCGAGCAGCAGCACGTCGTCGGGGCTCGCGCCCTTCTGCGGGCCGTACACGGCGGCGGCGCCGTGCGGGCCGACCAGCGGGTTGTCGACGTCGGCCGCGACCGTGACCCGCACCTTGGCGACGCGCGGGTCGAGACCGGCGGTGTCGATGCGCTCCAGCCGCAGCAGCGCCGCTCCGCCGGGCGGCAGCGGCTCGCCGGCCGCGTCCAGGAAGCGCGCGCCCAGCGCGCTGGCCATGCCGCTGCCGCCGTCGGTGGTCGCGCTGCCGCCGATGCCGAGCACCAGCTCGGTGACGCCGAGGTCGAGGGCGGCCCGCAGCAGCTCGCCGGTGCCGTAGGTAGTGGCCTCCAGGGGCGCCCTGCGGCCGCCGGGCAGGCGGCGAAGACCCGAGGCCTCGGCCATCTCGACGAACGAGCGGTCCCCGCGGACCGCGATGGCGGCGTCCACCGGCGCGCCGGTCGGGCCGGTGACGCGCACCGGGACGCGCTCGAACCCGGCCGCCACCACCGCGGCGAGCGTGCCGGCGCCACCGTCCCCGACCGGCAGGCGGACCACCTCGGCGTCGGGGCGGGCCCGCAGCAGGCCGGCCTCGACCGCCAGGGCAGCCTGCTCGGCGGTGAGGCTGCCCTCGAACTTGTCGGGAGCGACGACCACACGCATGCCGCGTAGGATAGCCGCCATGGGACAGCGACCGCGCGGGCGTCCCCGCGCCACCAGACCGCCGGTCCCCGGCGGCGGCAGAAGCGTGCCCGACGGGCAGGGCGAGCCGGGCGGCCGTCGCGCGCTGCAGTGGCTCAACCCTCGCAAGATGCCCACCAGGTCGAGGGTGCGCAACGCGGCTGTGGTGTTCGCCGCGCTCGCGCTGGTCCTGGCAGTCCTCGGGCTCGCCGTCGACCGCGCCTACCTGCAGCCGGCCCTGCTCACCGCCTTCCTCGCGCTGCTGTGGGGGGTCCGCGCGGCGACCATGCGCTGAGCGAGGGCGCAGGTCACGGCGGGCGGTGCCCGCCGAGGTAGGGGGCGCTCTCCCGGGGCATCCCGGCGGGGTCGAGCATCGGGTCGAGCGCGGCCCTGGTCCGGACCGACTCGCCGAGCCCCTCGAGGTCCACCCACGGCGACAGCGCGACGGCGGCGGCGGGCAGGGGAAGGCCGGCGTCGCGCGCGGCCACCAGCGCCGCGATGGTGAGCCCACCGCCGGCGGAGTCGCCGGCGACCGCCAGGCGCGCGGGGTCGTGGCCCTGGTCGAGCAGCCAGCGCCAGGCTGCCACCGCGTCCTCGACCGCTGCGGGGTGGGGTGCTCCGGGGCCAGGCGGTACTCGACCACCAGCGCGCTGGCGCCGGCGGCGAGCGCGAGCGCGGAGGCCAGCCGCCCGTGGCTGGGGACCGACCCGAGCTGGTAGGCGCCGCCGTGCAGGTACAGGACGGCCGGCTCCCGGGCGGCGCCGGGAGCGCCGAACCACATGGCCGGCAGGCCGGCGACCGTGGCCGCCTCGGCGGCGACGCCCTCGACCGGCGGGAGCAGGCCAGGGGCCTGGTCGAGCTGGGCCCGGCGCTCCTGGAGGGTCAGGTCTCTTCGCCAGAACCGGCCCGCGCGCAGCATGCCGACGACGGCGTCGAGCTCCTGGCTTGCCATGTGCGCCTCCTGAGCGTGGAGCTTTCCGCCGATTATGACGCCGACCGGCGGGATCGTCGCGAGTGCCGGGATCGCGAGGGCCCGCACAAGCCGGGGCCGGGAGCCTCGCCTGGCTCCCGGCCCCGGATCTGGATCTGGACGCGCTCGGCGGGTCTGTGGCCCGGGCTACGCGGTCGCGACCACTCCGTGCGGGTCGAGCACGTACTTGCGGGCCGCTCCCTGGTCGAACTCCTGGTAGCCCTGGGGCGCCTGGTCGAGCGGGATGGCGGTGGCGTTCACGTTGCGGGCGATCTGCACCCTGTCGTGCAGGATCGTGCGGATGCCGAGCTGGCCGATCTTGGCCGCCTCGTCGGCCGCGCCGGGGTCGCCGGTCACGTACAGGCCGGGGATGCCGAGCTTGCCGGCCGAGCGGGTCACGGTCATCAGCGAGTTGAGCACCGTGGCCGGCTGCTCGCGCTGGGACCCGTCGGCGCCGTGGCCGCGCGCCTCGAAGCCGACGCAGTCGACCGCCGCGTCCACCTCCGGAATGCCGAGGATCTGGTCGATCTGCTCGCCGAGGTTGTCGTGCTGGGACAGGTCGATCGTCTCGCAGCCGAAGCTGCGCGCCTGGTTGAGGCGCTCGGCGTTCATGTCGCCGACGATCACCACGGCCGCGCCGAGCAGCAGGGCCGAGGTGGCGCTGGCCAGCCCGACCGGGCCGGCGCCGGCGATGTACACGGTCGAGCCGGTGGTCACCCCGGCGGTGAAGGCGCCGTGGTAGCCGGTCGGGAAGATGTCGGAGAGCATGGCCAGGTCCTTGATCTTGGCGAGGGCCTGGTCGCGGTCCGGGAACTTCAGCAGGTTCCAGTCGGCGTAGGGCACGGTCACGTAGCGAGCCTGGCCGCCGTGCCAGCCGCCCATGTCGACGTAGCCGTAGGCGGCGCCGTCGCGGGCGGGGTTGACGTTCTCGCAGACGCCGGTGTTGCCCTCCTTGCAGTTGCGGCAGCGGCCGCAGGCGATGTTGAACGGTACGCTGACCAGGTCGCCGACCTTGATGAACTCGACGTCGCGGCCGGCCTCGGCGACCTCGCCGGTGATCTCGTGTCCCAGGGTCTGGCCCGGCGGGGCGGTGGTGCGGCCCCGCACCATGTGCTGGTCGGAGCCACAGATGTTGGTAGCGATCACCTTCAGGATCACGCCGTGCTGGAGTGGGCGGTGATTCTGCTCAGCGAGCTCGAGCTTCGGGTAATCGAGGTCCTCGACCTCGACCTTGCCCGGGCCCAGATAGACGACTCCGCGATTGGTGTCTGCCAAGGCTTGCACCTCCGCTCTGGGTTCCCGCTACTCCAGGGATCGGCAGAAATGCTCTCTGGCACCACCCCCTCTCTCCCCCGGTCGCGCGTCCAGACCGGCAACCTACGCTTCGGGTCAAGCCGGCACAACAAGACAGGCAGGCGCTTTGCACCATCCTTGCCACCGTGATGGAATTTCCCGGCACAACTGCACCGGGCCGACGCAGGGGTGCCCCGGGGAGGAGGAGAGCCGTCATGGGCGGCCGGATCAGGCTGGTCGGCGCGCTCGCGGTGCCGCTGGTGCTGGGACTGGCGCTGGCCGCGGGCCCGGCCACGGCGCAGGGCGACTCCAGCGTCGACCGCGCCCACCAGTGGCTCGACCGGCAGCGCAAGGCCGACGGCTCGTTCAATGACGGCGTCTTCAACCCGGTCGACCTCACCTCCTACGCGGTCATGGCCGAGGTGGCCGCCGGGGCGAGCCCGCCGCAGGCCACGCTGAGCTGGCTGCGAGGCTCCAGCGCCGCGGTGGGCTACGCCAGGAAGGGCCCGGGCGCGGCCGCCAAGGTGGCGCTGGCCCTGGAGAGCGCCGGCGGCGACCCGGGCGAGCTGCTCTCCGCGATCGAGCGGGCGGCCCGCGGCGCGACCTTCGCGGGCGCGGCCGGCGACTTCGACGTCGCCCTGGCCGTGCTGGCCCTGCGGGGCGGCGGCAAGGAGGTCCCCGCCACGGTCCTGGACGGCCTCGCCTCCAGGCAGCAGGCCGACGGCGGCTGGGGGCTCGCCAAGGGGCAGCCTTCGGACACCAACACCACCGCGGTCGTGCTGATGGCGCTCGCCAGGGCCGGGCGCGCCGGCGCGCCCGCCGCGCGGCGCGGCACCGCCTTCCTCGACGGCCAGCAGCTCGGCTCGGGCGGCTGGGGCTATGACAGGCGCAGCAAGGACGTGAAGGCGATGGACGCCAACTCCACCGGCCTGGTCCTGTCGGCGCTGAGCGCGCTCGGCGTCGACCAGAGCGGCAAGGCCAGGAGCGGCGTGACCCCGCGCGACGCGCTGCTGCGGCTGCAGGTGCCGTCGGGCGGGTTCGCCTTCGGCCCGGACAAGGCCAAGGCCGGCACCGCCGACCAGCTCGCCACGGCGCAGGCCGTCATCGGCCTGGCCGGCAAGTCGCTGCCGGTCGAGCGGCCGAAGGCGTCGGACCTGTCGATCGAGTCCAACCGGGCCTTCCAGGTCGCGTTGGCGGTGCTGGTCGGGGTGGCGCTGATCGCGGCGACCCTCGGCGTGCTGGTCACCCGCCGCGGGTCATGAGCCGCTCTACCGCGCATACCATTTCCAGGGAGATCTCCATCGAGGAAATGGGTCTCCCACTAGCTCAAGAAACCGGCGAAGAAGCCCGACGCGGCGGATGCGGAGGGCTCGGAGGAGCAGCGATGCATTGCTGGGAAAGGGGCTGGGGAGCCGGTAGGCTGACCGTCGGGTCGGGCCGGTCGTGGATGGTTCACGGGGTGGGACGAGCGGACCGGCGCGACTAAGGTAAGAGGTACGACGCGACGACCCCAAGCCCGGGAGCAGCACGGTGAGCGACCACAACGACGTCACCACGGGCCGGGCCCTGGACCAGGTGCCCGACCCGGACCCGCAGGAGACCAGGGACTGGCTGGACTCCCTGAGCGAGGTGGTCCGGCGCGAGGGACCGGACCGTGCCCGCTTCCTGCTTCGGCGGGTGCTGGAGCACGCGCGCTCGCTGGACGTCGGCCTGCCCCCGCTGACCTCGACCGACTACGTCAACACCATTCCCCCCGCGGCCGAGCCCCCCTTCCCGGGCGACGAGGACGTCGAGCGGCGGCTGCTGTCGATCGTGCGCTGGAACGCCGCGGCGGTCGTCTCCCGGGCCAACAAGCCGGAGCTCGGCCTCGGCGGCCACATGGCCTCCTACGCCTCCGCCGCCGAGCTGTTCGAGGTCGGCTTCAACCACTTCTTCCACGGCAAGGACTCCGGCCACGGCGACCAGGTCTTCTTCCAGGGCCACTCCTCGCCAGGGGTGTACGCCCGCGCGTTCCTCGAAGGACGGCTCAGCCAGGAGCAGCTCGACCTGTTCCGGCAGGAGACCAGGCCCGGCGGGCTCCCGTCCTACCCGCACCCCAGGCTCATGCCGGAGTTCTGGGAGTTCCCCACCGTTTCGATGGGGCTCGGCGCGATCAACGCGATCTATCAGGCCCGCTTCAACAAGTACCTGACCCGGCGGGGCGTCGTCGACACCAGCGGGTCGCGGGTGTGGGCGTTCCTGGGCGACGGCGAGATGGACGAGCCCGAGGCGCTCGGCGCGCTCGGCGTGGCCGCGCGCGACGAGCTCGACAACCTCACCTTCGTGGTCAACTGCAACCTCCAGCGCCTCGACGGCCCGGTGCGCGGCAACGGCAAGATCGTCCAGGAGCTCGAGGGGCTGTTCCGCGGCGCCGGCTGGAACGTGATCAAGGTGCTGTGGGGCCGGCTGTGGGACCCCCTGCTCGAGCGCGACTCCTCCGGCGCGCTGGTGGCCCGGCTCAACTCGCTGCCGGACGGGGCGCTGCAGACGCTGGCCGCCGAGGACGCGGCCTATGTCCGCGCGCACCTGTTCGACTCCGAGCCGCTGCGCAGGCTGGTCGAGGGCATGTCCGACGACGAGACCGTGCGGCTGTCCCTGGACCGCGGCGGGCACGACCTCCGCAAGGTCTACGCGGCCTACCACGCGGCCGTCCGGCACAAGGGCCAGCCGACCGTGGTGATCGCCCAGAGCATCAAGGGCCGCGGCCTGGGGCCCGAGTTCGAGGCCCGCAACGCGACCCACCAGATGAAGAAGTTCGTCCGCGGGACGCTCAACAGCTTCCGCGACCGCCTCGGCCTCGACATCCCCGACGAGGACCTGGCCGGCGGCTACCCGCCCTATCACCGGCCGGCGGAGGGCTCCGACCTGCACCGCTACCTGGTGGAGCGCCGCCGGGAGCTGGGCGGCCCGGTGCCAAGGCGGGTGGTGCGGTCAAGGCCGCTGGAGCTGCCGGGCAGGGACACCTACGCGCGGCTGAAGGGCGGCTCCGGCCGCCAGCCCGTGGCCACCACCATGGCGCTGGTGCGCCTGGTCAAGGACCTGCTGCGCCACCGGGAGGTCGGCAGGCGGATCGTGCCGATCATCCCGGACGAGGCGCGGACCTTCGGCATGGACTCGCTGTTCCCCGACCTGAAGATCTACTCGGTCAAGGGGATGACCTACGACGCGGTCGACCGCGACCTGGTGCTCTCGTACAAAGAGGACGCGCGCGGCCAGATCCTGCACGAAGGGATCACCGAGGCGGGCTCGATGAGCGAGTTCCACGCGGCCGGGTCGAGCTACGCGACCTTCGGCGAGCCGATGATCCCGCTCTACGTCTTCTACTCGATGTTCGGCTTCCAGCGCACCGGGGACCTCGCCTGGAGCGCCGCCGACCAGCGCTGCAAGGGCTTCCTGATCGGCGCGACCGCCGGGCGGACCACCCTGAACGGCGAGGGCCTGCAGCACCAGGACGGCCATTCGCCGCTGCTGGCGGGCACCAATCCGGCGTGCGTGGCCTACGACCCGTCGTTCGCGTTCGAGATCCCGGTGATCGTCGAGGACGCGCTCGAGCGCATGTACGGCGAGCGCGCCGAGGACGTCTTCTACTACCTCACCGTCTACAACGAGCCGATCGTGCAGCCACCCCTGCCGGACGGCCTCGACGAGCGGCTGATCGTCGAGGGCCTGTACCGCTACCGGGCGGTCGAGGGCGCCCGCGCGCACCGGGCGCAGATCGTTGCGAGCGGCAGCGCCATGCCGGCCGCGCTGCGCGCCAGCGAGCTGCTCGCCGCGGACTTCGACGTGGCCGCCGACGTGTGGAGCGCGCCGGGCTGGCAGCGCCTGCGGCAGGAGGCGCTCGAGTGCGAGGAGTGGAACCGTATGCACCCCACCGAGGAGCCGCGCGTGCCCCTGGTCAACCGCACCTTCGCCGAGGTGGAGGGCCCGGTCGTGGCGGTCACCGACTTCATGCGCGCGGTCCCCGACCAGATCTCGCGCTGGGTGCCGCGTCCCTACACGATCCTCGGCACCGACGGGTTCGGCCGCTCCGACACCCGCCCCGCGCTGCGGCGCCACTTCATGATCGACGCCGAGAACATCGCGGTCGCCGTGCTCCAGGAGCTGGCCATGGCCGGCGAGCTGAAGCGCGAGACGGTGGCCGAGGCGATCGGCCGCTACGAGCTGGACCCGGAGGCGACCACCGAGGTCCCGTGACCCGCCGAGGCGCTACGCGGGCTTGGCGGCGGGCGCGTCCCTGGGCGAGGCGTCCACGAAGGGCGGCCTGGTCACGCGCACCCCGCCGCGCTTGCCGCGCACGTCCACCTCCAGCTCGGTGCCGGGCTCGGCGTGCCCGCGCCCGACGTACGCCAGCGCGACGCCGTGGCGCAGGCTCGGCGAGAAGGTGCCGCTGGTGACCTCCCCGACCGGCCGCCCGCCGGCGAGCACGGTCATGCCGTGCCGCGGGATCAGCCGGTCGGTCGAGGCCAGGCCGACCAGCAGCCGCCGCGGGCCGGCGGCCTTGCGCTCCACCAGCGCGGCCCGCCCGCGGAAGTCCGGCTCGCCCATGGCCACGGCCCAGCCCAGCCGCGCCTCGAACGGGTCGGTCCCGGTCGAGATGTCGTTGCCGTGCAGGGGGTAGCCCATCTCGAGGCGCAGGGTGTCGCGGGCGCCGAGCCCGACGGGCACCAGGCCGAGCGGGGCGCCCCGCTCGAACAGCTCGTCCCACAGCTTGGCGGCCAGCTCGCCGGGCACCAGCAGCTCGTAGCCGCGCTCGCCGGTGTAGCCGCTGCGGGCCAGCCGCACCAGCTCGCCGGCATAGGTCACCGGCGCCGCGCGCATGTAGCCGAGCCCGGCCACCTCGGCCGGGAACAGGCTCCCCACCAGCTCGGGCGCTCGCGGCCCCTGCACCGCCAGGACGGCCACGTCGGGCCGCGGCACGACCTCCACGTCCCGGCGCCCCGCCGCGCCCGGGCCGGACGCCGAGGCGCGCACCGCGTCCGCCACCTTCGGCCAGTTGGCCGCGTTGGGGACCAGCAGGTAGCCGTCGGCCTCCCGGTAGACGATCAGGTCGTCGACGATCGTCCCCTGGTCCGTCAGGCACAGCGTGTACTGGGCCGCTCCCGGGGCCGCCAGCCGGTCGAGGTCGTTGGAGAGCGCGTGCTGCAGCGCGTCGTGGGCGCCCGCGCCGCTCACCACGACCTTGCCGAGGTGGGTGAGGTCGAACACGCCCACGGCCCCGCGCACGGTGCGGTGCTCGCTCAGGGTGCCGGCGTACTCGATGGGCATCTCCCAGCCGGCGAACGGGCCCATCCTGGCGCCGAGGCGCCGGTGGACGGCGTCCAGCGGAGAGCGCCTGGGCCCCTCGGGGGGGCCGGCGGCGGCGCTCACCCGGCCCCCCTGGACGGCGGCGGCGGCGGGCCGGGCCGGGGCGTCCTCGGCGGCGGCCGCGAGGTGCGCACCGGCGGCGGGCCGTCGCTCTGCAGGCGCCGGTCGGTCCGGCCCTCGGCCTTCATCCTGGCGTTGTAGGCGCGCATGCGCTCCGGGTAGCCGACGATCTGCACGTCGTAGACGGGCAGGCCGAGCTCGCGCGCGACCCGCTGGATCACCCTGGGCGAGCCGACCCTGCGGCGGGTCCACTCGCCGTCGGCGGCGACCGCCACCGCGGTGGTGTCGGTCACCATCGTCTCCGGCTCCACGAAGAACTCCACGCCCTTGCGGGTGCGGGCGAACGCGCGCAGGGCGTCGAGGTCGTCGGGGGTCGCCTCCCTGTCCATGGAGGCGACCCGGGCACCTCGGGTGCGCCGGATCCGGAAGGCGTCGAGGAAGCTCACTTCGCAGCCCGGTGGACGAGGGAGAGGACCTGCTTGGAGAGCTGGATGTGGGGCAGGTCCGTGGCCTCGGCGACCCCGCGGACGCTCCACCGCACCAGGTCCCGCATGGAGACGATGCCGATCAGCCCCTGCTCGGAGATGACCGGCAGGTGCCGCACGCCGGCGCGGACCATCTCCTGCGCGGCCTCTTCGACGGGTGCGTCCGGCCCGATGGTGATCAGGTCGTCGGTGAGCGCCTCGTGGGCGGCCACGTTCTTGGGGTCCTCTCCGGAGCCGACCACCTCGAGGATGTCGCGCTCGGTGAGGATGCCGAGGACGCGGTCGTCCTCGAGCACGAGCACAGAGCCGATCCTGCGGGAGTGCATCAGGCTCGCCACGTCGGCCACGTTGTACTGCGGGCCGACCGTGACGAGCTCCTTGCTCATGATCTCCGAGACCTCCACGAGGCAGTCCTCCCTTACTGCGACGCCAGAGGGCTGACCAGGGGGCGCAAACCACCCGACCAGAAGACCGAGCGTACCGTAAGTAGCTTTCGTGCGGGGACCCGGGGCACCGGTTCGACCCGGGGCACCACCGCCTGGGCACGGCGCTCGACGGCCTTCCAGCGGGCAACGGTAGACTGCGGCCGGTAAGCTCGGAATCAAAAGGAGCCGACGACATGCCCTCGAACTCCTACGACCTGGTGGTCCTGGGTGGCGGCACGGGAGGCTACTCGGCCGCGCTGCGGGCCGCCGGCCTCGGCCTGGAGGTCGCCCTCGTCGAGAAGGACAAGGTCGGCGGGACCTGCCTGCACCGCGGCTGCATCCCGACCAAGGCGCTGCTGCACGCGGCGGAGCTGGCCGACGGCGTGCGCGAGGCGGCCGAGCGGTGGGGCATGAAGGCCGTGGTCGAGTCCGTCGACTACAGCGCGACCGTCGCCAACCGCGAAGACATCGTCACCAGGAATTTCAAGGGCCTCGAGAGCCACCTCGAGAAGGAGCGGGTCGAGACCGTTGCGGGCGCCGGCCGCGTGACCGGGCCCCGGCAGGTCGAGGTGGAGGGCGTCGGGCGGATCACCGCCGGGCGGGCGCTGGTGCTGGCGTCGGGCTCGGTGCCCAAGTCGCTGCCGGGTCTGGAGATCGACGGGCGCCGGGTGATCACCTCCGATCACGCACTGCTGCTCGACTACCTGCCGAAGTCGGTGATCGTGCTGGGTGCCGGCGCGGTCGGCGTGGAGTTCGCGTCGTTCTGGCGGTCGATGGGCGCCGACGTCACCGTCGTCGAGATCCTGCCCGGCCTGGTCCCGCTCGAGGACGAGGACATCCAGCGCGAGCTCGGCCGCGCCTTCCGCCGCCGGGGCATCGAGGTGATGGTCGACACCAGGCTCGAGGACGCCAAGGTCGGTGACGACCAGGTCACCGTCACCGTGACGAGCAAGGGCAGGACCAGCGAGGTCTCCGCCGAGCTGCTGCTGGTCGCCACCGGGCGCGGCGCGGTGACCGAGGGCCTCGGCTACGAGGGGATCGGCGTCCAGCTCGACCGCGGCTACGTGGTGCCGGCCAACTGGGCCACGCTGGAGACCGCCGCGCCCGGGGTGTACGCGGTCGGCGACCTGCTGCCGCCCCCCTCGCTGGCGCTCGCGCACGCCTCCTTCGCCGAGGGCATGCTGGTCGCGGAGCTGGCCGCCGGCCTCCAGTCCCCGCCCATCGACTACGCGGGCGTCGCCAGGGTCACCTACTGCAGCCCCGAGGTGGCCAGCGTCGGCCTCACGGAGCAGCAGGCCCGCGAGCGCGGCCACGAGGTCGTCACCAACCGCTTCCCCTTCAACGGCGTCGCCCGCGGCATGATGTACGGGCAGGGCGGGATCGTGAAGCTGGTGGCGGCCAAGGACGGCCCGGTCCTCGGCGTCCACCTGATCGGCGCCCGCGTGACCGAGCTGGTCTCCGAAGCGATGCTGGTCTACAACTGGGAGGCGCTGCCGGCCGACGTCGCGCAGTTCATCCATCCGCACCCGACGCTGTCGGAGGCGGTCGGCGAGGCGTACCTGACGCTTGCGGGGCGCCCGCTGCACCAGGGCTGAGCGGCGCGGACCGGAGCTCGGCGAGTCGATCACCGAGGGCACGATCACCCGCTGGCTCAAGCAGGAAGGCGACCACGTCGAGACCGACGAGCCACTCTTCGAGGTCTCCACCGACAAGGTCGACACCGAGGTCCCCTCCCCCGTCGCCGGCGTGCTGAGCTCGATCAAGGTCCACGAGGACGAGACAGTCCCGGTGGGCACGGAGCTGGCCGAGATCGAGCCGGCCGACGCCACCGCCGGCGCAGCGAGCGGCGACGGTCAGGCGACACCGCGGGCCGAGGCACCCCCGGAGCCCACCGAGGCACCCGCGGAGCAGGCCGAGGCACCCGCAGCGGAGCCGGCGGAACGCGCGGCCGAGGCACCCGCGGCGGAGCCGGCGGAACGCGCGGCCGAGGCGCCCGGAGCTCGGCGAGTCGATCACCGAGGGCACGATCACCCGCTGGCTCAAGCAGGAAGGCGACCACGTCGAGACCGACGAGCCACTCTTCGAGGTCTCCACCGACAAGGTCGACACCGAGGTCCCCTCCCCCGTCGCCGGGGTCGTCCAGAAGATCCGCGTCGCCCAGGACGAGACCGTGGCCGTCGGCGCCTCGCTCGTCGAGATCGCCACCGGCGCGGCCCAGCCCGCCGGGCCGACCCAACCACCGCCGGCCGAGCAGCCCCGGCAGCCCCTGCCCCCGCCGGCGACCGCCGAGGCCCCCGCCCCCGCCTCCGCCCCGGAGCGGAACGGCGGGCGCCAGGGCGTGCCAGAGGGAACGGTCGTGTCCCCGCTGGTCCGCCGGCTCGCGCGCGAGCACCGCATCGACCTCTCCCAGATCCGCGGCAGCGGCGCCGGCGGGCGCGTGCGCCGCGAGGACGTCGAGGCCTACCTTGAGCGTCGCGGCGCGCAGCCTTCCACGCCCGCCCAGGCGCCGGCCACCGCCGAGGCCGAGGCACCGGCGGCGCCGCCCGCGCGGGCGCTCGCCGCGGCCGCACCACAGCCCGCCGGCGCGCCCGCCCTCCAGATGGCCGCGCCGCTGCCGACCGGCGTGCGCGAGGAGGTCGTCAGGACCACCCGCACCCGCCGCCTGATCGCCGAGCGCATGGTCACCTCGCTCCAGGTCAGCGCCCAGCTCACCACCGCGGTCGAGGTGGACATGACCAGGGTCGTGCGCCTGCGCCAGCAGGCCAGGGCGGAGTTCTCGCAGCGCGAGGGCGTGTCGCTGTCGCCACTGCCGTTCTGCGTCAAGGCGATGATCGCCGCGGTCAAGCAGTACCCGAACCTCAACGCCGCCCTGGACCCCGACGGCAACCTGCACGTCTACAGGGACGTCCACCTCGGCGTCGCGGTCGACACGGCCAAGGGCCTCTACGTGCCGGTGGTCAAGAACGCCGACACGCTGAACCTGGCCGGGCTCGCCAGGGCCATCGCCGACGTGGCCGGCCGCACCCGTGACGGCAGGATCCGCCCGGACGAGCTGTCCGGCTCCACCATCACCGTGACCAACACCGGCAGCCGCGGGGCGGTCTGGGACACGCCCATCATCAACCAGCCCAACGCCGCCGTCTTCGCCACCCCGGCGATCGTCCGGCGGCCGGTCGTGGTCGACGACCCGGAGCTCGGCGAGGTCGTGGCCGTGCGGCACATGATGTACGCGATCCTCACCTACGACCACCGCATCATCGACGGCGCCGACGCGGCGCGCTTCCTGGTGAAGGTCAAAGAGGTCCTGGAGGAGGCCGACTTCGCCGGCGAGCTGGGGCTGTCCGGATGACCGCGAGCCGGCCGCCGCTCTGGCTCGTCAGGGCCGGGCTGGTCCCCTACCGTCGCGCCTGGGCCTGGCAGCGCGCCCTGGTCGAGCGGCGCGTGGCCGGCGAGGTCCCCGACACGGTCCTGCTGCTGGAGCACCCGCACGTCTACACCATCGGCAAGCGGGGCAGCGACGGCGACGTGCTCGTGAGCCCCGACTGGCTGGCAGCCCAGGGCGCCGAGGTGGTCCGCACCGACCGCGGCGGGCAGGTCACCTATCACGGCCCCGGCCAGCTCGTCGGCTACCCCATCGCCGTGCTCGGGCGCGCCAGGGGCATCTGGCCGTTCCTGCGGCGGGTCGAGGAGGCGATGGTGGACGTGGCCGCCGGCTTCGGCCTCCGGGCGCGCGGCGAGTCCGGCCCGCTCACGGGAGTCTGGGTCGGCGACGCCAAGCTGGTGGCGATCGGCATGCGCGTCTCCCGCGACGTCACCAGCCACGGCTTCGCCCTGAACTGCTCGACCGACTTGTCGAAGTTCAACGCCATCGTCCCCTGCGGCATGCCGGACAAGCCGGTCTGCTCGCTGTCGAGCCTGCTGGGCCGGCCGGTCGCCGTCGAGGAGGCCCTGCCGCTCGTCGAGCGCCACCTGGCCGAGCGGCTGGAGCGCACGCCTTCCCTGGTGGACCTCGCTACCCTGGAGCTGCCAGCCGAGGAAGCAGTGGAGACCAACGCCAATGCCCCACTCTGAGCCGATCGTCCCGCCCGGTGCGCGGACCCTGTCGGTCCTGCCGCGCACCCCCGCCCCGCCGCCCACCGAGGCGACCTTCGCCCGCAAGCCCCCGTGGCTCAAGGTGCGCGCCTCCTACGGCCCGAACTACCGCGAGCTCAAGGGGCTGATGCGCGGCGCCGAGCTGCACACGGTGTGCGAGGAGGCCGGCTGCCCCAACATCTTCGAGTGCTGGGAGGCGCGCGAGGCCACCTTCCTGATCGGCGGCGAGCGCTGCACCCGCGCCTGCCCGTTCTGCCAGATCTCGACCGGCAGGCCGCAAGGGTACGACACCGACGAGCCCCGCCGGGTCGCGCACGCGGTCGCCCGCATGGGCCTCAACTTCGCGGTCATCACCGGGGTCGCGCGCGACGACCTCGACGACGGGGGCGCGTGGCTGTTCGCCGAGTCGGTCCGGCAGGTGCGCGAGCTGCTGCCGACCTGCGGGGTCGAGGTGCTCGTCCCCGACTTCCACGGCGAGCCCGAGGCGCTCCGCCAGGTCACCGACGCCCTGCCGGACGTGCTCGGCCACAACGTCGAGACGGTGCCGCGCCTCTACAAGCGCATCCGCCCGGGCTTCACCTACGCCGGCAGCCTGGAGCTGCTGGCCCGCGCCCGCGCCTGGCTCCCGACCGGCCACGCCACCAAGTCGAACCTCATCCTGGGCATGGGCGAGGAGCGCGACGAGGTCGAGGAGACCATGCGCCACCTGCGCGAGGTCGGCGTGGAGCTGCTGACCGTCACCCAGTACCTGCAGCCGACCAGGCAGCACCTGAACTTGCAGCGCTTCGTCCCGCCCGAGGAGTTCGAGGAGCTCCGGCGCCTGGCCGTGTCGCTCGGCTTCACCCACGTGGAGTCCGGCGCCCTGGTGCGCTCGAGCTATCACGCCGGCCAGATGCACAAGGCGGCGTACGCAAAGCAGCACGGCGTGCTGCCCCGCTGGGCCCTGGCGGCCTCCGCCGCCGCGGTCCCCGAGGCGGCGGAGGCGTAAACGGCACCGGTGCCCCACACGACGAGACGCTCGCGCCTGGCGCGGCCGGCGCTGGCCGTCCTCGCGCTCGGCCTGCTGGTCTGGCTCGGCGGCCGCGGCGCCCGGGCGTTCGACCGGCCACGCCACGTCGCCCTCGCCCGCGAGGTGACCGGCGCCCCCGACGTGGTCACCAGGGACCTGCCGGCCACCGCCGGGGGGGCGCACGCCCACGTGAGCGGGCGCCTGCAGTACCGGCCCGGGGTCTGGCTGTCAGTGGTGACGCTCGAGGGCCTGCCGCCGGTGCGCGGCCGCGAGCGCTACCTCGTGTTCCTGCGCAACTGGGCCGGCTGGTCGCTGGCGGCCGCGGCAGCGCCCGACGCCCGCGGCCAAGCCCAGGTCCGCTTCGCCGCCGAGCCTCGGCCGCCCACCGTCTTCGAGGTGATCGTCACCCGTGCCCCCGACGACGCCTCCAGCGTCCCCCACGGCACCCCCGTGCTGCACTGGTTCGACGCCTCCCTCGCCCCCCGGCACGTCAACCCCTTCAACTTCGCCCTGGGCCGGTAGACCGCCGCGAGCCTTCGCCGGCAAGGGGATTGCGGCTACGGACGGCTGCTCCCGTGGCCGGTTCCTCGCGGGACGATCCACTCATGAGGCTGGCCGGTGACCTCTGCGATCCGCTCGTAGTCGGAGTCGTAGTGGAGCACGACGGCGGAGTGGGCGTGGGCGACGGCGGCGAGCATCAGGTCCGGGATCGGGGTCCGGTGCTGTCCACGAAGGGCCAGAGCGGCCATGACGTCCGCCAGGTGCTGCTCGGCCCCCGGGGTCATGTGCAGGTAGGTCAGCGACGACAGGTCAAGACGCAGCCTGGCCAGCTCATCGGCGTCGCGGGCCGAGTACAGCAGCTCCGCCATGGACACAACGCACACGGCCAGTTGCCCCGCCTCGCGCAGCTCGTGCAGGCGCTGCCGGGCACGCTTGTCGTAGCGCGCCTGCTCCCAGGCTGACTTGTCGGTCAGGTGCGGCGGTCCTAGCGCCATGCATCCGACCTGACGTCGGTTTCGGCGAGCCGGTCCCCGACAAGGTCGAGCAGGTCGTCGAAGCGGTCCCGCTCGGCCTGGTGGCCGGCGCTTTCGGCCACCAGTTGCAGGGCCCGGTTGACGGTCTCGACCTTGGTGGTGGTGCCGAGGACGGAGGCGGCGCGGGCGAGCGCATCATCGTCGACGTCGATCAGGGTGCGACTCATGGGCAGTGCTCCTTTGATATCAACTACGAAGGAGTATATCGCCCCTCGGGGAGGGACGGCCGGCTCCGGCCCGCGCTGAGCGGCAGCTCCACCCAGAGGGCAACTTATTAAATGACCGTTAAGTAACTGAATATTGAGCACTTGACGGTCGTTTAGTAGGTCGGGAAAACTGGGGTTACTGAGGCGAAGAGCCGGGTGCTCGGCTTGGTCTGCCTTGACCGCCCTGCCCAGCGCCGAGAGGGTCCTTGAGAAGGACCTTTTGTGCCGTGCCGTGCCGTGCGGGCCGCGAAGCTCCCGGCTGCCGCCGGCCGGGGACACGCCGAGCGAGGTCGCGGTTTCTGCGTCGGCTTTCGCTGGGCCGAGGAGGGAGCATGGCTCAGGGTCGCCCGTCAAAGCCCGGCCTGTTCGGCCTGGCCACCGGGTACTTCGCGTGGTACGTCCCGTACGCCGGTCTCACCAAGGCGTTGTCCAGCGGTCTCCTGCCCGGGCTCCGCCCGGTCGGCGGGCTGGTGCTCCTTCCCGCCTCGGCGTTGGGGACTCTGGTCGGCGCGCCGGTCTTCCTGACGCTGGCCAGGTGGTGGCGCTACTCGGGCCGCCGCCAGCCCTTCGGCCTCGACCTGCCGCTGCCCGGGCGGAAGACCCTCGCCGCCGGGTTCTGGATGGCGCTGATCATCGGCACCACCACCCTGAACTATACGTTCATCGGCGCCTCGATCCTGCTGATGCTGCTGCTGATGCGGGGCGGCGTGCTGATCCTGTCGCCGATCGTCGACACCCTCCGGCGCCGGAAGGTCCACGCCCACTCGTGGGCGGCCCTGGCGCTCAGCCTGGCCGCGGTCGCGGTGGCGCTCCGCGACGTCACCAGCTACCACCTGGTCTGGCTCGCCGCGGTCAGCGTCGGCCTCTACCTGACCGGGTACGTCGGACGCTTCACCATCATGAGCAAGCACGCCAAGCGAGGCGTCGAGGACGTCGACCGGCGCTACTTCGTCGAGGAGCACGTGGCCGCGCCCGTCTGGCTGGTCGCCTTGTGCGCGGTCCCGGCGGTCATCGGCCACGGGCCGCAGATGGCGGACCTGCGGGAGGGGTTCACCAGCTTCCTGACGACCCCGGCGGCGATCCCCGCCTTCGTCATCGGCCTGCTCTACGAGTGCCTGTTCGTCTTCGGCACGCTGATCTACCTCGACCGGCGCGAGTACACCTTCGGGGTGCCGGCCAACCGCTGCGCGAGCCTGTTCTCCGGCGTGGTGGCCTCGATGGGGGTGGCCTGGCTGTTCTCCGCCGCCCGACCGAGCTCGGCGCAGTTCGAGGCGGCCGGCGTCATCGTGCTCGCGGTGCTCGCGCTCAGCTACCCGAGCATCGTGGAGGCGCTCGCCGCGCGCCGGCCGGTGGGCGTGCCGGCCACCCGGGTCGGACAGCGCCTGCTGCTGTTCGTCTGCGGCGGCAACACCTGCCGCTCCCCCATGGCCGCCGCGATCGCCCAGGCGGAGCTGGCCCCGGCCAACGGGGTGGGCGTGCTGAGCGCGGGGGTGTCGGCCCGGCCAGGGGAGCCGATGACCCGGGAGGCCGGGCAGGTGCTCGATGAGCTCGGCGTGGACGCCGGCCGGCACCGGTCGCGCGCCGTGACCCCCGAGCTGATCGAGGCCGCCGACGCGGTCTGGTGCATGACCCGGGCGCAGCGGGACGCGGTCGTCGCCATGGCCCCGCATGCCGCGGAGCGGACGTTCTGCCTGGATCCCAAGGCCGACGTGCCGGACCCGGTCGGGCAGCCGCTCCACGTGTACCGCGCGTGCGCCGCGTGCCTCCAGGAGCTGGTGCGGCGCCGGCTCACCGAGTGGCGGGAGCGCTACCCGCTGCCGCTGGGGTTCGAGGGCGGGTAGGCGGCGTCCGGCCCCTCCTGCGCCCCGGGTGCGCCGGCGGGTGCGCCCGCGCTGCGCAGGAGCTGGGTGCCGAGGTCCGTGAGGGTGTGGAGGACGGCCCGGCCCTGACGGTGGGAGGCCAGCAGCCCCGCGCCGCGCAGCACGCTCAGGTGCCTGGCCACGGCGGGCAGGCCGATGCCGAGCCCGCGGGCCAGCTCGCTGGCCCCGCACCCGCCGCTCATGGCGATCGTCTCCAGCATGGCCGCCCGGGTCCGGCCGAGCACCGCGGCGAGCGCGCCGCGCGCTGCAGCATCCCGGCGTGCCGCAGCGTCCGGGCGCGCCGGAGCGTCCCGACCCCAGAAGAAGGCGAACGGGTCGTGCGCCGGATAGACGAGCACCGGGCAGCCGGCGCGGTCGCGCAGGAAGACCGGGTGGGGCCAGACGAACACCGAAGGGACGAGCACCAGTCCACGCCCCGCGAGGTCGACCTCGCCGTCGCGGTAGCAGCGCACGTTGACCTCCAGGAACGGGCTGCGCCAGCGGATGGTCGGGTGCAGCGTGGCCAGCGCTCCCCCGATCCCGCGCCCGAGCACCTGCCGTGCCCGGTAGGCGAGGTCCACGTCCAGGTGCCGCAGCAGCCTCGGCCAGTCCTCGGCGATGCTGGCGGCGTGGTAGGCGCGCAGGACCTCGCCAGTCAGCCGCGGCCCGCCCTCCGGGGACGCCGCTTCCCGGGCCGCCGCCTGCGGGGACACGGCGTCCAACGACACCGCCTCCGGGGACACGGCCTCCAGCCGCTTGAGCTCCTCCTGGAGGGTGACGTGGTCGCTGTCGGGGATCGTGATCGCGGCAGTGCGCAGTTGGTGCCGCTGTGGCGGGACCAGGTGCAGCAAGGGCCGCGCCGCGGGGGTGAGCCGCTCGCGTGCGCGCTGCCGCCACTCGCCGAGCAGGGACTCCCCGTCGTCGCGGAGCAGGGCCTGCGCGCTCAGCGTCGTCTCACCCAGCGGCCAGAGCGCAAAGCGCACCCGCACCAGGTCATCGCGGTCGAACCTGATCCGCAGCATCGACGTCCCAGATCCTACGCCTCTGTTTGCTTTGCGGCAATTGACCGACTGTCTCCGAGCCCGAGCGGCCCGGGCGCCCGGACCCACCCCCGGGCGCCCGGGCCGGGCAACGCGTCAGCGGGGAGGCGTCACGCGCCGGTGGCGCCGGACGAGGAGGGCGAGCGCGGCGACCACCAGCAGGCTGCCGGCGACACCGGCGCCGGCCCACCAGCCGGCGGCACCTGCTGAGGACGGGGCGGGCGCCGGGTCCGGGCCCGGCACGGCCGCGGCGGCGAGGGCGGACGCGGGCGCCGGCGCGGCCGTCTGGGCGACGTGCGGCGGCTTGGACGGCAGGCCGAGCGAGACCAGCATCCGCAGCAGCGCCGCCGGGCCGCGGAACCAGCCGGCGGACACCTCCTGCCCGTTCGACGACAGCCGCTGGCCCGGCCCGGTGAAGGTGACCGGACCGCCGTGGGCGTACGGGTACAGGTCCTGGTGGACGACCGCGACCCCGCCCTGGTCGGACGGGATGTCGTAGGTGACGGTGTAGCGCGGGCCGAGGTCGCCGCTCGGCCGGTCGGCCAGGATCTGGCCCCCGACCCCGTCCGCTCCGCCCCCGAACATCGCGAAGAACAGGCCCGCCTGGTCGGCCAGCCTGGCGAGCTCCGTCTCCGCGCCCGGCTCCCCGGCGCCCCGCAGGGTGACGGGGGTCCCGGGCCCGGGTCCGTTGATCGTGGCGGCGCTGGCGCCCTTGGCCAGGGCAGCCGACGGGACCGTCAGCAGCAGCGCCAGCGCCGCCACGGCCACGCCGAGAATGCGCGCCTTCATCTCCAGCTCCCTTCGAGTGGGGTGACTGGTCGAGGTACACCGCGCCGCGGCGATGCGTTCCAGCGCGGCGGCGTTCGGGGGACCCGCCGCCACGCTCGGCGTCTCCAGAGGCGTCTCCGGACAGGTGGTCCGCAAGAAGCATGCCGCCCGCGTGCGTGGGTACTGACATCCCCGTAACGGGGGTGAAACACTTCGGCAACCGGGCGGCAAAGCCCCGTTGCTAGCGTCGTGGTGACCCTCGGCAGGCCCGGAGAGCCAGGGGTCGACCCCCTGGAACCGTTCCCTCGGCGACGAAGGAGGCATCCCCGTGACGGATTCGGTAGGCGACGTTCTCAACTTGGTCAATGACCGCGGGGTCCAGATCATCGACCTGCGCTTCGCGGACCTGCCAGGGCTGATGCAGCACTTCTCGGTCCCGACCTCAGAGCTCCACCAGGACTCGTTCGAGGAGGGGTTCGGGTTCGACGGCTCCTCGATCCGTGGCTTCCAGGAGATCCAGGAGTCGGACATGCTCCTGTTCCCCGACCCCACCACCGCGGTCCTCGACCCGTTCTCGCAGCACCCCACGCTGGTCCTCAACTGCTTTGTCGGCGACCCGGTGACCGGCGAGCCCTACACCCGCGACCCGCGCCACATCGCCCGCAAGGCCGAGGCGTACCTGCGGGGCAGCGGCATCGCGCAGCGCTCGTACTGGGGTCCGGAGTGCGAGTTCTACATCTTCGACTCGGTCCGCTTCGACCAGAACCAGTTCTCCGCCTACCACTTCGTCGACGCGATCGAGGGCGCGTGGAACTCGGGCGCCGAGGAGGGCGGTCGCAACCTCGGCTACAAGCCCCGCTACAAGGAGGGCTACTTCCCGGTCGCGCCCACCGACCACTACCAGGACCTGCGCAGCGAGATGGTCCTCGAGATGGCCAGGGCGGGCATCGAGATCGAGGTGCACCACCACGAGGTGGGCACCGCCGGGCAGGCCGAGATCGACATGCGCTTCGACACCCTGCTGCGCATGGCCGACAAGGTCATGCTCTACAAGTACATCGCGAAGAACGTGGCCCGCCGCAACGGCAAGACCGTCACCTTCATGCCCAAGCCGATCTTCGAGGACAACGGCTCCGGCATGCACACCCACCAGAGCCTGTGGACCGACGGCGAGCCGCTGTTCTACGACGAGTCGGGCTACGCCGGCCTGTCGGACACCGGCCGCTGGTACATCGGCGGGCTGCTGACCCACGCCCCGGCGCTGACCGCGCTGACCAACCCGACCACCAACAGCTACCGGCGGCTGGTGCCCGGCTACGAGGCCCCCGTCAACCTGGTGTACTCGCAGCGCAACCGCTCGGCGGCCTGCCGCATCCCGCTGTACTCCAAGAGCCCGAGGGCCAAGCGGGTCGAGTTCCGGGTGCCGGACCCGTCCTGCAACCCGTACCTGGCGTTCGCGGCGATGCTGATGGCCGGCCTCGACGGCGTCCGCAACAAGATCGAGCCCTTCGGCCCGCTCGACAAGGACATGTACGACCTGCCGCCCGAGGAGCTGGCCGCGGTCCCGCAGGTGCCGGGCTCGCTGGACGAGGCGCTCGACGCGCTGGAAAAGGACCACGCCTTCATGCTCGAGGGCGACGTGTTCACCCCCGACGTGATCGAGACCTGGATCAGCTACAAGCGCGAGCGCGAGGTCGACGCCGTCCGCCTGCGCCCGCACCCCTGGGAGTTCCACCTCTACTACGACATCTGAG
>WNGF01001311.1_pt1 | contig 36542 bp, 42 predicted proteins | sample 5400641 | NCBI WGS metagenome assembly WNGF01 (sample SAMN13153371, study PRJNA577476) | soil metagenome | isolation source: 80 cm soil or saprolite under grassland replicate 2 | place: USA:California | collected 2016-06-15 | reverse complement strand
GTCGAAGACCCGCACCCTGTAGCCCATGGCATCAGGATGCGGCATCCATCTAAACGTTGGCTGGTCCTCGCGCAATACTGTGTTCACCGGACTCACGTGTTTGAAGGGAGTACTTTCTTCAGGTAGAGCCCTATCGGCATCAGGACCACGGAATTCCGTGCTTGGCTCTAGTTCTATTAGATTCTCAGGCTTGTTAAGCCGCTGCGTCTTAAACGCAATGAGCACCTGTCCTCTCGTCGTCGGGTCTATCGTTTCCAGCCCTGTCAGAGGACGGTTAGGTCCGACCGTGAGCTGACCGGGACCGTCATTGAGCATAATCGGCTGCGCTCTTAAATTCCTGTCGTTACCGTCGGACAGCGGCTGTCCGGGTACATGCTTCGGGATGATTTGAAGCTGTGGTGCGCGGCCGTCAGCAGTCTGCGACAGTGGTGTCTGCTTTGCTATTTCGGGTTCTTTGATTGGCTCGTGCCGGCTTTCTGTTTGCCGTTCGTCTGCGTTAGGTCGTCTTGTGAAAGTAACCAACAGAAGCAACGATGCCGCGAGTGCCAAGATAAGAGCCGTTACAAGTGCAGGCATGGACCACATGGCCGCCGGCATTTCTCCTCTGGGGTACCTTACGCGCCAACTCAGCCTCGCACCAAGTAATCCCGTTCTCTTACGCAGTGCCTGTAAACTCGCTGCGGGCGGAACTACCGCATTGTGCTGCTGTAGCTCCGTTTTAAAGGCACGTAACTCCGAAACCTGCAACCGGCACAGCGCGCAATCCGCTAAGTGCCCCTCGGCCATTTCGCGATCCGCTTCAGTCAATTCGTCGTCGACGTAAGCAACCAATCGCCTGTAGTTAAAGTGACGGATCGGTGTGTCGAGCGCTTTGACCAGTAGCCGATGCAGAAATGTTTGGCTTTCGTCATCCAGCAACTCTTTTCTCTCGAAGCGGTCGCGACATGTAATGCAGAGCCTCAGGTGTCGATCAATCATCTGGACCATCTCCGTCGGGTACGAACCTGCGCGGTATGTGTTGAGTTGCTCCACCGTCAGGTGCGTGTGATGTTCGTTGGGATACTTCATCAAGTTTCACTAACCTCTACTAATCCTCATGACTGTGGCGACGCAGAATGAGCACTGTCTGGGCCAAAGGTCAGTCTGCTGCCGTAACTCTTCAGGTGTCGCAGTAGTCGGGCCCGTGCGGCCTTGCGGTAGTTCTGGGCCTGCTGCGTCGTTACTCCGAGCCTTGCTCCAATCTCAGCGTCGGTTAAGGGACGCCCGCTCTCTAATACTTTGGTCAACTCCGAGTCGGACAGCCCGAGCATGGTGGCCAGTTGATTCGTGGTAACGAGATCTTGCTCCACAAAGAGCATCAGCGCGCTCTTACCTTGAGGCAACCGCAAGTTAAGGAGTAAGGCCCTCTGCTGGTGCGGGGATAGCTCGCACAGCTGCTCCCAAACGAATTCGAGAAGTTGGCGGTGCTCGAGATTAGCGGCGTTCGGTTGTTCGTAACCGGTGTCGACCATCGTTTGCCGCGATTCAAATTCTGCCACTTCGAAGTATGTGGCTCGTACTCCCTGGATATAAGCAACGATTTGCAGGAGATGCTTCTTGTGCAAGGGGGCATGTACGTGACTGAAGATCAAACGGATGAGCTGGCTTAGCGGTAGCCCTTCAAGGCTCTTGATGGGCGCGTCGGTCGTGAGTAACTCCCGGCGGATTTGGTCCATCAGTTGGCCGAAGTCCACTTCTGACGCGGGATGTTTCTGCTCGCGCCACGACTGGTAACCACAAAGGATGTGATTGTCGTGGTCGTCAGGCCAGGCGGCAAATAGGGACTCTTTATCAAAGAAGTAATTGACCTTGTTTTTAAGAATTAACCATTTCGGGTTAGCTTCATCGACCTTGCTTTTGAACACGTTCTTCGTCGTTCCAGCAATGTACCTGGAGTAACTACTGATCGGCTGACACCGGGGATCTTGTTTGAGGAGGCGTAGTCGCTTAACCAACTGTAGTGCCACCTCCTGCGCCACGTCTTCCAAGACAACGCCGTACGACCCCGCAAAACGGTATTTTCTTCGGGCCTGCCGCAATACTTCACCGATTGTCGGCCTCGCCTCTTCAACAACAAGCTGCGAAAGCAGACCATCGCACTGACCTTAAAGCTCGGTTGGTTCAGCTACATAATGATCAGCACCTACGTCCTCTTTCTTGAGCCTGCCTGGATAGAACGTTTGGTTGGGCACCTGAAACCGTTGCTCATCAAGCCAGTGGGTGTTCTGTACAGTCAGTTGAGCAAATTCGATGACCGCGCTAATGCCTTTCTTTCAATTTTTTGCAAGCGTCTAATAGGCAGACGGTGGGCGGACCTACCGCGTCCCACGCACATGAGAACAGCGATCCGGTATTCTTATAGTGTCGTATTAATAACCCTTTTCTCCGGTGCGCTGTGGTTTGCTTTAGACCCCACAAGTAAAGCGATTCATCGCGCCATACCACTGCCGCCGGCCGTAGCACATTTCATCCAGAGTGTGGGACTGAGGCAAAGTTGGCAGATGTTCTCGCCCCACCCATATGATTTTGCAGGTTATGTGGTGGTCGAAGGGGATTTAACGAACGGTTCTGTCGTCAACTTACAGGAAGCCGGATATGCACAAGGAGGCTGGAAACCGACGAAGCCTTATTATGCTGGTTGGTATTATTCCAGGTGGACGCAGATATTTAATTCGATGGTTCGGGATCACATTTATGGCAGTTCCAATCCTTACCTATTACCTTACAGCGAAAACATTTGCCGCACGTACAACAGTCATCAGGCGGCAGGTCGACCGCGCTTACAGGTGGTTAGAATCATCATGGCGAGGAAAGATACTGTTCAACCGTGGCTACAGGAACCCGATTGGACACATGAAGAGTTATCGAGTCATTCCTGTTTCTAATGTCGTTGTTCTCATGACGTTGGATCAAGACTTTACGCCTCAGAGTAACCGACGGGAAGCACTCTTCGGATCGGCCCTGAGTCGGCGTGTGCGATCCGGAGAGCTGACTCGGGTTACGGTTCTTGTAGGTGATTAAAAAGGTAGACGTCACTGGTGGAGCAGAGGGGGCTCGAACTTGGGCTCGAACCCCTGACCTCCGCATTGCGAATTAGGCTACCGGCAAAAACCTAAGTTATTGCCTTTTCGAAAGTTGCAGCCACCGAAGAAAAATAAGGGTTTTCCGGTTCTTTCCCATTCCTTACCATTCTTTATACGTCGCGTGCAGTTATTTTTGGTCACGTATTGGCCACTTGGGAATACATCAATAGGGGCGATTTGAGAAGCCAAATTGTCATCTCAAACGCCAAGCAAATCAGTGTGTCCCCGCCCTCGGAGCGGTCGCGCCAAGTGAGTATGAAAAGGCGTAAGCGCTCGACAGGGTCAAACGTCTTAAAGAATAGATTTGTAACAAAGAGGTTATTTCTGCTCTTCGACTAGCCATCGTAGACGTGAGCGGCGGGTCGGATCCAGGACTACTAATTCTGGTGCGCTTCTAAGCAGGCCCATGGCTGAAAGCGATTGCAAGGAACGTTCCACAAGCGGATTAAACCGAGTGTCCAGTGCCTGGTTGTCTTTGATAATGCCAAGCCATACCAGATAGGGACCGTCCGTTCGGATCGGAAGTTGTGGGAAGTTATTTGCCACATCAAGCGTGACCAGAACGCCAGCCTCACGCACGCCCATTGCTCTATAACCAGCAAAGGTGGCCTCTGCCTGTTGCGCAAAGGCATCGACACTATTCGCCTTCACGGCAAATATCTGCGCGACGACTATGCCTTGAGCACCCTTGGCTTCAGTGACAGGGTCGACGGACGGAAGAACGACGATGCCACGTTCAGGATTCAGCGGACGCAGTAGCAAAACATTGTCAGAGTCCACCATGAGACTATTCATAGTGAATGCATGTTCTCTCCACAGTGGACCATAATAGAATGCTGAGTTGACCACGGCCCGCGCATCAATATTCTTAAAGCCTCTCATCCATGTAAACCCGACCGGATTCTTGCGCTCGAAGAATTGTCCGAATGCGATTGCCCCCAGCTGCTGGAAGGCTTCGGGAAAGAAGCTTTCAAAATACTCAGCGAAGTGCGCCCTTTCACCTTCTTTGACCGTATACCGGCGAAACTCGATAACCTGAAAGTCTTTCAAGTGCTTTACGCTGTCCACAGCCTTGTTTCCCACATTCTGAGCAGTCTGAGCAATTGTGGTGGTGACCGTGACTGCAAGTAGTAGAATTGTAATTAGAGATCGCATTCGTCACCTCATGGTCCGTTGGAATGATCAGAATCCTTCTAATGGGCGCGCATAACAATAGCAAATATGAACTCCGGCTCCCCCATTTCTGCCAGTAACACAGATCTATGCAGAGCATCGCTTCTGCATCCGCCAGCCCGGCGGACTTATCCAAACTTACAAGACCCGGCGGAATTCCATGACCCAATTCGTATCCCACGTCTTTCCAGCGTCGGGTGATGAAGCCTGCTCCCAGCGAGCGGATGTGGTCGTGATGTGCGACCAAATGAACCGCACGCGCATCGGCCTCCCGTTATGCGTATAGTCGGAATAGAAGGTGCCAACACCATTCTCGAAATGGCCTTTGACCGGCGGGTCGAGGGCACCGGCCGGATAGCGCCCGTCGAGCCACCAAATTGCCCATTGTCCCGTTTTCGGATCGTACGCACGCAACCCGGCAGCGCGATATGCGCCACTTGGCCCGTTCAATAGGTGCTCCTCTATGTTGGCCCAACCTTCCATAAGCGCGCGATTGCTACACGTCCCGTCGAATTCGACCCATTCGTGACCATCGACTTTCACACGACGATGATGGACGCGCCATTCGCCAACCAGAAAATCAAAATCGTGTAGACCAGTCAGGTTGGCGGCAGCTTGCGCTGGCTTGGAACTGTCTTGGAAAGAGTGGGCCATCGAGCCCATTGCAGCAGCTGATATGCCGAGATTTTTCTTACCAGCCCGCCGGAATTCCATGATCCAATTCGTTTCCCATGTCTTGCCCGCATCGGGTGAAAAAGCCTGTTCCCATTGAGCGGATATGGGTGTGATGTGGGACCAGATGAAGCGCGTGCGGATCGACTTCCCGTCGAGCGTATCGTCGCCATAGAAGGTGCCGACGCCGTTCTCGAATCGACCTTGAAGCGGCGGATCGAGGGCACCGGCCGGAAGGCGCCCGTCGAGCCACCAAATTGCCCATTGACCAGTTTTCGGATCGTACGCGCGCAGCCCGATAGCGTGATATGCGCCGCTTGGCGCGTTCAACAGATGCTCCTCTATGTTGGCCCAACCGTCCATAAGCGCGCGATTGCTACAGGTCCCGTTGGTTTCCGCCCACTCATTAGTGGCGGCACGAAGATAACGATGACGGACATCCCATTCACCCACGAGAAAATCGAAATCGTGCAAGCCAGTCAGGTTGGTGGGCTTAGAGTTGCCATGGGAAGAGTGTGCGGGAGCCATTGAGCCCATTGCAGTGGCCAATATGCCGGCAACGAGCATGACGGGGAAACTTTTCATGTGATGGTCCTCTTTCCGTTGCTCGCGCCTCCGCGAAACCGAGTTTGCAGGAAATTACAAGTACGGTCGAATCCCAGGACAGGTGGTGAAGTTCCGGTCCCTCGAACTCCTTTCTGTCATTGCTGTACATCCCAGAGTCTCGTCGCCTCTTCAGCGATTAGCTCCGGCATCTCTTCCGGAAAAAACAGGTTCGCTCCTTCCACTGGTCGCACACCACGCGAGCCTGGAAGGGTCCGATCCAGCCACTTCGCCCATTTCACCGCAAAGAGCACATCCTTCAGCCCCCAAACCATTCGCGCCGGCCCACTCCATCGATGCAGCTCTTCGCGGATCGCCACCAACGGATTCGTTTCCATCGAAACCGCATATTGCTCCATCTTTGCCTTCTTGAGGGGAGTTTCGACGACCGGCCGAAAGTAGGTTTCGATCGTCTCATCAGCGAGGCGCTCCGGATATGTATACGCCACCCCACCGATTCCCTTTGTTGAACGCGCAAGCTGTTTATCATTCAACTGCGGGATGATGAACTGATCCACAAAGGTGCCTTTCTTCGCAAGCTCAATCAGGGGCAGGAACTGGGGCGGCGGGCTGTTTTCATCCACATCACAGTTGGTCAGCAATAATGTCCGGACGCGCCGAGGGTATTTCGCCAGAAAGAGTTGCGCCACCGCGCCTCCACTGTCATTTGCCACCAAGTCCACCGCGTTGATGTGCAGCGCATCCAATAGCATCGCCAGCATTGTCACCTGGGTCGCGGGTGAAATCGATTGTCCCTCAGGCGTCTGCGTATAGCCCATTCCCATCAGGTCTGGGGCAATGCACCTACGGTGCCTGTGTAGCCTCTCGAGCGCTCCCCGCCACTGGAACCCGTTTAGCGGATACCCGTGCACAAACAGCGCCGCCGGCCCGCGACCGCGCTCCACATATGCCACTCGGCTCACCGGCAGCTCTGCGAAGCGCCGCGCTCGTCGATACCAAGCCGCGTCGATTCGCTCCGTCCCCTTCAAAATTCCGCGCGGACGAACTGTCGCCATTGCCAGCACTCCTGTAGAGGTTCTTAGAAAATCCCTGCGTCTCATAAGATGAATAAGAAAGGTGTCGGGGGTAGACTCACTTTTGATAACGATAAGGCCCATCGTCGAAGAACCGCCGCAAGGGGTTTATGTTCTTCCAACCGCAGACGGCTCCTGTATGAATTGCCCCCATTGGGCCCTCATCCCAAGCGAGTTTACCAGGAGCGTAAAACGTCTCGAGCCCTCAGTTTGCGTAGCCGGTTCAGATGTTTGAATCAATATGTGATGAGTGTGCAATTCTGCGTGACGTATTCCGTCAGGCGATGATGAGTTGTAGCGTAGAGTTTGATTGCCGATTAGAATTTTGGCATTTGTACTTCGTCTCCTCCCTATTAGTTGACGTTATTTGCATAACGCAATCCTTTCTGCGTTTTGTGCTTTCTAAAAACCACGTAATCGCCTAGTCGCCACGTCTTCCCGTCATTGCTGGTCTCGTAACTCATCTTAAAAATATCGTCAGCTTGTCGTTCGAATGTAAAGCGCTCCCACAGGATTTGTTGTTTTGTGCCAGCCGACACTTGCGGAATGATCGCAGTATCCTTTTGAAAAGCAATCACTCCATTCAGCCAACCTCCGCTCGTGAATAATCGCAACTCGCCGAAGTTATCATCAACGATCATCACAAATGTTTTTGAGGCCCTCTCAAACCCCCACATGCCTTAGGGCCTTATATCGACCCGGAGCACGGTCGGTGTGACGATAAACGAGCCACTGATTATCGAGGTCAGGCGCAAAACTTACATCGGCGGCGATTTTTTGCCGTTTGCGAACGCACCGGTGCCACTCCACTCGCCAACGAAGAAATCGATCAAATCCTTCGGCAGAGGTATCGGAGCCTCAACCCTATTCTGTGACACGAGAGTTCGCGCTATCGTGGCAGGACCAGTTTTGTCTTTCGGCCGAGCAGGCGTAATTAAAAGTGCCCCGAAACCTAAAAGAAGAAACGCGCGGAGAACAAATCCCACAATCATCCCTTTCAGAAACCTCTCGCCAACAGACTGCTCAGCAAAGCGGTTGGTTGGATAGAACAACGGTAATTCCGTCGGGCAGCCGAACCGAACTTGCACAATTCACCGCGCAGTGGTCTTGCTTTCCCAGTCAATATGATGTTCGAAGATCCACGCCATCGATTCTTCAGTACGACCGGGCCGGCGGCTGAACATCAAACGCAACATCAGCTCACGGACGACTCGCCCGAAGAATCCGGGCGTCTTGCCGTCACCGTTCTTCTTCCCCTCCGCGACAATGCGCTCGACGCCATCGCGACGGACGTGTTCGTATGCTGCAAAGGCATCTTCGATGGTCGACTCGTCGCGCAGGCACTTTGCGAGTACGACTGCGTCCTCGATCGCCATTGACGCGCCTTGCCCCGATGAGGGCGACGCGGCATGGGCCGCATCTCCGATGATGATCATCCGCTCATTGTGCCATGCGGGCACGGTGGGGAAGTCATAGCTGTTCCACCCGGTCAGAATCTCCTTGGTGGCCTGTATGATTTCCACGGCTGGCGTGGTGTCTTTCGCAAACAGTTCGCAGAGCTCAGCACGCCATTGCTCCGCTGTGATCGCTGCTAGTTCCTGCCTGGTAGGTTCTTTGCGCCGCGAAGGATTTGCAAACCACCAAACCTCGCCATTTGGGTGTGGCACATAGCAGAAGAAACAGCGTTTTCCGAAGAACATCTGCATCGTGCCGGGGCTTCCGGCCACTTTGATGTTGCGGGCGTACCCGCCCGTATTGAGCAGTCCGAGATAACGCGCGGCCGGCGCTTCGGGATCGATGATCTTGCGGACTCGCGAACGCAGCCCATCGGCGCCGATGAGCAGATCGCCTTCGTCTCGGCTCCCATCGCCGAATTGGACGATGACCTTGGCCGACGGCGAGATTTGCGCATCGACGATTCGCCTGCCGTATTGAATTTGAATGCCGCGGCCGCGCGCCTCGTCACGTAGGGAGCCGTACAGTTCAGAGCGCTTGATCGTCCTGGCCACGACTCCATTTGGCAGCCTTGGGCCGAGTGCAAACTCGGCGAGCTGATGGCCGTTGCCACGGTGTAGCGCCATGCGTGACGTCGCGAAGCCGCCCAGTTTCGCGATATCGACACTGATGGCACCCAAGGCGTCGATGCCGTTAACCGCGAGCGTGAGGAAGGCGCCGACACCTTCGGCGCCGCGACTAAAAGACTCAAAAACGATGGGCTCAATGCCCGCCTTCTCCAAGGCAATGGCGGCAACCGTGCCCGCGATACCGCCACCCGCTATCAAGGCTTTCATCGGATGCTCGCCGTATCGTCATAGATCGCGCCATGCGTGATAAGTAGAGGCGGCACTACAGTCGTTGGAATGTAGAGCCGGCGCCGAGTATTCTGGCGGACAGCATTCTTGTTCTGAAGCGGCATGACACCCTCTCTGAGGCGACCCTTGTGGTATTGGAAGCTAAAGTCACTAGTCTACGGGTACCCTTTCATGAATCGGTTGGACTGAGTCTTCTCTCCGAGGTCACAGAGCTTCGAGAATATTTATTCGCCTTGGCGGATCGCCGCGCCAGGAGCGCTATTGGTAACCCGACCAACAAAGCGTGTCCAATAATCTCTGTCAGAAAGATAGGTAGCTGCAACGGTCCGGGACTTCTTCTGATGGCTGAAAGCGGGACGACTACATAGTGCATCCCTAAATAAGCGATCATCCCGTAGATCAATCCGCTGACAACGGGGTGACGAATCAACACCGGTAATATGAGAGTCGCCAGGTAGTAGACTGTCGCAATGCATGTCGCAACAATAAAATGAAGCAGAATGCCGAGCAAAAAAGTCCGGACTCCACCTTCAATCGCTGCTGCTCTGCCGAGCACTCCCGCAGCAACCGACTGAAAGATTCGTAGCGGTGGAGCGCCGAGTATCAGTCCGTAAAAAGTGAAGGCGAACACCAGGTCAAGTATTCCGACAACTATGCCTCCGGGAAGAATCGTCTCGAAAGCACGTGGGCGTCCGAAGGAGGTTTCGGCACCGGAATCTAAGTCGTTCTTTCTCATGAGTCTCTCCTTTTCGGTGAAGTCGTTAACGCTTTGCATCGCCAGTCCTTTCTGGTTGTCCTGCAACCCTATTGTCGCCGCGCTAATAACTCTGCGAGAACTGCGCTCCCGTCCAAAAGCGACTTGCCTTCATGTTCTGGCGCTTCCATCTGGGATCCAGTTCGATGGTCTTTTCGGCACTGAAGCTCCCGCCATCGACAGTGCCAAGACTCGTCAGCTTGCACAACACAGCAGAGCGCGCCAGCTGACGCCCCGAGTTCTTGCCCCGCGCCGCAGAGTTCAAGATACGACGAATGGACACCTCTTCAGCACGCGCGTGTCGGTATAGGGCCCAGGGTTCAGATAGCTGAGATCGAATGGTGCTCATGCATGACTGTCCAATGGCCCGCTATCTTCTGTAGGCCAGTGGTCAATCGAAAATCCAGCTCAATTCTCTCTCCGTTCGCTTCCGTCGGAACACAGCGCATGAGAGCAGTGACAAACGCTACATCCTCGCCCGCAGTAACTTTCATGTCGCGGATATCAAAAACCACGGGATCATTAGTCGAAAAAAACAGACCCAGGTTTTCTTGTATGCTTCGATTCCCTTTGATTGGATCGGCGGTGGGACATCAAACATCAAGATTTCCGGAGAGTGATTGGCAAGAATTCCATTGAGATTCTTGCTGCGAACTGCTTTTGCCCAGTTCTCAACCAGGTCGCGGATTGCAGATTCATCTATCACTCTACTGTTATTCACACTCATTAGGAGATTCCTCTTTTTGAAGGTCTGAGAATCATTTCTTGTTTGACAACTTGGCCGGTAATATCGGCCAGCGACCGGTCATCAGGTAAGCAAATGTGTGAACTTCAGCTAATCCCACCATTTGTAAACAAGGTTGATTTACCACCTGTGCTTCATGACTTGTTGGAAGCTCAACCGAGGTTGTACGTTTTGACTTTGCTGTTAAGCGTGGTTGTTTTCAAGCCGAGTAACCGTGCGGCCGCACGTTGGTTTCCATTGGTACAAATGAGCGCCTGCTTGATCAGTTCTATTTCGAACTTTGTGACTTCTTCATAAAAGCTCACGCCGCGCTTATGATCAAAATCCAGAACCCCGGTTGGATTTTCCGCTTTGGAATCCAATGCGCGGGCGATGCTTTTCAAAACCTCAGCCTTTAAGGTCTCGACATCGGATGAATCAGCAGCATCATCTCCGACCTCTTTCTTTCTGGTTCCTCTTCTCATCGTTTTTCCCCGTTAACTTGGGGGCCAGGCTTAGCGATTCATTACTGTTCTTGATGAGAGAAGATCTCAGCTCCAACCTCGGTGCTCTCCTGGACGGCCGGCATTTCTATGCCATAGACCCTAATCTTGGAATGGAGCGTGGTGGCATTCAGATTAAGCAACGATGCGGCTGCCTTCTGCTTGCCGTTGGTATAGAACAATGCTTGCTTAATTAAGCTCACTTCAAAGCGGCGAACCTCGTCATAGAAGTTAATGCCTCGTTGCACGTCAAGCTTTTGGGGTTCGGTGACCCCGTAAACTTGTCGCAGAAGAGTGTAGGCTACGGTTTTAAGCAGCTCACTCTTCGCCGATTCAATTTTCGCGTCGCTGAAGCTGTCGTCATGAAATGTTCGTTGCAGATTTTGCATTTTACCCACCCTTCGGAATGTGACGACTTCACTGAAAGACGCCGGGGAAGACTGACGAGCGCTCAATTCCGAGCGAAGTTCGAACAGAAAATTTCCTCAGCCTTCAGTTTGAATGGCCGCTTCAGAAATTTGAACTAATATGTGATGAAGCCGCGATGCTGCGGGACGTATTACGTCAGCCGATGGTGAGTTACTTCCCGCCATTGTGATTGACATTGAAGAGTACGGATATTCGAGCCAACATATAAAGGGCGAAGGAACAAAATGAGCGATGATGGGTCAAGCCTAGGCGCACATCCAGACACCGCAACGCGCACGATAGAGAGCTGCGCAAACCACGTGCTGTTTAAATTCTTTATCAAGCCGATTTCGATCGAGGTACCAAAGAGCAAACAATAACTGGCCTGGTAGGCAAAAATTTGCGATGGTTGATGACGGGTTCCAATTAGTCGATTAGAAATCGCTGTGTAACTCATCATGGCCTGACGTAATACGTCACTCAGCATTACACCTTCATCACATTTTGATGCAACGATCTGATCCACCTCATTCAAACTGAAGGCTTGGGATTGGTAAACAGGCTATAGCTGCATTGGATCTAATGTTGATGCAACGACGTAACGCGGATTACGCGGTCTCTTAACTGGTCTTGTTAATTTCAGGCTGTCGCTGATCGCCACGCCCGGTCAACTTTGTTCGGCGCTGCCTACCGAGCAAAAGGTCAGGAGAAAGCAACGAGGGGAACTTATGCTAAAAACGATTTTCGCGACTTTTTTGTTGTTCACTACCATCACTGCCCAGGAGGCTGCTGCGAGGCAATACCCCATTGACACTAATCATTCAACCATTGGATTTACGGTTTCCATTTTGGGTGGCTTATCCAAAGTTACCGGCAAGTTTACAGACTTTACCGTTACTCTAAAGCACGATGAGAAAGACATTACCAAATCATCAGTGAGTGTCGTTATCAACGCTGCAAGCATCGATACAGGTATCACAGAACGGGACAACCATTTACGAACGGCAGACTTTTTCGATGTGGAAAAATATCCGGACATCACGTTCCAAAGTAAGCGGATCGAGAAGAAAGGAAAGCAGTTAATTGCTGTTGGCACTTTCACCATGCATGGCGTCAGTAAGGATATCGCGCTCCCTTTCACGGTCGCGAGCATCGATAAGGATCCGGTGACGAAAAAGATAAGTACTGGCTATGCAACACGCCTTACTCTCAACCGCAGAGATTTTGGCGTTTACTGGGAAAAGGCCGTTCCCAATTTTGTCGGTGACAATGTGGAAATCGAGATTAACCTGATTGCAAGAGCACTAGACGTTAAGTAGCTTCGCATTCTTACCGGGAGCGCGCCGAACAACTGGTTGGGCCGTAGTGCGGTCAGCCTTCTCTTTGACATGTTTCGGATGTCGCGATTACCCAATCATACCGACCAACAGGAGGGTACCAGTGAAGATCACGTGCTTTATCCGCTATCAGATTGATCCGTTCCAGCGGGACGCGTTCAAGAAGTACGCCGAGAATTGGGGCCACATTATTCCTCGATGTGGCGGTCACCTTGTTGGGTATTTTCTTCCTCATGAAGGCACGAATGATGTCGCCTGGGGTTTGATTGCATTCGATAGTCTCGCCTCCTATGAGACCTACCGAACTCGCTTGAAGTCAGATCCTGAAGCGCGTGAGAATTTTGCCACGGCACAGGGTAAGCGTCTTATCCTCCGTGAAGAAAGGAATTTCGTGGAGGTAGTCGACGGAACGTTCGGCCTTCCTTCGATCGCCGCGGGACAAGCGTGATTCGCCCGGTTGTCCCAAGACGAACAGCGGAGTTTGGGGAGGTAAATGATGGACGAAGATCTCGCTGAGATGACAAGGGATCAACTCACCGCCGAAATAAAGAAGCTGAGGCAAGGCATTCGTGAGCATAGGGACAGCAGTGGACATGAACTGTGTTGGCATCATCCAGCGCTCTGGGGACTCTTGCCGGAGAAGAGCGATCCTGTTCCCATTGTTCCGGCGTGGCCGCAATTCCGGGAGGGGTGTGTCAAGTATCGGCAGTCTCTTGATGAGAAGGCGCTTGAAGCTCCGCGTAGCGAGGAGCCATACCAGAGGTGACTCATCAAGAAGTGCCGTCGCCTAACATGCGTGTACGCGAGAGGTGAGGGCTGACGCTCTCGATGTAGCGACAGGAAGGATAGAAGAGCGATGACGAAGCACATGACCGGGACACTGTGAAGAGTGGCTTGCAGCGCGGCTCGAGCTGCTTAAGGCGGAGAAGGAGCTAAAGGGCGCAGCGACGATCTGGCGCTTCGGCGGCAGGAGCTGCCGTGGGTACACACCGACAAGGAGTACCGATTCGAGACCGACACCGGGAGCGCCTTGCTGGCAGATCTCTTCCAAGGGCGCTCGCAGCTTCTCCGGGATTTGTTACCTCAAATTTTGCGCAGACAAAGCTGCAGCTAGAAGGTTAACGATTTCAACTATGAACCATTTTCTGCATCGCGCGCTGCTACGGCTGGTGCTCGTCGCTTCCCTCCTTTTCCTCGCCGGTCCGTGCGCTGAACGGCGAATCTTCTCGCAGCCAGGGGTACAGGCGGGTGCCGTCCAGGCTACAAAGCCACAGCTTGCAGCCACTGGCTTGGATTCCGCTTTTCAGGTCAAGCATTACGACATCAATCTGCGAATTGATCCTTCGGCCAAGTCGATCTCGGGCAGTGTAACTATGCACGCCATCGCCGGAGCGTCAAAGCTGAACGCGATCACGCTCGATCTTGGAGACCTCATGGTTGTCTCTTCCGTCTCCAGTGAAGACCGGGCTCAGACTTTCACTCATAAAGACAATCTTTTGCACATCACGTTCGCGCACGCATATCGCTCAGGCGCGTCGTTTGCCGTGACCGTCAACTACAAAGGCACTCCGGCCGGCAGAGCATTCGTCTTTGGCGAGCATCAGTCGATCCCGATGATCTATACGTATGGCATGCCCAACGCGGCAAGACGATGGTGGCCGTGTAAGGACACTCCCGCGGAAAAGGCGGCCTCTGTCGATCTTGCTATCACAGTGCCGGAGAAAGTGGAGGTACCCACAAACTCGGCTGACAAACATGACACGGTCGTCCCCCTAATCGTTGCTTCAAATGGAAAGCTGGTCAAAGAGACAAGCAACAGCGACGGCACCAGGACCTTCTACTGGCAGGTGCGTTATCCGATCTACCCCGACGTGGTATCGCTAGCTATTACGAACTACAGCACCTTCACACTTCCTTATCAATATTCGTCGACTGCCACGATGCCGATGACGTTCTACGTTTTTCCGGAAGATTTGCAGAAGGCCAAGGTTGATTTCAGCGCGTTGCCCGGAATCATGAAGCATCACGCGTCGGTGTTTGGCGAGTATCCCTATCTCAAAGAAAAGTACGGCATCGCTGAATTTGCTCTGCAGAGTTTCCGGGAGCATCAAACGCTGCCGAGTTACGGCGCGGCGCTCATTACCGGGGATCACAAAAACGATGAGACCCTGGCCCACGAGCTTGCACACCAATGGTTCGGCAATCTGATCTCTGTGAAGAGCTGGTCGCACATCTGGCTGAACGAAGGATTTGCAAACTACGCCTATGCGCTCTGGCAGGAGAGTGTCGGCGGGAAGAAAGCATACCTTGCCACCATGAAGAGCTGGGACGACTCGCCGCTCGAAGGGCCCATCTTTATCCAGGACGCAAATGATAACAGCAAGCTTTTCTCTTCAAACACCTTCAATAAAGGCGCCTGGGTTCTGCACATGCTTCGGCACGTCATGGGCGACGAGAAGTTTTTCCGCGCTCTGCGAACGTACGTCAAAACATACGCCTTCAAGAGCGCCGACACGGAAGACTTTCAGGCAGTCTGCGAAAAGGCATATGGTCGTCCGTTGGTTTGGTTCTTCAAGGAATGGATCTACGGCAGAGGCCGACCGCAGTTCAAATACGAATGGAACGTTACGGCTCGCCGAGGTCGGCGCATTGTCAAAGTCACAGTCGATCAGGCTCAGACGAACGCTGGTCTCTTCGAAATGCCCGTGGATGTCGTTATCACGACCGTATCTAGAGACAAGCATTTGGGGAGTGAGGTTTGGATTGAAAATCACCAGACTTTCGTGGCTCCGGTGAAGCTCAAGTCTCAGGTGTTCGAGTTCATTGTGAATGATGACGTCACCCAGGTGCGACTCGATCCTGATCGATGGGTTTTGCGTCAAGAGACAGAAAAGCCGAAGCACTGAGGAGGCAGTCAGACTTAGCTAGTAAAGTCACACTCCGCTGGCGATTTGGGAGTCGGTAACCGGGTGGGGCGGAATCCAAAAACCTACGGAGGAGGAGTAAGTCAATGCGTCGTAGTTTTTGTTTTGATCCTGCTCCTCGTCTTAAGCGCCCACTGTTTAGGAGCGCAGGCACGAGCTCATTGGGAGGTTCCGCTCAGAAATTAATGACACTGCGCCAAGAGAACTCGCACCACCTCTCAATCACCGGTTTTTAATGTACTTATCGAAGTGCTGGCGATAGCCGCGGCTAAGGGTGTGGCAGGCCCCGGAATGCAAGACGATGCGGTACTCACCTCGCGCCCATGCTTGTAGTTCTCTCACTCGATTCATGTTGACGATTGTGGAGCGATGAATACGAACAAACGTTCGTGGATCAATTTGAGATTCTATGCTGTTGATAGTCTCCCGCAACATGTAGGAACAGTCATCAACATTCAGTCGCACATAGTTGCCATCGGCTTCTATCGAGTCTACCTCCTCGGCGCGCACGAACAAAACCTTCTCACCAGTTTTGATCGCGAACCGTTCAAGATACCTCACTCCTACGTTAAGGTCTTCTAGCAACCTCTTCACAGCCCGCGTATCCGCTTCGTCCGGCGGACGTTTCATTTGATCCTTTGCATGATCCAGGGCCTTCGCGAACCGTTTGCGGTCGAACGGCTTCATCAAGTAATCGATCGCGTGGACATCAAAGGCTCGAACTGCGTGCTGGTCGTATGCTGTCACGAAAATGATAAGGGGCATACGCTTAGCCCTAAGACTGTTCAAGACGTTGAACCCATCCATATCGGGCATTTGCACGTCAAGAAAGACAATGTCGGGAGCATGAGCAGTCATCGCCTCGATTGCTTCGCGGCCATTTCGAGCTTCACCGATTATCTGTACCTCGCGGTCTCCCTTGAGCATCTCGCGTATCCGATCCCGCGCAAGCGGCTCGTCATCAACAATCAAAACTTTTGCCTGCAACTCCTATTATCCTTTGCGTTTTGTTGCCTCGACTGACGGAATATCCACAGTGACGATTACGCCGTGGCCTTCCGAATTTGCGATTTCCAATATTTCCAATCTGAAATCCTCGCCGTAAAACTGCTCCAGCCGCGCGCGTGTATTGCTAAGACCGATTCCGCCGGAGGGAGGTCGTTCGCCATTGTGATTCGTTCTTAAGCCCGGACCGTTGTCTTGAACTTGCATAATCAGCCTGCCGTTTTTTTGGAAAGCTCGGATTGTTATGCGTCCCGGTATTGTTTGCCGAGCAAGGCCATGTCGGATAGCGTTTTCTACTATCGGCTGAAGAATCAGATTAGGCACCATGACATCAAGGGCTTGCGGTTCAACTTCTATCTCCACGATCAGCCGATCCTCAAAGCGTGTGTGTTCGATGTCCAGGTAGCACTTGAGAAAGTCGAGTTCCTGCTCGAAATCTACGGTTTGAGCGTCTGACCTCTGCAGTGTCAGTCTCAGGAAATCGCCAAGTCTGGCGATCATCCTGTCAGCCACTTCGATATCTTTGTGCAACAAAGCTGAGATTGAGTTGAGAGTATTGAACAGAAAATGCGGATGGATCTGCATTTTCAGAGCTGCTAGTTGCGCTTGAGCTAGTTGCGCAGCGAGCTTCCCGGCCCTAGCCTCACCCTCACGTAATCCTCGGTAATACTGCAATGCATGAGCAACAACTAGTGTGTGGTCCAATAGATCGTCAGGCCCTGATGAAAATAGTAAATGCTGAAGGCGTTGTTGCGGTAGAGAGCGAGCAGCGTTGGACTGCGAGCGAGATTCGGATAACCGAAATACCAGACGAGAGGTGCCGCAGCAGAAAGAACCACGAAAGAGAGAACGATGCTGAAGCCAGCGTGAAGAAGCAGGTTTCGTGGGAAATGCGCGCGCAACTCAAAGCGTCTAGCCAACTTGAATATGAGCGGCGAAATCATCCCCCACAGGTAGAAGTCGGCCAAGTATCCAGAGAGCGCTCTCTTCCACGAAATATGGCTGCCGTCCTGAAGAGCTCCAAGGTAAGTGCTGATTGCGAAGGACATGCCCAGCAAGGTCCAGACGAAAAAGCCGAAGAAGCACCGTGACCACGAGCGGTACCTGTCGTACACACTTCTAAGGTTGATTTGAATATGTCCTACCTTCACCCGCATCAATAGGATTCCGACTCACCTTCAGCGATTCGAGGGCGATACTAAACCAGAATACCACCCGTAAAGAATTTGTCTTGGTAAAACTTTCAAGAGAAGTGGGCCAATCTCGCAAAATTCTCCAGACAAGAATCCTTCTGGGCATAGAAATTTGGACTAACGTTCACTTCTTCGTGCATGCGAATTTTTCGGCAGTTTGCGCTCGAAGATTCGAGTCTTCAATTTCATGGTCGACAATCCAAACTTGGCAATTTGCTCACTCAGTTTCTGACCTGTTTGCTGAAGAATCCTTACGTACCCACATTGGTGAAATTGGTTTTTTTGCTAGAGCTGATGCCACTCACTCACCAACCAAGCTGGTTATCCTTCTCAAGTTGGTCTTCCAGTTGCTTAAAACAGTAGCAAGTCGAATAAGGACTTTGGTGGATCTTTCACGTTTTAGTGCACACATACCAAGTCTGCACGAATTTTTGAACGAGGCATTGCGAGAAGGAAAAAGTTTCGCGAAGGGCTCGATGGGCCAATGAAAATGTTTTCGATCAAGATAAGTTTGTCGGCAATAAGATTCGAAACTAACTGCGAGAATTTTTGCAGCCGCCTTTCTCGAATTTTTGAGCGCCGCAAATGACAAGAAAACATGGCCAAGAGGATATCTCCCCAATAGGCACACTTTCCAGCATCAAGACAAGGAGCAAACAATGAAGAACGTTCTAAGGCTATTTTTGATCCTGTGCATCACACTTGGCGGTACGGCAGTGTTTGCGCAGGACAGTTTGACCACCGGATCGATCGCAGGTGACGTTATCGACTCAAACGGTGGCGTGGTACCGGGCGCGACAGTAAAAGTCATTGGAGCCCTTGGTGAGCGCACAACTACTACAAATGATCAGGGTCACTACGAGGTTGGGAATCTCATTCCCGGCTCGTACACGGTCAGGATTGAAAAGGAAGGTTTCAAGGCCGGCGAAGTAACGGAAGTCATCGTACTCGTGGGTAAATCCACTACGGCCAAGGTCTCTCTACAAGTAGGTAACATCTCGGAAGTTGTTACCGTGACTGGCGGTGGAGAAGGCATTGATCAAGCGAGCACGGCAACAAGCTCTAACTTAAACGATCAACTGTTCTCCAACATTCCAGTTGCTCGCGCCGTTTCCGGCCTGTTTTACCTGGCGCCCGGCACGACGGACAGTCTCGGCGGCGGTCGTGACAACCCCTCGATTTCCGGTGGCTCCGCGCTGGACAATCTTTACGTAGCTGACGGTGTGAACATCACTGATTCAGCGTTCGGCGGTATTGGCACGTTCGCGCGTATGTATGGCCCTCTCGGCACAGGCATCAATACCTCCTTCATCAAGGAGGTTCAGGTTAAGACTGCCGGTTTCGAGCCGCAATACGGGCAGTCGCAAGGAGGCATCGTCAACATCGTTACTCAGTCTGGCGGCAATGCCTATCACGGCGCCCTTTATGGCTATGCCAGTTCAAAGGCGTTTGAGGCAACCAGGAAGCAACCCGACGAGCCCAACCGCGTCAACAAGGGTGGCAAGCTCCTGCATGAAGAGGCTTATGACATCGGCGCTGACTTTAGCGGCTACATCCCGGGTGCGAAAGACAAGCTCTTCTTCTTCGGTTCGTTCAATCCCACTGTACGTCGCGCGATCGTTCGAGGCGCGGAACGAAACGCCGCGGAGATTGCCGCGGGCACAGGTACTAATTCCGGCCTGCGCAATCTACGTGGAGCGGAGTTCGCTAATAGAACTCGCACCAATAACTATGCGGGAAAGTTGGAATATTTGATTAACCCAAATCACCAAATAACTTTCTCGATCTTTGGCGATCCGTCAAAAACTAATACCGGATCCTTCAGAGCCCTCGTGATCGACAATACGACCGCTGACAGCGTGCTTGACTACGGAACTCGCAACATGTCACTCCGTTACAACGGTACGTTATCCCCGACGCTGACGTTAAATGCTTCGCTTGGTTTCGGCAAATCTCGGTTTAATGAGACCGGCTTTGCGAACCTAAACAATATCTCTGATCGCCGTGGCTCGGACACAGCACAAATTTTCAGCCTAACTGGCCACAATCCTGATCGCGGGAATTTTAACGCTGTCGGGCTCGGATTTTTCGAGCCGACTGTCAGCAGAACCAGGCGCGCTGACTTCAATCTGGCCAAGACCCAGTCTTTTTGGGGGCAACACACAGTTGGCATCGGTTACACCTTCCAGCGTGGTCTTTACGCCGGCACACGCGATCGTAGCGGGCCGAGGTGGACAATTCCGGCGGGGAATGGTGATGCTACCGGGCAATCAGCTAACGTTACCTTCCGTTTACGCTTCCGCTCGTCGTGCGCTGCCTGCCCGGTAATGCCGGTGAAACTGGACAATGGGACAACGGTCGACGTGCCGGTGCGGCTCCAGGTCACGCGCGCCGAATTTGGCGTTCCAAAGTTCAACACTTATTCCAACTACCACGCGGCCTACGCGCAGGACACATGGCGTTTCAATAAGTACATCACCGGTCTATTCGGTATTCGCTGGGAGCAGGAACGATTGGTCGGTACTCCCGGGTTGTCGAATAACAAACGCATTGGATACACCTTCACCGACCAGTGGGCGCCACGCCTTGGCGTGACTGTCGATCCATTTGGTCACGGAAAAACTAAAGCCTTCTACAACTACGGCAGGTTTTTCGAATACATTCCGCTTGACTTGGCTGAGCGATCACTCTCGGCTGAGCAAGACTGGATCGGGGCGCTATTCGCACCTGAATTCGTAACGGTCGGCGGAGTGAAGCGCGCCGTGATCAATCAATACGGCACGGTCAACCCAATCATCGACGCGGCACACCAGCTAGCCGGAGTGCCTTCGATTTCGATAAGCGATCCGCAAAACCCAATCACTGCAGGTACCAAGCTGGGCTTCACAGACGAACACACGTTCGGCTTTGAACAACAATTGCCACACAACTTTACGTTGAGTGCGCGTTACACTAGGCGTGATTCAAAGCGCATCATTGAAGACGCAGCGTCGGTTTCACCAGAAGCGGCCCTGGCAGGCATCGGTCAGGTATTCTACATTGGTAACGTCAGTAAGACACTTGACGCCGCGACTAACCTGGTGCCGTTTATCTACTCAACCGGCGGCGCCGTACCTAGCGGCTGTGCGCAGACAGGCGGTGTTCCGGACTTCAACTTCGACGGCGCGGGCGGAAAGAGCGTCTGCTTTGCCCAAACCGGCATTGATGCGGTCGGAAATGCCATCAACATTCCGGATGGTAAACCTGATGGATTCCCAGATGCGGTGCGCCAATATCGGGCTCTGGAAATCGAGCTCAATCGTCGATTTTCAAACGGCTGGCAGGGCTTCTTCAACTGGCGCATTGCCACATTGAAAGGCAACTTCGAAGGCCATTTGCGGAACGACAACGGTCAGACCGATCCGGCCATCAGCTCGTTGTTTGACTTCACCACCGGTGACTTGAACCTGCTCGGCAATCAGTTTGCTATTGGACCACTCAATACCGACCGCAAACACATCGTTAATGTGTTTGGCAGTTACAGCTTCGGTAAAGAGCGCGGTTGGAAGACACTGAATGGCCTGAATCTTGGACTCAATATTCACATGGAGAGCGGAATTCCTATTAGTGAATTCCTGGCGCACCCGGTCTACCTGAATGCAGGCGAGATCCCGGTGGGCGGAAGAGGCAAGTTGGGCCGCACCGAGTTCTATCCTCGCTTTGATGTTCACGCGGACTACGCAGTGGGCGTAACCGAGACAACTAAGTTGAAGTTCGTCGCGGACTTCTTCAATGTCTTCAACAGCACGAAGTCGCGCTTCCCAACCCAGTTCAAGGAACTGGATCTGGGAGCGACGAATCCTGACTTTCTCAAACCAGCCGCTTTTTACAATCCGTTTAATCTGCGGCTCGGTATGAGATTCGAGTTCTGATCTCGTTTCTAATTTGATTCGGAAAACGAACTCTTTTGCATGGGGAGGGGGAGCCAATCCCCCCTTCCCAACTTTTTCTGTATTGATCGGATATTATTTCGCTCCCCAAAGTTACTCTTAGGCCAATACGTTTAAAAGAGTGCCAAGATGGCCAGCACGTTGCTGCAAGTCGCCGCCTTATTTTCCGCTCTATTGCTGTTGGCTCTTTCAGCGCAATCGCAAAGTGCTTCACGTCCTTCGTCGATCCCGTTACAGATAAATGGACAAGTTCGCTATGCCGTTGGCAATCGACCGGCAGAGTTTGTTTTGGTGCGTCTCGAAAGTCTCAGCGGAGGCGTTGCAGGAGAGGTGACGTCAGATCGCAGCGGAAGATTTAGGTTCACGGGCTTGAACCCGGAGCTTTACCTCGTGTCAGTTAGACTTGCGGGTTATAAGGAAGTGCAACAACAAGTGGACTTGAAAACCCAACTTACTGATTACGTTCAGCTGCAGTTGGTTGCTGAGGATTCAATGCTCGATCTATCGCAGCCAATGAAGCACAGCTCGGTCGTAGATGCGAACGTGCCGAAACCCGCCCTTAGCGAGTTTGAGAAAGGACGCGACGCCCTCGATAAGCCGAACAACCTGGACGAGGGCATTTTGCATCTCGAAAATGCTCTCCGCTTGTATCCAAAATATCTTGAGGCGATGCTACTGCTTGGCACTGCCTACATGGACAAGAGCGATTGGGAAAAGGCTGAGAGTAAGTTAAGACAAGTATTGGTTATTGCACCCAATACGACAGGTGCACACTTCGCGTTGGGTGAATTGTACTTCCGGCAAAAAAAGTATACGGAAGCCGAGAAAGAAATGCTGGCCGGAATTAAGTTAGATCCGAAATCCGTGCAGGGACACTTCATGCTTGGACGGTTGTATTACGAGCTTGGCGATCTTGTTAAAGCGGGTCCGCAGGTGGGCACTGCGCTGCAACTGAATCCGAAATTCGCGCGCGGGCATTTGCTGGCCGCCAATATTCTGCTGCGTGCTCGCCAGCCCGATAATGCCATCGTGGAATTTGAAGAATACTTACGTCTCGAACCGAAGGGTGAATTTTCCGAGCCGACGAAGGAGACTATCCGAAAGCTAAAGCAAGCGCGTGCGAAGAGTTAGTATTAGCCTGTGGATGCGACCCGTAATATCTCAAGCCCTCCGCGCTAAGTAGGAACAGAACTGGGAGTGTGACATTTTGCTGTCGACCCTAATGTTTGAAAAGAGCCGAGTCGGGATTGTCTCGGATTGCTGCTTTGAAGCAACCTCGCTTAGAAATACGAGCCAATGGTTTGAAAGGGGGCAGCGAAGAATTCACTAACTCTCTTCGAAGCATCGCCGCAGGCGATTCAGTCCTTCGTGAATGTGCGCGGTAGCAATGGCACCGTAACCTAGAATCAATCCGGGTCGAGTTGGATTAACCGCAAATCTCGATAACTCCTGAACTGCAACCCCGACGTCAGCGGCCCGGCGAGCCACGCGACTGATCTCCTCAGATGATGCTGAGCGAGCAACAGCCGAAACATGCAACCCGGCGACTGAAGGGATGACCTCAAGGTGCTCAGCAAAATCTCGTTTGAGAATGTTTGTAATCATCTCGTGACGCTCACGGTAGACGCGGTTCATCTTTCTGAGGTGACGAGCGAACCTGCCTTCTTTGATAAAGGACGCAAGCGTTGACTGCATGAGCGTTGACGTATGCCAGTCGGTGACGTACTTAGCTTTTTGGACCGCCGGCGTACAGGAAGTGGGCGTAACTACGAAACCCAAACGAAGAGTCGGCAACAGTGTCTTTGAGAATGAGCCCACGTAGATCACTCGGCCCGACGTGTCGAGTGTTTGCAATGGTTCGATTGGACGCTCTTCAAAGCGGAACTCACTGTCATAATCGTCCTCAATGATCGCTGCGTTATTGCGCTCGGCCCACTCCAACAGTCTCAACCGTCGTGGCAACGACATCGTGACGCCGAGAGGATATTGATGCGAAGGTGTCACATACACAAACCGAACATGGCGCGGCAAAGCATCTACGACAATTCCTTGTTCATCCACAGGCACTACATGAACTTGCGCACCGAGTGATTGGAACAACAGCCTCGGAGGTGTGTAACCCGGATCTTCCATCGCCACCCCATGACGTGGTTCCAACAGCACGCGGGCAAGTAGATCGAGAGCCTGCTGCGCTCCGTTGGTGATCGTGACGTCATCCGGCGAAGCTTGCACCCCCCTCGACACACCGATGTGCCGCGCAATTGCCTCGCGCAGACCGCGATGTCCCGCGGCGTGTCCATAAACACCCGACGCAACCGATTCGGAGCGCATCTCTCGCGCCATTAGCCGACGCCACACGTCGTGAGGGAAGAGTGTGGCATCGGGAAGACCACTGCGAAAGTCGAAATGCGCGGGGTCAGCGAACGCGCTCGAGAGCGAGATCGAATCCCACACAGGTCGGATCCGCAGCATGCTGTCGACTCTTTGCCTGCGAGGCTTCGGTGATTCAAAGGCAACTCCGGCGCTCACATAAGTCCCCGCGCCAATTCGTGAGACCAGATAGCCTTCGCCGATAAGCCGATCGTAAGCCGCCGTCACCGTCGTTCGAGAAACCTTAAGAGACGGTGCCAATTGGCGACTTGCTGGCACGCGATCGCCCGGCAGCAGACGACCATCCCCTATTGCGTTCCGTATCTGGCGGTAGATTTCGCGGCTCAGATTCTTCCGGCCGACGAGATTGACTTGCAACTCCATTCGCGCATTGTAGCTGGACTGAATTGGCTTGGTCAAAATCGGCAGAATTGGCTATTGTGCCAGTCCTATTTGGCGTGTACGCTGAAGTAAAGAAGATCGATTTGTGAATTTGCGGACGTTTTGCTTTGTAAGTGTCGATCCGAGCCGGGCTCGCTCGACATATGAGCAGAACCGATCATCCGAGGAGAGAATCCATGTTACGCACCACGCTGCTTGTCCTCCCACTGCTGCTCATCGGCAACGCCGTCGCCGACGCGCAAGCCGTCGGCCACCGCGTCAAGGTGAACGGTCTGCAGATGTATTACGAAGTGTCCGGGCGAGGCGATCCGTTGATCGTATTGCACGGCGCTTATATGAACATTCCAACGATGGGCGCGATCGTCCCAAAGCTGGCCGCGTCTCACAGGGTGTATGCCCTCGAGTTGCAGGGTCACGGTCGCACGACGGACATCAACCGGCCCATCACCTATCAGAACCTCGCCGACGACGTGGCGGCGTTCATGGATGCGGTCGGTCTCCGCAAAGCCGATGTGTTCGGCTACTCGATGGGTGCGATCGCCGGCCTACAGCTCGCCATCCGCCGAAGGTTGGCGAGCTCGTCTTCGGCTCCGGCGCATACGACTTCCAGGGGTGGCAGCCCGAGTTCAGGGCGGCCATCCCGAAGATGACCGTGGAGCAGATGGTCCAGATGCCGTTCGCCGCGGAGTACAAGAAGCTCGCACCCAATCCCAATGGCTTTCCCGAACTGGTCAGGAAGCTCATCGCGCTCGAGAAGGAGCCAATGGCGTGGGCGGCAGACGTGAAGAGCATCAAGTCGCCCGTGCTGATCATCGCCGGCGACGCCGATGGAGCGACCCTCGAGCACGTGGTCGCGATGTTCCACCTGCTCGGTGGCGGTGCGATGGGCGACATGGGAAAACCGTTGCCAGCGTCGCGCCTGGCGATTCTGCCCGCGACGTCACACACGGCAATCATTACACAGGCCGATTTGCTGCACGCATTCATCGAACCGTTCCTGAAGGGCAGCACGCCGAAAGGCATGTTCGCGAAATAGCGCGCAAACAAGGAGAGTGACCCATGCGGAAGATAATCGTCGGCGCGATGGTTTCCATGGACGGCGTCATGCAGGCGCCCGGCGGGCCAACTGAGGATCCGACCAAGGGCTTCAAGTTCGGCGGCTGGCAGATGCCCTATTTCGATCAAGAGTTTGGCGAAGAGCTCGACGGCGTCTTCAAGGAGAAGTTCGATCTCCTCCTCGGCCGCAAGACCTACGAGATTTTCGCCGCGTACTGGCCGTACAAACACGAAAAGGCGCCCAACGGCAGCATCGCGAAACTGTTCAACGAGATCAAGAAGTACGCGGTTTCGCGCTCGGGCGAGGTCGATACGAGCTGGCAGAGCTCGGTGATCCTCCGCGACATCGCCGACGTGAGGCGTCTGAAGCAAGAGGACGGGCCTAACCTGGTCACGCAGGGCAGTACCGAACTCGTGCACGCGCTCCTCGCCAACGATCTGGTCGACGCGATGAGCATCTTCACAGTGCCGGTGGTGCTGGGCAGCGGCAAGAAGCTGTTCGCGGACGGCTCGGCGCCGCATTCGTTCAAGCTGACCAGCTCGCGCGTTTCGTCCACCGGCGTCCTTATCGGCCACTACGAGCGCGACGGTGAGGTCAAGATCGCCGACGGCGCGCTCGATTCACCCAGCAAGCGTGAGATCGCCCGTCAGGAGCGGATGAAGCGCGAGGACTAAAGGTTCGCCGACGCCGACGATCCGGTGAGCAGAAGCGCGTCAAAGCCGTGGATGGTACACACCAGGTCGGCGTCGAGCGCCTTGGGGCGCTGGCCAAACACGAGCGGCGGGGGCACTTCTCGCAACTACTTCGGTGGGGCGAAGGGTGCTTTGATTCGCGCCGCCGCGTGAACTTCTATTAAGCCGAGGTTGCCGGGACAAATATGAATACCTATTGGGGTACATGGTCATTGATCTTGCTCTGCTTCTCGATGGGAGCGGCCATTGGCGGGGGACTGTTCGAGCATATTGTGCTCGTGCCAATCTGGAGCAAATCGCCGCCTTCATCGTTCTCAATCATTCAACCGCGTACGGGTGTGCCGTTGCAGAGATTCTGGGTGCCGGTGCATAGCGCCATAACTGTGTTGGTCCTGGTCGCGCTGGTTACGACCTGGAGCGATGGATACGTGCGGCGCCTACTTTTGATCGGTCTCGGTTCGTACATCGTAATGCGGGCTTGGAGTGGGCTGTATTTCATACGCGAGATGCTCGCCTTCCAGAAGATAGTCCCGGACACTCCCCCTTCGTCCCAGCTTTCAGCGCGCGTTGCCAAGTGGACATTCTGGTCATTCTTCAGAGAGCCGCTCGATGTGATCACGTTTGTTTGCTTCCTCCTGGCATTGCACACACGGCCGAGGTGAATCGAATGCCCTCAGAGCTCCTTACCGGGATGAGAAAAAATTGTTCAGAAAAGAGGTTTATGAATTCCGCAATTACTGCGTCAAGGGTGGAGAGAAATCGAAACTCAAAAGTACAACTTTGGGCCGACGTATCATTACCATCTTGCCGGTTCTTTTTCTGCTGATGGACGGAGTTATGAAATTATTCAAGCCGGCATTCGTTGTAGAACCAACGCTTAAATCGGGTTATCCCGAGAGCACCATAGTTCCTCTGGGCGTTGTCCTGATCGCTTGCACGATCCTGTATGTGATACCGCGCACGTCCATTTTGGGCGCGATTCTACTGACTGGTTATCTGGGCGGCGCGGTAGCCACCAATGTTCGCATCAGCGGACCGGCTTTCAACATTCTGTTTCCTCTAATCGTTGCAGCCTTGCTCTGGACTGGCATTTCCCTCCGCGAGCCGCGATTACGAATGCTGTTACCGTTCAAGAAATAGCCGGACAAATTGTGAGCAGCAAGGCCGAGTTCAGAACCAGGTTAAAGGAAATAGAGAGAATGACAGCAGCAGAACAAATAGACCAGCAAATTGCGAAGTTGAAGGATTGGCGCGGGAGGCGTCTCACCAAACTACGCGAAGTAATACGCGGTGCGGATCCAACAATCGCAGAGGACTGGAAATGGAACACCGCAGTCTTTACTAAGGACGGGAATCTTTGTGCGCTGGGCGCGTTTAAAGATCACATCAAAATTTCTTTAGGGGCGCGTCTCTGCCGGACCCGCAAGGTCTGTTCAACGCCGGACTCGAGGCCAAGATCTCTCGCGCGATCGACATCCACGAAGGCGATCTCATCAAAAAGTTGGCATTGAAGGATTTGGTCCGCGCCGCGATCGCATTAAATAGTGGTGGATCGAAGAAGCCTGCCGGCGCCCCAACGCGTAAACAAAGCAGGACAAAAGCAATAAGGAAACGATAGGTGTGATGTCCGTGCATTCGGAAAGAAAGACAACGCCGATGGATCTTTGGAAATTACTTCGAGCTACTGCGAGCGCACTCGTGTTTGCCTGCGTGATGGCTGCGTTGGCGCATGCGCAAGTAGTGAACGTTTGGCCGGGCGTGGCCCCGGGTTCCGAGAATTGGACGCAGAATGAAACCAAAGTTGATGACACTCCGCTGGGTACGGTTATTTTCAACGTGGTCTCACCCACATTAACGCTTTACCTTCCGGAACGAAGCAAAGCGACCGGAACCGGCGTCATCATTGCGCCTGGAGGGGCGTTCGTCGCGCTCGCAATCGATCACGAAGGTTACCAGGTGGCGCGATGGCTTCAGGAGAACGGCATAGCTGCCTTCGTGCTGAAGTATCGAATTATCGAAAAACACGGCGAAGGGATTCCTACCGGAATCAATCAAGACGAAGCTGCCAAGTATGGTATTGCCGACGCAATTCAATCGCTCAGAGTTGTGCAGCAGCACACAGCGGAGTGGGGTGTTTCCGTTGATCGGATTGGTGTTATTGGCTTCTCGGCCGGGGTGATGGTCGCGAGCGGCGCGCTGCTTCAGCAGGTCGCGCTGACCCGTCCGAACTTTGCTGCGATGATCTATGGCGGCCCGTTCGGCGCAATGTCGAAGATTCCGGAAAAGCTACCGCCGATGTTTCTGGCGTGGGCGCAAGATGACGTGTTGGCGCTCCAGCCAGTGGTGAACTTTTATGACGCGCTGAAATCAGCCGGCTACAAATTCGAGGTCCACATCTTCAGCGCGGATGGTCATGGCTTCGGCATGCGCAAACAGGGTACGAGTAGCGACCACTGGATCGAGGAATTCTATCACTGGCTCGAAGCCCAAGGGTTCACCTTAAACAAACTGGAGAAATCACCATGTCCAAAATGATTTTCGTAAACCTGCCTGTCACCGACCTCGACGCGTCGGTGACCTTCTACAAGTCAATCGGTTTTGTGAACAACCCTCATTTTACGGACGACACGTCTGCCTGCATGGTATGGAGCGAGGCGATTAACGTCATGCTGCTCACTCACTCAAAGTGGCGCACATTCACGAGCCGCCCAATCCCGCCAGCAACATCGAGCGAAGTTATGCTTGCCTTGTCTTGCGACAGCCGCGAATCGGTCGATGCCATGAACGAGGCAGCAGCCGCAAACGGCGGAACAGCCGACATCAGTCCAGAACAGGATCACGGTTTTATGTACAACCGAAACTTGGCAGATCCCGACGGCCACATTTGGGAGGCGATGTGGATGGACCCCGCAGCAATCCCCTCGGGTGACCAAAAAAATGAGGGGTAGCAACAGGTTGCCAAAGCGCTCAAGACTGAATGCGGAAGAATTTTAGTGCGCAGGGGGCAGAATTCAAGGGCTGATAATGCTTAAGCTTTCGCGTTTTACTAGTAAAGTAAATTATTAAAGAAAGGGATGGTTTATGCGCAAAATAATCGTTTCCATACATAGTACATTTAACGGCGTGGTGACTGGGCCAGCCGACGACCCAACCAACTTTATGACCTGGGCGCAAACCGGCATTGAGGATAGCGTTGAAGATTTTTCGAAAAACTTCGACACGGTTGACACTATTATGCTTGGCCGCCCTACATATGAAGACTTATCTAGGAAATGGCCTTTTGCAAAAGACTGGCCAGGTGTAACTGAAACCGCCCTACAACTGGCAGACATAATTAACACGCTGCCAAAGATCATCATTTCCGGTGAACACAAAGTCGAAGATCCAAAATGGGGCGACTTTGACGCACCTACACAACTAACGGGCAGCCATAGTTGCATTGAAGACCAGATCAAGACACTGAAAGAGCAAGACGGCGGAGACATTATTACGTTTGGCAGCCCTACTATCGTGCAGTCTCTTACAAATGCCAACTTGATTGACGAGTACCGCGTACTTGTCCACCCAGTTATAGTCGGAGAAGACCGACGCAAACGCTTGTTTGAGAACATTGTGGACCGTAAAGACCTTAAGCTGTTAAGCACTCAAACCTTTGAGCATGGTGCAGTGCTAGTGTGCTATGAGCTCGTTAAGTCGTAGTTAAAAGAATCCTATTCGTTTGGCGGCTTGCTACAGTCTGAACCAAGAGAAAGGGTTATGAAACAGAAGGCATATCAACTTGTATTTAGCGGTTTAGCAGATAGGGAAACACCTTATGCCCTATGTGAAATAAACAGTTCTCAGCGATTTCAGGTGGTGACGGTCGGCTTTTCTAACGAACCGGTCTTAACGATGGGTGGGATTCAGATTACACCTGACATCACAATCGATGAGGTGAACCCCGACGGGGCGGCCATTTTCATTCTGCCCGGCGGGGACATGTGGGAGCGTCAATCTTGCTCTGAGGTCATCAATCTTCTACAGCGGTTGCACGCTGAGAATGTCCCTGTTGCAGCTATCTGTGGCGCGACGCTGGAGGTCGCCAGAGCCGGGCTTTTGCACAGGACTCAACATACGAGCAACAGTAAAGGATACCTTAAGGCCAAAGTTCCTGATTACAAGGATGATGAGTTCTACGTGGATGCGTTAGCCGTGACAGACAACAACACTATCACGGCAAGCGGCTTGGGTAGTATCGAGTTCGGGCGAGAAGTCATCAGGCTGCTGAACCTTTTTAGTGAAGCCGAAATCGTAGAGTGGTTTGAGATGTACAAGCACGGGGTAATGCCGGCCAGGTACAAAACGGGGTAGCTTTCTCCGACGCGCCGCCGAACGAGCCGTTGCTGCGGAGGCCGTGCAGCGCGGCTCTTATAGTTACTGGCGATGCCGGTCACGGCCCCCGCTGAACGCCGCCTTATACCGCCTGACCCCCAAGGCGTCTATCGAGGAGGCTGCGCCCATGATTAATGTTCTGCAAGTTCTTAGCTTGATCCTCGTCGTCTTGGCGATGGTTCCGGCTTTGGCCCACGCCCTTGAGTTGCCGGGAAAGCTGCGACTCACGAAGGATACATACTTCGCTGTTCAGCCCATCTACTACCCGGGATTTACCATCGCAGGTATAAGTGAGCCTGTTGCCATCATCTCGACGATTATTCTTTTGCTCATGCCGCCGCGCGGACGCGCGGACTTCTGGTTAACGCTCGTGGCCCTACTCGGGCTTATTGGTATGCATGCGGTGTATTGGCTGGTTACACACCCGGTAAATAAGTTCAGGCTTCAGGATGAAAAGCTAAGCGTCGTGGGCTCCGGCTTTTTCTCATTCACGTCTCGCAGAGGAAAAGCTGGTCAGGTTGGGTGGAGGGAGCTGCGCAACTGCTGGGAGTATTCGCACGTTGCGAGAGCAGGATTTGCAATCGTAAGCCTCATGGCGCTCGTCATCGCAATCTCTTGCTGTTAGTCGCCCGAGATCAATCGTCAGCAAAATGAAGGATATGAATGATCCAAAGAGGCGCTACAGCAGGCAGTTTTCATCTAACATCCCCAGATACTTCTTATATACGGCGCTTAAGGGCTTTGGCTTCGGCTTGATCACAGCGATTTGGGTAATTTATCTGCAGCGGCAACGTGGCCTAACTCTCACCCAAGCGAAATTCGACGTTGCTCCGCAATTCTGCTTATGTTTGAGTTATGCGGTTATGCCGATGCTGCAGGCGAAGTGAAAGCTCAAAAGCCGATCATGTTAGAAACGTCGTTCCATTAATGGTGATAGTGATGAGCCAAATTCTGTAGACGTCGCCCAAGGGACGTGCGTGGTCTGAAAATGTGGGATGACTTCACAACCGCCGAGATCCAAACGGGTGAGACTAGTATCTTCGTGCGGTCGTACGGAGCCGGGCCGCCGATCCTCTTGATGCACGGTTTTCCCCAGACACACCTGATGTGGCGCAGCGTCGCACCGTTACTTGCCCGAGATTTTACGGTCGTCTGTGCCGACCTTCGAGGTTACGGGCGGAGCGGCTGCCCGGCCTCCATCTCGGATCACGCGCCCTACGCGAAGCGATCCATGGCACAAGACATGGTGACCGTGATGGAACGTCTTGGATTTCCGCGCTTCTCGGTTGCCGGACATGATCGTGGCGGTCGCGTTGCTTATCGCATGGCTCTTGACCACCCGGATCGAGTCGACAGTCTCGCTGTCCTCGACGTCCTGCCGACGGAGACCGTATGGGATCGCGCCGATGCAAGGTTCGCGCTAGGCTTCTGGCCTTGGTCGTTGCTCGCTCAGCCTGAGCCACTTCCCGAGCGCATACTGGAGGCTGCGTCTGAAGCTGTTATCAACAATGCGCTCGGCGAATGGGGCTCTCCCTCCTCTGTATTCCCTGCCGAGGTCCGCGCTGCTTATGTTCAGGCCCTTCGAGATCCTGGTCACGCACACGCTATCTGTGAGGAGTATCGAGCCGCCGCGACAATCGATCGCGAGCATGACAGGGCGGATCGTGCGAGCGGGCTTCGATAGTCTGTCCTCTCCTGGTTCTGTGGAGCGCTCAAGGTGCGCTTGAAACCTGGTACGTCGAGGAGTCCGGACCAATCGGGCTTTGGCGAGTCTGGAGCGATGATGTTCAAGGACGCGCCCTCAACGCTGGACACTTCTTCCCGGAAGAGATTCCGGAACAAACCGCTGACGCTCTGCACCGCTTCTTCGACAGAACACCAAGAAGGAGCGACCAATGAAGAGTAAATTGGCAAAGTGGTCGTTGATTCTCCTGTGCTTCTCCATAGCGGGAGCTATTGGGGGAGGACTGTTTGAGCATATTGTACTTATCCCGTTATGGAGTGCGACACCGCCGTCGTCCTTTTCGATTATCCAACCCGCTACGGGTGTGCCGCTGCAACATATCTGGATTCCGGTTCATGCGGCAATCACCATTTTCATCATTCTGTCGCTTATCTTTACCTGGAAGGAAACTAAGGTTCGTCGCCTGCTTCTCATCGGACTTGCCTCTTATGTCGTCATGCGCGTGTGGAGTGGGCTGTTCTTCATCCGCGAGATGCTGGATTTTCAAAAAGTGCCTCTTGATTCGGCCCCATCGGCAGCGCTTTCGGCGAGAGTCTCGAGCTGGATGTTTTGGGCGGATTTCACTTAATGACCCAGGAAAGTCATTTTATGACCGAACCCACCGCTTTCCGGCAACCTTTCGACAAGGTGGTTGTGACTCCAAGGTTCGCCGCGTGGGAACGCTCTCGCTCGGGCGATTAGCAACACTCTAATTTAATAAAACAAAGTTACCGCGCTAACTCATCATCTCCTGACGCAATACGTCATGCAGAATTGCATACTCATCACATATTAGTTCACTCATCAGAATCCCTTATTCAAACTGAAGGCTCCGAAACACTTGCTCGCTTCGAGCTAGCCCGGAAGGAGCGCTCAAGGGCGTCACCGATGCATATCGGCGATACGCATTGAACATCGTGGCGTTGTTCATAAACCCGTTTCGGCGATTCCTCAGCCACGGGTCCGATTATTACAGAACCTAGCGCCTTTTTTTGATTCTTCGGTCACGGATAGAAGCAGATGAAGGGAGCCAGAATTTTCTACTGGGTAATTACCGGCGTTATGACTCGCACTGATTGGACTGCTGCTGGTGCAAGGTTCTTATGCGCTCTATCACAAGAGTTTAATGAACCAAACTCGATGAGAGGTTCTTCAGTGAGGTCTAAATCGCTTATTCCTCGGCTGCTTGCCATCTCCATCTTGCTGTCTAGCACAACGAGTTTCGTCAAACAAACGTTCGCGCAATCATTCCCAGCCAAAACTAACAGAGCCTTCCTTATGGCCACGCAAGCAGCGCCACGCGTGCGCGCCCCTGAATTGCCAGGCGGACGCGGCTGGTTAAATACCGACAAACCGCTTTCGCTCGCGGCGCTCAAAGGCAAAATCGTGCTACTCGATTTCTGGACCTATGGTTGCATCAACTGCATGCACATCTTTCCGTATCTGAAAAACCTTGAGCAGAAATACGCTAATCAATTGGTAATCATCAGTGTTCACTCAGGCAAGTACGAAAACGAGAAGGACACGGAGAATATTCGACGCGTTATCCTTCGCTATGAACTTGAGCATCCCGTCTATAACGACGCGGATTTTGCTGTCTGGCGTGCGTACAAGGTGAACGCCTGGCCTACGAGGGTTTTAATTGATCCAGCAGGCAACATCGTCGGCGCAGTAGCGGGCGAAGGTAACTACGAACAATTCGATCGAGTGATCGCAAGAGTGGCAGAAGACTTTCGCAAACGTGGCGAGTTGAATGAGCAACCGCTTAAGCTCGCTTTGGAGCGTGCGAAAGTTGGCGATCTGCCGCTGGCGTTTCCTGGAAAAGTTCTGGCTGACGCGACCGGCGATCGGCTCTTTATCGCCGACTCGAGTCACAACCGCATAGTTGTCACGAAACTAGACGGGACTTTGATAGAGACAATCGGCACCGGTGAACGGGGAACGACGGATGGTCCAACAGACAAGGCGAGTTTTTCTCGGCCGCAGGGCATGGCTTTAGAGGGCGATTCGCTCTACATAGCCGACACGGAAAATCACCTGATACGTCGCGTCGACCTAATAACACGCACCGTCGAGACTGTCGCAGGGACGGGACAACAATCGTACGACCAATTCAAGACCGGCCCAGGGCGTACTGTAGGGTTGAGTTCGCCATGGGACTTGCAGCTTGTCGGTCGTACGCTCTATATCGCGATGGCCGGTCCGCATCAGATTTGGAAACTCGATCTCGACAAGAACGAGGTAGCGACGTTTGCTGGCTCGGGACGCGAAGATCGTCAGGATGGGACTTTGCTCAAAGCTGGTTTTGCGCAACCTTCGGGCATCACGACAGACGGTACGACGCTCTACATCGCCGATACTGAGGCTAATGTCATCCGTGCAATCGATCCAAGTAAGGGGGAAGTTCGCACCTTAGTGGGAGCCAATTTGTTTGAATTTGGCGACAAGGATGGCCGGGGTGGCGAGGTGCGGTTGCAGCACCCCTTGGGGGTTCTTTATCTCGGCGACAAAATCCTGATCGCCGACACCTACAATCACAAGATCAAAGAGCTGGATCCGCAAAAACGGACCGTCAAGACTGTTTTTGGTACGGGCAAGCCGGGGCAGAAGGACGGCGGTGCGCCTTCCTTTTACGAGCCTGCTGGACTGAGCGTCGCGAACGGGAAACTCTACATCGCCGACACTAACAATCATGCGATTCGCGTGGTTGATCTGAAGACGAAAGAGAGTTCAACGCTACGAATCAAAGGGCTCGAACCGCCAACTGCATTTGCGACAATTGCATCGGCAGATGGCACAGGACCGAACGCGGAAGAGATCAAAGTCGCTCCGCAGCGTCTACGCGCCGGCGGCGACGGATCGCTACTGATCAATGTTCAACTACCTGCTGGTTATCACCTGAATCCTGGCGCCCCGCAGCGGTACAAAGTCACATCGGAAAACGGCGCGACGGCGTTGACGCTTGACGCGCAAACTTCCGCGCGGTCAGCAAAAGATCTTCAGCTTCCCGTCCGAGTTCCATTGCACGCCAGCGCAAAAGGATTGGCAGAATTGCGAATTCAGATGACGCTATATTATTGCCGCGAGGACAATACCGGGACCTGCCGTATCAAGACGCTTATTTTCCGAGCGCCCGTCGAAGTCATAGATTCAGAGGATGCTCCGCGCGAAATCAGGGTTGAGGCACGACTTGACGCGAAGTGACGACAACGTCTCATCCACACGAATGTTTTAGATCATAGTGGAGAGGAAGGGCCACAAACAACAAGAGACAACTTCCACACGTTGCCATGTCGCTGGCCCAGCTGTCCCGCTTATGCAGCCTTCACACCAAGTAGCTCAGAAGTTGAGAACGACGATGTTGTTTTTCAGATCCTCTGAACGTAGTGTGTGCCCTCCGAGTATCGGTAGAGCGATTTGGGGAATCGTATCAGGCTGTTGACCTAAGGCGCGGACACACAGGATGCCACGAGAATGAACGTGCCCATCGCGATTCGCCGTGAATGCTTCATTGATCTAACCTACCTTATGGACGCAAGCAGTTCCTTAACCTTGGTTTCGAATTCTGATTTGTTCAAGCTTGGCGCTGCTGTAACGCCGTTCAATTAGTGCATCCAGAATGCCGGTGTAGGTGTCGCCTCGTCCCACGCGCGCTGCCACTTCGCCTATCCGGATCCGGAGTTCCATCAGGATACGTTCAGGTTATCGTCTTCACTTGTGCTCGGACCAAGACCTTACGCTAAGGAGCAACCGCGCGGCGAAAGCAGACTTCGGATTGGCCTTCTGTAATTTTGCGAGTTCCTCGTCAGCTAAGGCTGTTAGCCCAGCGTTCGCATACGCAATGCCCAGGAGCAGATGATAATCCGGATAGGAACGTTCAAGCTCTTGGAGGCGTTCTAAATTGTCCTCCCCTACGAGGAAAAACGTTGGCGGTCCAGTTCTTCTTCGCGCCACAAGTTCCTGTCCGTCCTTTAGTACCGCTATCAACTTCCAGGAATAAATCAGCCCTTGCCGTCCACGCGGCAGTTTCACAACTGGCTGCCAACTATCAACCAGCGGGAGTAACGGGCTCTCGGCGATTTTCCTATCTTGATCGTCGAAGACCCGCACCCTGTAGCCCATGGCATCAGGATGCGGCATCCATCTAAACGTTGGCTGGTCCTCGCGCAATACTGTGTTCACCGGACTCACGTGTTTGAAGGGAGTACTTTCTTCAGGTAGAGCCCTATCGGCA
>WNGF01013836.1_pt1 | contig 36550 bp, 29 predicted proteins | sample 5400641 | NCBI WGS metagenome assembly WNGF01 (sample SAMN13153371, study PRJNA577476) | soil metagenome | isolation source: 80 cm soil or saprolite under grassland replicate 2 | place: USA:California | collected 2016-06-15 | reverse complement strand
CGCTCCATAAATTCTTTTTTCGGCAAGCCCACTGGGGGGTATTTGCCTTTGCGTGTCGCGTCGATGAGCAAGCCCGAACAGCCGACGGGAGGTGGAAAGAAGCGTTCTTCAGGATTGGTCATGAGAGCGTAGGCGGAAGGATCTAACAACGGACTCTTTCCAGTGACAATCTGCGCGTCGCGATGCGGCTGTGAAGCGAAATTCCAGCCGCCCCCCATCTCGGGACAACAGACTTCCAACACTTCCGGAATGTTGCAGCTGTACTTTAGAAAATTATAGAGCATCATTTCGCGGCAGGTGCGCGAGATGCCGTTCGACTCGCTGGGCGGCAGACCGACAAGAATCGCTGTGAAAATCGCATTGCGGCGGTGCGTGATTGCCTTGATATCGATCACCGGGCGCAAACCGCGCTCGGCCATGAGATAACCCGGATAGTCGCTGAATGGCTCGCCCCGCTCCATCGCGTCGAGGGAGATTTCACCTTCGATGACGATCTCCGCGTCGGCAGGAACTTCCAACGGAATCGTCTTGCAGGGCACCATCTCGACCGGCCGCTGGCGAATCCCGCCGGCAACGGCGATCTCGTCGATGCCATAGGGTAAGTTAGCTGCTGAAACATAGACAATGTCCGGCAGGCATCCGAGCACGATAGCCACCGGCAGCGGCTCCCTGCGTCGCACCGCTTTGGGGTGATGGTAGAGTAGCGCGTGGTGGGTTCGAGCGATGCCTGCGAGCTTTGGGGTGATGGTAGAGTAGCGCGTGGTGGGTTCGAGCGATGCCTGCGATGAGCTTTTGGTCGCCGCGAAAGTGACCGCTGTACATGCCGACATTGCGCATTCCCGTTTCGGGATCCTTGGTGATGAATGGCGCCGTCACCCGGATGCCGCAGCTGAAACCCGGCTCTTCCACCGGCGACGGCAAGCGCGTCACGGGAAATTCTTTCAACCTGCCGCCGCTATAAACCTCTTCTTGCACCGGCGCGCGGGCGATGATTTTTGGTTCGTACATGTGCGCGAGCGCGTGACGCCAGTTTTCATAAATATCGCCTGCGTCTTCACAGCCTAATCCAAGCGCTGCGACGGTTCGCGACGATCCGTACATGCCGGTTGCGACCTGAATGTCGAATTGTCTACCGCTGCCATCGCGGACATTTTCAAATAGGAATGCCTGCCGCTTTTGGTCGTCGATGCCGCGGTATTGGAGCCGCATCAGTGGCATCAATTCAGAATCTTTGTTCACCGGCCGGCGCCAGCGATACAGTTTGCCGCGCGTCTGCAGATCGTCTAAGTAATCGCGAAAGTCACCGTAATAACTTCGAGACATTCGAATCCATTCCTTTCAGAATCAGAGCCTATCCCGTCATTTCAATATTGGCTGAGCAACCCTTTGCGCTGGCTCGCGAACCTTGTCGAGCTTCTCTCCCGATTCGTTTCCACTTGTAAAAATTTCTTGAGCAACATGTGATCCCGGGATGAACAAACATCCAAGAGCGATTGCGTAACGCGGGAGGTTAGGAACCTGGTCATCGACGAAGAACTGTCTACCCTTCCCTTACCAATTCGTAGATGCACGCAGAACTGGCTCGAGGAGTTAAACGTGGCTGGATAGTGATTTCTTTATAGACAAATATTCCATATGTCAAGTAATTTGACGCCGACCTTTCAAGGGCTTTGGGGAATGTTTGGCAGAGCGCTCTGAACTGAAATGAAGACACGCGTTATTGATTGGAAATCGTAGAGAGGAAGAAGATGGAGCGGGTGAGGAGGGGTCGAAATCCCGACCTTATGCTTAGCAACATGGTAGGCGAAAAAAGGGCTAGCCAGCGCAAGCTCGCGTTCCGCAGGGTTTCTCGTTTATACGCTGAGTTTCGAGCATTTGCGCGAGCAAACGAGCATTCCCGAATGTCCCGAGCAAGCCCCTTGAGCATCCAAAAAGTGCAACGTTGCACGTCTGGGCGTTTTTCACGCAGGGGGCACCACCCCTCCTCACCCCAATCGGGAATGGGGCGGGTGTCTGAGCCTTTACCTGTGATCTAGGACGATATCGGAACTTTAAAAAGTGGCACCACTTGGCACCACCGCTCGTTACTCCTCTAGCTTCTTCAGCCGATCAGCGAGGCGCTTTTGCTCCGCGATGGCCTTTTGGATCTAGCGAAGTTCATCAACTCCCCTCTCTTCGAAGATGAGCTGGGGAAGCGTTTCCGAGGGCTGGGGAGGAGGAGGTTCTCAGAGGCTCTGTGAGCTAGACAAGAAGCGCAGTGAGCTGCCACGCTCCGTTCCGGTCTAAATTTAAGGATACGCCTGGTCTAAACAGCCAAAAAAAGTTTTCGTTCGTAGTTTTTTCTGTCATCACTAAGCTCCCAGTCGCGATCTTCGATCTTGACAGCAAAGGCTTCGCATCTCAAATAGGTCTGTCAGCGAATCGGTTTCGGTCGAGAGCCGGATGCTCACCGACCCGCACGACTGGCAACCGCCGCAATTCCTCTGGTGAAAATCGGCTGGCAGGGTCGGTCTCAATCCATTGCGCATAGTCTGTGTGTCGCCAAATCAATCCGCGGTCGGCTAAAATCAAGATCGCTGGCTTCAGACACATCCCGACCACCGACCTTTACTATCTCCGATGCCCCAGCAAGGACGACCTCATTGATACGTCTACTGTCCAATAAGATTAAAGTAACAGTAGTGGCGCCATAAGATGACTCCGGATAGGAGTTAGCCTTGACAGCGAGTTCATCTGAGATTTTCGGGCTCATGATTAGGAATTAGGAATAGCCTAGTCCAGCAAGATACAAACAGGCTTTTGTGGATATTAATATCGGCAAATGCCGCCTGCAAGCTGAGTCGCGCTCCCGCTGTGCCAGTTCTGGACTCCAATCACTACGAGATTAGGACTCAATTTCGTTTCGCGCTGCCCTCTTCTACCATAGGAGGGGGCGGAGGCAGATTTCGTTTTTCCTTAGCCGAATAAAACTTAAGAGCGACTAGCCTTCGGACCACTTGTATGCCGCCAAAACCTTCTCCGCTTCGTCCTGCAAGACGCCCCGGATCACCTCGATCTTGATGTTCATTTGTTTACTCAGCTCTTCCACGGAGTAGCTCCTCGATGGCCACCCGGTGAGGCGCATGAGCGCCTGGGAGGAAGCGCCGATAACGAGGCGCTCGATATGGGAAGCGAACATCGCCCCGGCGCACATGGGGCAAGGGTCGCAAGAAGCATAGACCGTGCAGCCCTTCAAGGAGGGGCTTTTCAAGTGAGCCGTTGCCGCACGGACGGCCAGGGTCTCAGCGTGGCTCGTGGGGTCGCCGGAGGACTCTACAATGGAATCCGTATGCGCGACGATTTCGTCTCCCCGAACGATTACCGCTCCGAAAGGGCGCTCGCCTGCGCGAAGTCCCTTGCGGGACTCTTCAATGGCGAGAGCCATGAATTTTGCGTGTTCTGTGCTCATGGCTATCCTCCTCAGAGATTCACGAGCTTTATCTGCCTGCGTGACAATAAAATGCGCCGTGAGAAATTCGGTCCGAATAGCTTTCGAGATTTCGGAAGAGACTCTAAGGAGAAATATCGATTTGATCCCCCATCTTTCGAAGTTCGTCTAAACCGCCTTTTTAAACTTCGGATCTTCAGCCAGCTCCCGCACACGTATTAATGCTCTAGTAGCGAATCGCAATTTTCGCCCAGCAGAAGATTCAACTGTTCGATGATCATATGAAACAGAGTTCAACGGCCTCCTGTATGCTGGACATAATTTCGTAAAGCCTGCATTACTCTATATCCAAAACGGTTATCATATGCTCGTTCGTAGCTCTATTTCCTCCCCTACTCCCTCAAAAACAAAAAAGCCCTCGATTTCTCAAGGGCCCTTTGATGGAGCGGGTGAGGAGGGTCGAACTCCCGACCTTATGCTTGGCAAGCATACGCTCTAGCCAACTGAGCTACACCCGCACCAAAATTTTAACTACATGAACGGAGACGGATTGTCAATTTCACCGCGGTCAACTGCGACCAAGATGCGATTGACGAAGGCGGAAAAACTGGATGTGATAATTTGCGCCGGACCAAATTGCAATCACCGCCGACAACACGAGAAAGTACATTCCTGCAGCAAAAAAATCGAGTCCCCAAAAGCGATAGTGAACTAACAAGCCGACCACCGCAAAGGCCTGCAGAATGAATTTGTACTTGCCGAGAGTCTCGGCCTGCATCACGATACCTTCCGTGAGCGCGATCCCCCTGATCACGGTCACGGCGCTCTCGCGAGCCAGTATGATCACCACCAGCCATGCCGGCACGCTCGGCTCGTTCGGTCGATCCATAGCGCTAAGCATGATTAGCGCCGAAGCGACCATGAGTTTATCGGCCAATGGATCGAGAATCTTGCCGAGATCTGAAACGCTTTTATTGCGTCGCGCAAAATAACCGTCGAAGTAATCGGTCACCGAAGCGATAAGAAAGATCCCCGCGGCGAGCAGCGCTGACGTTCGATCGCTGAACGTCAACAGATAAACCAGGACGGGAATAATGAGAATTCGAAAGAAGCTTAATAGGTTCGGGAATGTCCAAACCACGGGAGACTCTGAAGTGACAAAGTTTTAACCTTTTATTGGCGGACTTGGCGAATCTCTTGCAAGCCAATGCCACGATACGAATCGTAGAAACGGAGAACGCGACGCACATAGTCGCGGGTTTCTACGAAGGGCGGAATACCACCGTGCTTCTCGACCGCGCCGCTACCCGCATTATAAGCCGCAAGCGAAAGCTCAAGATCGCCTTGATATCGGTCCAATAGCATCCTTAGATGTCGCGCCCCGCCATCGACATTCTCGGTCGGATCATAGGCGTCGATCACATTATGGAGCCGAGCAGTCTCAGGCATAAGCTGCATCAGTCCCATAGCTCCCTTCTGGGAGCGAGCGTGGGAGTTAAAATCGGACTCCGCCTTGATCACGGCACGGATGAGGTGCGCGTCGACATTGTAACGACCAGATGCCGTTAAAATCAAATCATCATATGAAGCGTTGACAAGCGAGCCGATCGACACCGGCCCGTTTCTTTCTCTGAGGACGCGTCGATACCCTGTATGATTGGGAACGTTGCTGAAAGTCAGGACGCCGTTGTTGTCTTTGTAGACGTATACATCGGCAAATACCGAGGTGCTCCAGGAAAGCACCAAGAACAATACAGCTGCTGATCGAAATAGAATTGGGAAACTCATCGTATTAGAAGTTGCGGCAGGATACTCGCTGCTGGGCTACATGTCAATTCTTTGCGGATTACCATAAGAAGTCATTTGCGCCAGATTCAATTAACTTGGCAATCAACGGCCGGTCGCCGTCTAAAAAATCCATTCCGGCAACTTCCGATGGTTGCACCCAGCGGATCTGCTGGAAGACGAAATTTGTTATTTGTCCCTCATACCTCAGGACTTTGAAGAAGCGCAAACAAACCTTGAACCCATCAGCGTAAACATGTTCATTTTGGAAAACTTGTCTAAACTCGCGCGCGTCGATTCCCAATTCTTCCTTCAATTCACGCCGTAACGCTTCACTATGCGACTCGGCGTTTTCCAGTTTTCCACCAGGAAATTCCCACTTGAGTGGAAACGCAGAATTTTCATGGCGCTGGCAGGCGAGCAAGCGCCCGTCGCGGCAGATCAGGCCGGCCACAACATCGATGCGCTTAAGGGAACTGGTTTCCATAATCGATCGGCTTGTGAGAAGAGAAGTTTAAAATGCCGGAAGCTGGCGCGCCTGGAGGGATTCGAACCCCCAACCCTCAGATCCGAAGTCTGATGCTCTGTCCAGTTGAGCTACAGGCGCCTAATGAGAACCGCTATTGAAAATAGACGATCTCCAAGCCCTTTTCAAAAAAGAACCGGTAAAGTGATACGGGGATTTGACGGTCCGTCACGAACATCGCGCGCGTGGGTAGATGGAAACCCCAAGCCGTAACAGTGAGCCTGTCCCGCGCCGAGCCGTTGGTCGCGGCAAAGCGATGCTCCCGGTAGGAGGCTTGATGACCCAGCATCGTCAACACCTTGTCAATGAGCTCGCGCGACGACAACGACGCAATATCGAGTTCCACCGTGCGCACGCCTTGCTTCTCCTGCAACGCCTGCTTAATTGCCGGATCGGTGCGTTGAAAAAAAAGCGCCGTGCGTTTGCCGCTCTGCTCAAATACCCTATCGGCGCGCGCCTCTAGTCTGAGCCCGTCGCGCAGCTCAACCGATAGAGTCTCGGCCACGCCGAACGATATGCCAAACGACAAAAGCAACGAGTCGACCATTTCCTTTTTGTCCCGCGGCCAATTTTTCACCTGCGCTGCAACATCTTTGGGCGGCTTCGCCGCTTCAGGCGGCTTTTGTCCCCGGGCCGATGACGATAGCGCCATATTCCGGGATTTCGCTCGGCTCATCGGTGACGTTGATAACAACGATTTCCTGGGTTCTATTACTTTGCTCCGGAGCCAAAGCGATCCAGTTGCCCTTGGCTTCGAAGGCAACTCCTTCATCATGTACGATGACCGGCCGGTCCGTAGGCAACGATTGATAACCCAGTCGCGCCAACAATTGACTTACCGCCTCTTGTATCGATACCCCGTTCGCCATCGGCAAAACTTGTGTCCCAACGGATGGGTCGCTCAATTTCGTTCTAAGCGAAGCCGGGATCTTGTCATCCGGGTCAATGACCACTTTTTGTCCCAACGTGGGATTGTAGATCATTGGGTAGGCGCTCTTGTCGAAACGGACGGTACCGTCTTTTACGACGACGACTTCTTCACCGCTTTGCTGCATTTGACCGCCCATCGCTTCCACAACCATAGCGAACAACGCCATGTTATCTTTCGCCGGCGCCCGAAGAGTTTGACGCCGGTTCTGTGGCCCGAGAGCTGCTTTCGGCGCGGCGCTCGCTGTCGCTTCCGGCGTGGGCTTGGGTTCGGCGCCGGCGCGCGGTGCCGGCGCCGGTTTGGTTTCTACAGCCGGCGGCGCGGCCCTCGCTGTGATCTCTTGGCCGCGGCCCACCGTGGGTAATCGCAGGATCTCGCCTTCCAAAAGAGTGTCCCAGTTTTTGCGCTCCGGATTGAGGTCTTTTACCAGGGCGTAATACTGCGCGACTTTACGGTCATCGGTGACTTTTAACTGTTCGCGTAAAATTTGATAGAGATGTTCGCCCGCTTTCACGCGGTAGCTGGTTGTCACCCCGGCACCAGGTTGCGTCTTCTCGGAGACGGCAACTTCGGTCGAAGGACCGCCTTCGAGCAATTGATCGGCGCGGAGCGGAATGAAGATCTTGTCCCCGACCCGTAGGACGTCAAGGGTTTTTACCTGAGGATTCAATCCTCGAATCACCACAAGATAGCTGCGAAATTTTTTTCCCGATAGGCCCTTCTCCTCCACCAAGATCCGCCACAGAGAATCGCCGGGACCTATCTGGCGCTCTTCACCTTGGACCTCCTGGCCGCGAAATTCACGCGTGTTGACCGACCTGCGCAGGTTCAGCTCCGCCTGACCGCCGGCCGGAGCCGAGGGCGCCGCCGCCTGCGCGCGGCCCACTGCGGGCGCACAGAACAGGATGAGGCCGGCGCCGATAAACAAAAGGTGATGGTAAAGCCACATGATCCTTACTTCACCTTCCATAGGGTTCCTCCGGGCGTATCTTCAATCACTATCCCTTCCTTCTGAAGTTGGTCACGGATGCGATCCGCTGTTTCCCATTCCTTAGCTTTTCTCGCATCATCGCGCTCGGCAATTCTGCTTTCGATCTTTTCCTGCGAGATCAGTGCTTTTCTGAGCCAGCGCTCTTTCTTCCGATCAAAATATCCTTCGTGAAGCAGTCCGAGCGTATCGCACATCATGCGCAGCGCCGCCCCTCTTGACTCAATCCCCTGCAACTTTTTGTCGTCAAGCAAACGATTGAGCGCGCGCACTTCGTCAAATATCAACGCCAGTGCGCGCGGCGTGTTGAAATCGTCGTCCATCTCGTGGCGGAAAGAATCCATGAGCGCTGAATCTGCTACGGCTTGTGCCTGTCCTTTGAGCGATTGGTTTACCCTATCGATGGTTTCGTAAATGCGATCGGTTGCTTTTCCTGCTTCTTCCAATCCTTCCCTGGAGAAATCCATCGGACTGCGATACTGGCTGCCGAGGAACCACTGGCGCAATGCCGCGGCGTCTTGTCCTTCCAGAATCTCCTGGACTGTAAAGTAGTTGCCCAACGACTTGGACATCTTCTCACTGTTTACCGTGAGCAGGCCGTTATGGATCCAATAACGCGCAAAGGGACAATCGAAGGCTGCTTCCGACTGGGCAATTTCGTTCTCGTGGTGCGGAAACATCAAATCAGTGCCGCCGCCGTGGATGTCAAACGGCTGTCCGAGATACTTGGTGCTCATTGCCGAACATTCGATGTGCCAACCCGGCCTACCGGGACCCCACGGGCTATCCCAAGTGGGTTCGCCCGGCTTGCTCGATTTCCACAGCGCGAAATCCAAAGGAGACTTCTTGCGCTCGTCGACCTCTACTCTCGCGCCCGCCTCGAGTTCGGCGATCTTCTTGCCAGATAATTTGCCGTAGTCTTTAAAGCGGTTCACTTCGTAGTATACGTCACCGCCGATTGAATAGGCGAGACCTTTATTTTCGAGCCGTTCGATGAGCGCGATGATTTCCGGGATATGCGACGTTGCTCTCGGCTCCTCGGTTGGACGTAACAACCCCAAAGCTTCGCTGTCACGATAATATTCTTCGATGTAGCGATTGGTAATGACTTCGCAGCTGACCTTTTCCTCGTTGGCCTTGTTGATAATCTTATCATCCACATCGGTAAAATTGCGCACAAATTTGACGTCGTAACCGCTAAACTTGAGATAGCGATAGATCACGTCGAACGTCGCGAGAGAGCGCGCGTGTCCGATGTGTGCCGAATCGTAAACCGTCACGCCGCAAACGTACAGACGCACCTGTCCCGGCATCAGCGGAACAAAACTTTCTTTTGTTCCAGTTAACGTATTAAAGATTCTTAACGACATGTCGATGAAGGCTCAATCTTACGGAACATTCACGTTTTTGCAAGTGAAATTACGCTCTCCGGCTTGATAACCCGGAGAAAAAAGCATAGACAAAAGTCCTATGAATTTCGCCAAGCCCTATGAGGATTTGCGTGAGTTTATCGCCGCGTTGGATGCACATGGCAAATTGTATCGTATTCACCGTGAAATCAACAAAGACAGTGAGCTACAACCGCTGGTCCGTTGGCAGTTCAGAGGTGGCATACCCGAAGAGGGACGGCGCGGATTTTTGTTCGACAACGTCACCGACGGCAAGAAGCGCAAATACAATTGCCAAGTTCTCGTCGGCGGTCTTTCGGGATCGGAGGCGATCTATTGCCTGGGTCTTAAATGCCAACCCGACGAAGTTGCCGATCGATGGATCTACGCCATGGATCATTTGATCGACCCGGTCATCGTCGGTTCCGGCTCGTGTCAGGAGGAGATCCACAAAGGCGATCAATTGCTCGCGCATGGCGGCTTGATGGAGTTCGCCGTTCCCATGTCGACGCCCGGATTCGACAATGGACCGTACATCACCGCCGGACACTGGATAACCAAAGATCCGGAAACCGGCAGACGGAACGTCGGTAATTATCGCGGCTTAATCAAAGGCCCGACCACGACCGGTCTCATGTCGGGCACGCCGCAGGATCTGTCGACTCATTGGGAAAAATGCCGCAAGTTGGGCAAACCATTGGAAGTCGCGATTGTCGTCGGCACGATTCCCGCAGTGTCCTACTGCGCAACCCAAAAAGTGCCGCCGGAGATTGACGAGCTCGCACTCGCCGGCGGCTTGATGGGCGCGCCCGTGAAACTCGTGAAGTGCCAGACCGTCGACCTCGAAGTGCCCGCCACCTCGGAGACCGTGCTCGAAGGGATCATCCCAACCAGTTATATGGAAGAGGAAGGGCCCTACGGCGAGTCCATGGGTTACGTCGACCCGCGCACCTTGAGCACAATGTTCGAGCTCAAGTGCGTTACTCATCGCAAGAACCCGATCTGGGTGTCGATCATCAGCCAGGTTACGCCCAGCGAAAGCTCCAAGATCAAAGCGATGGGCATGGCGACGCTGGTCAAACGATTCATCATCAGTAAAGGCTTCGACTGCGTCAAAGAAGTGCACATGATCGAGCCGCTAGTCAATATGCGTCCCTATGTCGCCGTGAGTCTTAAAAAACGCAACGACGAAGATCCTTGGGGCGTGATGCAAGCGGTCTTGGACTACGGCGACCGCGTCGGAAAAATGATCGTCGCCGTCGATGAAGATATTAACGTCAAAGATCCCATAGCGGTAACATGGGCGATCACGCACCGCTCTCAGCCGCACAAGGACGTCAAGATCGTTGGCGATCGCCCGTTCGGCGCTACGCCGATCGGCATGGTCGCAACCCATCCATCGAGCCGCTACGATAACTCCGAATCATCCTTGCTTATCGATGCGACGAGGAAAGCCGACTTCCCTCCCCTTTCCTTACCGAAGGAAGAATTCATGGTTCGCGCTAAAGACGAAACTCCAACCGCAGGAACCCTGGCACGGTTACCTGATGGGCTTGTGGCCGGAAAACCTGAACCAGGAAGCCGAGCTTGCGGCGCGAAGCGAGCATGAAAAAGTTTGGGAAATATTGCGCCAGACGCGCGTTCAGGTTGGCGAAGGTGAGACGTTAAAATCGATGCGCGCTAAATGGGGTAAGACGCATTCCGGGCGAGCTGAATGAATGGGGCCGCATACTGGGCTCATCGAGGCGGCCAAGTCCACGTCGCTGAAATCACATGACCTAGGTTGTGGAAATAATTTTCGCGGCGACTCAGCCGGGTCGCTTCTCCCAGTTGCAAATCTCCAACGCGGCGTCTTTTTACCGAACAGCGATTGATAAGTTTCCTCGATCACCTTGATAACCGGTTCGACGCCCTTGGCTTGATAGCCCATCTTGGATGCGTACATTTCCATTTCGCACTCGATGCCGAGTTGGCTCAGAACGGCTTTGAGTTCATGCTGCACCTGGACAGGACGCAACTCAGGCGGCGTGCGCACGTCGACATAGAGCGAACAAACTCCGGGATAGTAGTTCGGTCTAAAGGGAGCGCCGCCTTGAATCGCACCGATATTGACTTTGGGAACGATCGGGCCGTGGGGCGATGTATATACATGGGCCCGTTCGAATTCCGCCGCCCATTCATCGACAGCCTCCAAGACTTTCATCATTTTCAAAATTGCACTGGATGCTTCAGGCGGTTTCTCTTCCCGAGTAACTCCCCAAGCGGCATGAGGATCGCCAAATGTGCTGATTTTGAATTGCGCCACACCATTTTGCGCCCAGACGATGGAATGCGCTGAACGGTCCGCCACGATCGCGTAGTCGGATTGAATGCCGTGGGTCAAAAGATGTTGCGTTCCGGTTCCTTCTCCTCTGTACGCTTCGGATTGATAGGGTCCGATGGGTGTCCGAGAGATTTCGCCGGCCACGGCGGCGAGAATCAAATCTCCCTTTAAGGAGATGCCGCTCTCTCGGATGGCTTTGCCCGTGACCATAAATGCCGCCAGGCCGGACTTCATATTAGAGGCGCCTAACCCGAAAACTTTGCCCTCTCGAATCGCTCCCTTCAAGTCGCTATCCGGTTCGAGAGCGCGACAGAACATGCGGTCCTCTTCCGTCCCCGTATAACTCGTGTCCATGTGCCCGTTAATCGTCAACGAGACACCATTTGCGCGACCTTCTAAAATGCCAATCGCATTCACACGATCCGGACCGAGCTCCTGCCGCACAGGTTTAAGATTGTGGCGGGCATGCCAGGCCAAAATAAATTCGCCGATCGCCTTCTCGGACCCGGTCGGGCTGGAAATGTCGACAAGCTGTTTGGTAAGCTCCGCCAGCTCTTCCCGATTAATTCGTTTGATAACGTTCGCTCTGTCTTGTTCTTGGATCATACGGTGACCTTCATACTTTTGCTTATCGCATGGTTTATTCGATGGCTTCGAGCAAGTCTAACTTCGAATTAAGCCAATGACACGCTAAATACAAGCCGACAGACGCGCTGGTAGTCCGAAAAAAATATACCGCACCGCACTACCAGAGCGAGTTGCGCGCCATAAGAACGAGCGCGCATGGCTTCCCATAGACTTTGAAATATTAACGATCGAACGACGCGCGCTTTCAGCGGGGAAGCGCAGAACTGCTTGGCATCGCGCTCACGCCTTTGAAGATGGGCGCAGGAGCGAGAGGAAACTGAGCAGAGTGGGAGAAAACCGAATGCCTTTTCGGTAGATGACAAAGCACGCGATGTTGATGTTCTTTAAGCATGGCATTTCGATCGTTTTAAAATATCCCTCCCTTAAACCTGCTTCGGCGCTGCCACGATAGAACAACCCGACACCGAGTCCTGCCTGTACGGCAGCCTTTTTAAGATCAACCGACTCACACCACATGACAACATTCAAACGCAAACCGATTTTTTTGATTTCCTCCGCGATCCGCCCTCCCGTTGTCATCACGAAAGGGACCTTCATCAGTTCGGCTTCATTCAATCTTCGCTTATTCGCCAATGGATGTTTAGCAGCGACAACGGCGACGATATCCTCGGAGTTGATCGCTTCGGCAACGATCTGAGGATGATCCGGAAGAATCGTCGTGACCGCGATCTCGATCTCCCCATTGAGCACCATTTTTTCAATGGTCTCGGGATAACCGGTACGGAGCGTCGGATGAACCTTGGGATGCAGCTCGACAAATGATTTCAGCACGCCCGGAAGAAAAAATGCGCCGGGGCTCGGCGTGCTGCCGACCCTCAGGGTCGTAGCTTTTGCGTCAGCAACTCTCGTCAGGAACGAACCTCTCAAATCCTCCATCTGTTTGAGGATCGGTTTCGCGGCAACCTGCAATAAGCGGCCTTCCTCGGTAATTTTAATTCCCCGTCCACTTTTGACGTAGAGCTTGAGTCCGCACTCCCGCTCGAGAAACCGCAGCTGTTTGGACACCGAGGGCTGACTGATTTTGATCTTTCGCGCGGCGGCCGTAATACTCATTTGATCAGCGACCGCATCAAATATTTCAAGCTGATGGAACGTCATAGACTTAATTCTAGCCGTTCAAGAAACACATAACCTTTTTTCTATGCGTACCATGAATAATATATATTGGACAAGGATTAGTGCTCGCATGTAGTAACATAATGCAGCAGAGCCGTGCAGTTCTCTAGAAGCGAGGATCAAGCCTATGATGGTGTGCCCGTACGGTGATTCGAGATTATTACTAATCCTGCAGACTGATCACTCGCGCATCGCGGGGTTATTGGCGGCGCACTGGGGTAACAACCAGTTCGCCAGGCTGCATCCATACAGCTCAATGGTGCTCGCCGCCCAAGAGCACGATAGCGGTTGGTGGGACTGGGAAATCAAACCCTCCGTCAACGAGCAAGGTTACCCATCGGATTACATCGGAAGCATCAAACACCTGGGTCAAGGGGTATGGTTGGATCTCTACCGCCTTGCCATCGAGCGCATCGCAGCGCGCGATCTCTACGCTGCATATTTCGTCTCGATGCACGGCGAAGCGTTGTTAACTAAAGGCATGGGCCTGTTGCCGTCGATGCCCGACTATACTGGCGACGCCGCTGTACAGGAGTTCATCGGCCAGCAAAAAGAATTGCGCGCCGCATGGCTGCCGGCGTTGAAGAAAAACCAGGAATTGACTGATGTGACCACCGAGAAGCATCTTTGGACCAATTTCAATCTGATGGAGGTTTTCGATCAGTTCGCGCAGTTCGTTTGCAACCGTTATCCGTTCAACAGTCAGGCCAGGAAAAACGGTCCGACACACACATTGAGCGGCCTTGCCGTGCCGGTTTCCCCTGACCGGCCGAACGTCACTCTGACAATCGACGTTCTCAATGGAACCGATGCGGTGGTGCGTCCTTTCCCCTTTGACGTGAATCCTCTAAGGCTATCCTTCGAGGGCCGGCTCGTGCAGAACCGGGCTTTCACTAGTCAAGAAGAATTTTTACAGCAGTTTTACGGCGGCGAAAGGATCGCCATCAACTACACGCTGCGCGCGGCTTGAACCATCGAAAGTCGGCGGCGACAGGACGAGCACTACGTGAAGGAGAAGCTCCCCACCTCTTTCCTCCCCCGCCGTGCGGGGGAGGATCAAGGAGGGGGAGGCATAAGAATCGCCAGTATGCCGGCGGTAATTCAAATAACTGGAGAGCCAAAGAGAGACGCGAGATTTGCCTGAGTAAAGTGACTAACGTTCGATGCGGGCAAAACAGGAGGCCGTGAGTGCCGAGGACAGAGAAAGTTGTTGACGCCGACGCGCACGTTTTTGAACCGAGTGATATTTGGCTACGTTACTTGGATACATCGCTGCGTGAAGTTGTGACCAGAACCTCTGGGCTCGAGAACGGCAACAGCACCGGCAGTGATGGCTCGCCAAGTCGTTTTCCATTGGGGTTCATTCCTGAAACCGGTCGTCAGGATCTTCTTCAATTGGCCGCCGATGCTGAGACTCGCCTCAAAGTGATGGACGGCGAAGGCATCGACAGGGTCGCTCTCTTCCCGACTCACGCGCTTCGGCTTGGCGGTGTCCGCCACCCCCAACTCGCGCCGGCGCTATTTCGCGCTTATAACAATTGGCTGGCCGAACATTGTGCGCCGAACAGAGAGAGGCTACTCGGAATTGCGATGATCCCGCTTCAGGAGCCGGAGCTGGCAGTGAAAGAGGCAGAGCGCGCCGTCGCGGAACTGGGCCATCGCGGTTTATTTATTTCCCCGCATCCGGTGGACAATCGTAATCTCGATCATCCGGCGTATGAACCCCTTTGGGACCTGGCCGAGCAACTCAATGTTCCAGCGTTAGTCCATGTCAGTACCGGTATTCGTTTGCCGACCGCCGGCGCGGAACGATTTGACCGCTACTGTCTTTTCCATTTGCACGCGCATCCCATGGAACAGATGACTGCGGCGGCCAGTCTGATTCTCGGTGGAGTTCTGGAGCGCCATCCCCGCCTACGCGTCGGTTTTATGGAGGCGGGCTGTGGTTGGGTTCCTTATTGGTTGGAGCGGATGGACGAGCATGCCGAAAACTATCGGTTCGAAGTGCCGCATTTAAAAGAGCGACCGAGCGTTTATTTTCGCCGTCAGTGTTTCGTCTCTTTTGAGCTCGAGGAGCGGGCCGTGCCGTATGTTGCCGAGACCGTCGGCGCCGAGACGTTGGTGTTCGCGTCCGATTTTCCGCATCACGATTGTTTCTTTCCGGGAGCCGTGCAGAAAATTCGTCGACGAACGGATCTCGATGCTGCGCTTGTTTCAGCGATGTTGAGCGACAATCCGAACAGATTGTATTTCGGCGATTAGGACAAGGATGGGAATCAAAGTATTACGGTTTGCCAGCGGGTTGTTTGCTGCTCTCCTATTCTTTCCTTCGGTCAGGTGTTCGGCGCAATCCAACACACGGGCAATTATTCACATCCCGACGAAGAGTCTGACCTCCATGCCGCTATTTTTCGGTAAGGACAAAGGCTTCTTTGCGCGTGAGAACGTCGATGTGGATCTGGTGCTAATGTCACCGCCAACGGCGATCGCCGCGCTCGTGGCCGGGGAGTTGGATTTCTCTACCACGGTTGGAGCCGGAATCTCCGCGACCATGCGGGGACTGCCGATCAAGCGCGTTTTGTACATTCAACAGCACGTAACTTTTACCCTGATGGCCGCGCCGGAAATTAAAAGCGTTCGCGACCTCATCGGCAAGTCAATAGGTGCCGTGGCGCTAACCGACGCCACAGCCATAGCGGCGCGGGAGATCATCAAAGGAAACGGCGTCGACCCTTCGGCGGTAAATTTTTTCTATACTCAAAGCACGGAGAGCTCTCGCACTGCCTTGATGTCCAAAAAACTCGCGGCGGCCATGCTGCCTCCACCCTTCGCTGAGGAGACCCAAGCGAGAGGTTTTAACCGGTTGGCCGATGCCAAGGACTACGCGCCGCTGAGCGGCATCGGATTATTGGCCTCTTCAGATACGCTCAAGAGGAGCTCAATCAAGGCGCTGTCGGTGATCCGCGCTGTACTGCGGGCTATGGCCTACATGCGCGAGCCGAAAAATCATAGCGAGTTGGTGGATTACATTTTAAAGATTCACAAAATCGACTCCAGCGTCGCCGCCGAAGCTTTAGCGACGGTGATGGCGGTGTACAGTAAGGATGGCACCAAGCCTCGAGACGCCGTGCAGAAAGAGATCGATATCTACCGCGACGCGCTTAAGATTACCAAATCCTTTACACCCGAAGAATTAGAAGATATGAGCCACCAAAGGCGAGCTTACGAATTTCTCAATCGCTAGCCTGGATTATTCAACATTAGAGGAAAAACCATGCGACTGTGAATTTTTGCTTCAGCAGAAGCGAAGGGAGACACTGAAATGGCACGACAGCCGGCATTGACAGAGATAGCGGCGCAGAAGGAAATTCACATCGATAAGGCCCTGGTCGCAAAAGATCTGCGTGGTTACCTGCAAAAACTGATCGAATACGATCCGAAGCAATTGATGGTCGTCGACAAAGAAATCGACCCGGTCTTCGAGGCAACGGCGATCGTCGATCAAATGCGCACGGATGGGCGCTATCCGAACTATCCCGCCGTGCTCTTTCGCAAGATCAAGGGCTCGTCGATCCCGCTGCTGATCAATCTCCAAGGAACTTACGAACGACTCGCTCTCGCCATCGACTCCAACCTTCAAAGCATGGTCGAAGAATTTGGCCGTCGCGAGAATTCACCCATTCCCACCAAAAGGGTAGATCGCTCGCAGGCGCCGGTCAAAGAAGTCGTATGGAAAGGCGCTGACGCGGACGTAACGAAGCTGCCGATACTGCGCCACCAGGAGCTCGACTCCGGTAAATACATCACCTCGGCGGTTTTCATTTTACGCGATCCGAAAACCGGCGTGCAAAATGCCGGTATCTATCGCTCGATGCTACACGGTCCGCACGAAGTCGGTTTCATGACCGGCGCATTTCAGGGCGGCAACTATATCCTCGTTGAACATCGCGAACGCAAGCAGCCAATGCAGGTGGCGATGGCGATCGGACATCATCCCTGCCTGCTGCTCGCAGGGACAACGAATCCTCCCGGGATGGGCGGTGAATTGGAGGTCGCCGGCGGACTCCTGCAACAGCCTCTCGAAGTTGTGCCGGGCGAGACCGTTGACCTCGACGTGCCCGCGCATGCGGAGATCGTTATCGAAGGCGTGCTCGATCCAAGCCCCGAAAACAAGCGCGAGGAAGGACCGTTCGGAGAATATCCCCGTTACTACACCGGCGTCGGGCCGTATCCGGTGATCAAAGTGACGGCGATCACCATGCGGCGCGATCCGATTTACGTCGATGTGTTCAACGCCAGCAGCGAGCACTCGGCGATCGGCGGATTGGCACGCATGGGTTTTTTGCTCAATCGCGCGCGCGACGTCTGCCCCAACGTGAAAAATCTTTACCTGCCGATTTCCGGCGTGGCGCGCAATCACGCGTACATCTCAATGAAGAAAGTCGCCGACGGCGAGCCCCATCTTGCGGCCTTCAACGTCATGGCCTACAGCCCGGCGACCAAGCATGTATTTATCGTCGACGATGACATAGACGTCACCAATGAAGCGGATGTGCTGTGGGCCTTGGCGACGCGATTCCAAGCCGACAAGGATCTCGTGGTTATCAATAATTCCATTGGCAGCCGATTGAATCCGCCCACCTATGGCTACCGCCGCGACGACAAGGGCACGCTCGAGACCAAGCTGATTTTTGATTGCACCAGACCCTTGTCGGCGGGCAATTTCCCCATTGCAACTCGCGTCCCGCCGGACGTTAAAGCCCGCATGAACCCCGGCGATTACGTGCGGCTACTAGCCGAGGGAGACCTGGCGTATATTAGAGGAGGCAAATAGATGGCTAAGCCGCTGCCGGCCCAAGCCGCTGAGACTAAGTGGCGTGACTTACGCGAATGGCTCGCGCGGGTGGACGCACTCGGTGAACTGAAACGAGTCACAGGCGCCACCTCCGAAGAAGATATCGGCGCCATCACCGAAATGCTCGATCATACCGAGGGCAGTCCCTGTGTGCTGTTCGATGAGATTTCAAATTTCGCGCCCGGTTACCGCGTCCTGGTCAACAGCATGGGGTCGATCAAGCGGCAAGCCGTGACCTTGGGATTGGATCCCGCCGAAGCCTCTCATGATCGGCTATTACAATTCTGGCGCGAACGTTTGAAAGGCTTTGCGCCGATACCGCCGGTGGACGTTAAACGCGGAGCAGTTCAGGAAAATATTCTGCGCGATGGCGAGGTAGACTTGACTCGCTTCCCCGCACCGATCTGGCACCCAGGCGATGGCGGTCGCTACATCGGCACGGCGAGTTTCAATATCATGCGCGATCCCGACACCGGCAGCATCAACGTCGGCACCTATCGCAATCAAGTATTCGACAAGAACGGTATCGGCATCCGCGCCGCGCCGCCGCACCATGGCGGCATCATCAAGGAAAAATATATGCAGCGCGGACAGCCCTGCCCCTTGGTCACCGTCGTCGGCACCGATCCTCTGCTGTTTTTAGCTGCGTGCGCCGAGGGACCGATCTTTGGCCAGAGCGAGCTCGATTGGGCAGGCGGCGTGCGCGGCGAGCCCATCGAAGTCATCCAGGGCGAGATCACCGGCCTGCCGATTCCGGCCCAAGCGGAGATCGCTCTCGAGGGTTTCATTACGACGGACCAATTTACTAAAGAAGGCCCCTACGGCGAATGGATGGGCTACTATCAGGACGGCTACCAAAAAGAGCGCGTCGTGCGCATTGATCGGATCTACCATCGTGACGATCCGATCATTCTGGGCTGTCCGCAGGGCAAGCCGCCGCATGAGGATAATCGGTTTCTGGTCTATCTCCGTTCCGGGATGATCTGGGACCAATTGGAAAAGGCCGGCGTACCCGGAGTGTGCGGCGTCTGGTGCCCACCCGAGGGCGGCAATCGCTTGATGACCGTCGTGGCGCTCAAGACTCAATATCTCGGCCATGCGAAACAAGCCGGGTTGATCGCCTCACAGTGCGGCGGCGGGATCGACATGAATCGATTGACCGTGGTCGTGGACGACCACGTCGATGTGACCAGTATTCAAGACGTGGTCTGGGCAATTGTCGCTCGCTGTGATCCCGAACGCGGCGTCGAGATCATCAAGGACACCAAAGGCAGCCGCATCGATATGGCCATTGCTCCTGATAAGCGCGAGCTCAATGCCAACTCACGCATGATCATCGATGCCACCACTCCGTTCACATGGAAGCACCATCCGCTGGCTGGCGATATCATCAGCACTCCCGAGCGGACGCGAAAAATCCATGAAAAGTGGGGTTGGATACTGAAGTAAGAAGAGAAACGATTAATTTTGCCGCGTGACGAGGTAAACACATGGCGGTTGGACAAGCCATCAGCATGGTGGATTCACGGCTGCGCGTGAGCGGCAGCATCGATTACACTTTGAATTTCGAATTGCCGCGCATGCTCCATGCCTGCATGCTGCGTAGTCCCCACGCGCACGCGCGCGTTGTCAAAGTCGACGCTTCGCGGGCGGCAAAATTGCCCGGCGTCAGCGCTGTGCTGACGCGTGATGATCTGGTCGGTGACCACATCGATCCTTATTTCGGTCTGATTCTTCAAGACCAGACGCCGGTGGCATTGGATCGAGTCCGCTTTGTCGGCGAGCCGGTGGCGGCCGTAGCCGCGGTAGACACCGACACGGCAGCGGAGGCGCTGGAACTTATCGACGTCGAATACGAGGAATTGCCGGCAGTGTTCGATGCCGAAGAAGCGCTGAAGCCTGGAGCGCCGTTGCTCTACCCTGGGCTGCGTCGGGTAATTCCCGGGCGCCCCGATGTCACTGCGCGTTCTCTGGAAGGGACGAATATCGTCCACTTGTTCAAGCAACGCAAAGGCGATCTCGACCAAGGTTTTCGCCAATCCGATCAAATTTTCGAAAACACGTATCGTTCGCCTGCGGTCAATCACGTCGCGCTCGAACCCCACGTCGTCGTCGCCCAGGTAACCGACGGGCGCATCACGGTGTGGACCTGCAATCAGAATCCGCATGTCATCCAGCGCCAACTGGCGAGCATTTTCAAAGTGCCGATCGCCGACGTGCGCGTGATCGTGTTTACCCTCGGCGGCGGCTTCGGCGGCAAGCTCAACTCCAAACTGGAACCAGCCGCGGTGATCCTGGCGAAGAAAACCGGGCGGCCGGTGCGGATCACAGCGCGACGCGCCGAGTGTTTTTTGCTCGGCGTGCAGCACGAGTGCAAGATCAAGCTTAAAACCGGCGTCAAACGGGACGGCACTTTGATGGCGGTGGAAGCGCTCTGCTATTACAACTCGGGCGCTTACGGCGACACGTCGCCCAATTTGATTACCCGCGGCTACGCCGCGACCGGGCCCTACCGCGTGCCGCATCTCTATATGGACTCATACGGCGTCTACACCAACACCGCGCCGTCCGCGGCATTCCGAGGCTATGGAATTACCCAGGTGGCGTGGGCCCATGAGACGCAGATGGATATCATCGCTGATGCGCTGGCGCTCGATCCGGTTGCGTTACGGCTCAAAAATGTTCTGCAAAAGGGCGACTCTTTTACCACCGGTGAGCCGATGCCGGAAATGCACTACAACGAACTGATCGCCTCGGCGGTTGAAAAAATCGCATGGCACAAGGGTCCGCTGGTGGTGCGTCAAGACAACAAGATCCGCGCCAAAGGCATCGGCGTCATCGTCAAAGGCATGGCCACGCCGACGACATCGACTTCGACAGTGAAGCTGAACGCGGACGGCAGTTTGAATGTTCTCACCAGCTCCGTCGAGATGGGTCAGGGTTTAAAAACCGCCCTGGCGCAGATCGCCGCCAGTGAGATTGGCCTACCGGTGGAACGGGTGCGCATTTCCGAACCCGACACGGCCTTCACTCCCTTCGATTTAATGACTGCGGCAAGCCGCGCGACATTTTGCATGGGCACGGCGATTCGGCAAGCGATCGAGGACGTCAAGAATCAACTGCGCGACATCGCGGCCGCTCATCTCGAAGCGAACCAGGAAGATCTGGTGTTGCAAGACGGCGAGATCATGGTCCGCGGCGTCGCCGGCAAATCGCTCTCCTACGTTGATGCGATTCGCATGAGCAAGGCGAACAATCTTTTGGGCCACGGCGTGTTTGTTTCCGGATCGGGTCCGGACGGCAGCCCGGTGGTCATGGACTTTGAGACCGGCCAGGGTTACGGCTCGGCGGAGTGGCATCCCGCAGTGGTCGTCTGTGAGGTGGAAGTCGATACCGAGACCGGACAAGTCACCGTGCCGCGCATCCATGCTGAACTTTACGCCGGTAAAATAATCAACCCGCGCCTTTGCGAGTTGCAGATCGAGGGGGCGACCACCTTCGGCCTCGGACAAGTGCTATTCGAGGAAGTAATTCAGGACACCAATGGGAGCATCACCAATCCGAACCTTTCGGACTATATGATCCCCTCTTTTCAAGATGTGCCGGCGCAGCTGACCGTCCATATGCTCGAGCCGCACGGCGTAACCGATGTTCATGGCGTAGGCGAAACCGCCATACCGCCGGCGCGACCGGCGATTGGTAACGCAATTAGGCTGACAACAATGCCAAACATCAAACTCTTGCAACCAACTTCGCTCGACGAAGCTGTCTCACTTCTAAGCGAGCAGAGCGACGAGACCAAGATCGTCTCAGGCGGCACCGCGCTGGTGATCATGCTGCGCAACCGCTTGATCGCTCCAACGACGCTGCTCAGCTTGGGCCGGTTGCGGGAGCTGCGCAGCATCCGCCACGAGCCCGGCACCGGTCTCAGAATCGGCGCCTTGGTGACGATTCGTGAAGCTGAGATATCTCCGATTGTCCGTGAGAAACATGCCGTTCTAGCCCAGACATTCGCCAAAGTGGGCAACATCCGCATACGCAATGCAGCCACCGTCGGAGGTAATCTTAGCGAGGCCGATTACGCCTCGGATCCTCCCTGCGTTCTGGTCGCGCTGCGCGCCAGAGTGAAGGCGCGAAGCGCCAAGGGGCAGCGAGAAATTCCGTTGACGGATTTTTTCAAAGGTTTCTATGAAACCGTTCTGGCGCCGGATGAAATTCTCACCGAGCTGATTGTTCCGGATCAGGCGCCGGGCAGCCGCGCAACTTATCTGAAGTACGTTTCGCGGTCGTCCGAGGATCGTCCCTGCGTAGGCATGGCTGTGGTCTCAGAAAGCGAATCGGATGGTAGTTGCAAAGATCTCCGCTTGGTCGCGGGAGCCGTGTCCGAAACTCCCCAAGAAATTGCGTCCGCCGAGACGATGGCCCGCGGCAGGCACCTGAGCGATTCATTGATCGAAGAGATCGCCGGCGCATACTCGACGGGCATCGAACCGCTTTCGGACCTACGTGGCTCGGCTTGGTATCGGCAACAGATCATTCGCGTCATGGCGCGACGGGCGCTGCAACAGGTGCTTGGAGATCGATAGCTTTGCTTCATCGCCTCTGTCGAACTGAAAAAAGTTTCTTTCGAGTTTGGAGCCTTCGCGTCGTGGGAATTAATTCCGAAATTATTTGTAGGGGCAACCCCCGTGGTTGCCCATTCCTATAGGGTTGCACCAAAATAGGGGCAGGCACAGGGGCCTGCCCCTAACGTAAAGACTAAAAGGACAGCAAGTAAGGCGGAAAATCACCTTGTCGATGATCGGTCAAACTCTACCCATGCTCGATGCAGAAGAGCGCGTTACGGGGCGTATCAGCTACGCGCTCAATGTCGAGTTGCCCGGAATGCTGGTCGGCAAGATTTTGCGCAGCCCCGTGCCGCACGCGCGCGTCGTTCATGTGGATGGAACCCAGGCGGAACGGCTGCCGGGAGTCGGCGCGGTGCTAACGCGCGGCGATTTCGGGTCGCAGACGGGTTATCGCGGCAAATACGGGCGCATCTTTCGCGATCAGTCGGTGGTCGCCTTTGACAAAGTTCGCTTTGTCGGAGATCCGGTGGCCGCGGTGGCGGCGGTGAACGAGGACGTCGCCGAGGAGGCGTTGTCGCTTATTGACGTTGACTACGAAGAACTGCCGGCGGTTTTCGATGAAGCGGCAGCGCTCAAGCCTGGCGCGCCGCTGGTGCACGATCCTCGGCCCGAGCAACAGCCGATCTTCAGCAAGCTAATTCAGGATCTTCCCAGCGGCAGCAATATGTGCAGCCACTTCAAGCTCCGGCGCGGCGACGTCGAAGACGGTTTTCGCCAAGCCGATTTTGTTTTCGAAGATGTCTTTCACTCACCGCCGGCGCAGCATGTTCCGCTCGAGCCCCATGTGACCGTCGCGCAATTTTTTCACAGCAAGCTGACCCTGTGGACCTCGACCCAGATGCCGCACGCGGTTCGCGCGCAAATGGCCGAGCTTTTCAACTTACCGTTAGCGCGCGTGCGGGTGATTGTCGAAACCTTGGGTGGCGGCTTCGGCTCGAAAGGCTCGCTCAGATTGGAGCCGATCACGGCGTTCCTAGCGCTCAAGGCGAATCGACCGGTGAAAATCGTGCTTAGCAGAGAGGAAGAATTTGTCACGGTGTGTAAACATCCGGCTACGATCCGGATCAAAACCGGCGTGATGAAAGACGGCACCCTGATGGCTCGCGAGGTGGCCGCCAACTTTAATACCGGCGCTTACAGCGATATCGGTCCCGTCGTCGCGCGCAATGGTGGCTCGGCGATGTCGGGTCCTTACAAAATTCCGCATGTACACATCGACTCCTGCGCGGTTTGGACCAACGTTGTGCCGGCGGGGGCACTGCGCGGCTTTGGCGTGCCGCAAGCCGCGTGGGCCTACGAGACCCAAATGGATAGGATCGCCGAAGATCTGCGCCTCGATCCCGTAGAATTCCGCCGGAAAAATTTGCTGCGTGATGACGACCTTTTCGCCACCGGCGAAAAGGTGGCTGATATGCATTACGACGAGCTCTTGGAACGAGCCACAGCAGCAGTGAACTGGTCACGAAACGATGCGCGTTGGCTTAACCAAAATGGCGCCCCGGCCCGGCAAAGCAAGTCGCGCCGCGGCAAGGGACTGGCTTTGGTGATCAAGGCGACGATTACGCCTTCGACTTCGGTGGCGGCGCTGAAACTCAACGAAGACGGCAGCCTCAATGTTTTGACCAGCAGCGTCGAGCTCGGCCAGGGCGCCAAAACGGTGTTGGCGCAGATCGCCGCGCAAGCGATGCAGTCGCCGCTGGCTCATGTTTCGGTTTCGAATCCGGACACGGATCTTACCCCCTACGACCAACAAACCAGTTCGAGCCGCACGACTTATTCGATGGGCGGCGCCATCGGCAAAGCTGCTGCCGATCTCAAGCGACAACTGTCAGAGTACGCCGCCGAGTTGCTCGAAGTGTCGGTGGCTGATCTTCTTTTGGAAGAAGGCAGAGTGACGGTTCGGGGCAGCCCGAGCCGTTCGCTCACCTATGGCGAGATTGCGCTGCGCAGCAATCAAGGCAATTTGATCGGCCGCGGCGCATTCAGCACGCACGGCGGCTTGGATCTCGAAACCGGACAGGGTATCGGCTCCGTTCACTGGCATCAGGGGGCGATCGGTTGTGAAGTCGAAGTCGATGTCGAGACCGGCAAGATCAAAGTCCTGCAGTTGGCTCCGGTCGTCTTCGCCGGGCGCGTCGTCAATCCGCGCTTATGCGAGTTGCAACTGGAAGGCTGCGCAGTGTTTGGCTTCGGGCAGGCGTTGTTCGAAGAGATGACTTACGGAGATCATGGGCAACTGGTTAATCCAAACCTGGGCGACTACAACATCCCCTCTTTCGAGGACATTCCATGGAAATTGAATCCAATCGCTCTGGAACACGATGGAACGGAAGATCTTCACGGCGTCGGCGAGACCTTACTGCCACCGGTCATGGCGGCTATCGGCAATGCGGTCTACAACGCCGTCGGCGTGCGCATTCACGATCTTCCTCTCACGGCTGAAAAGGTATTGCGGGAATTACCTCGGGTGAGCGCTTAACGCCGGCCATAGAATTTATTTAGTCAACTAAGGACGAACATGAAGCAAATCATCAAGCTCAAGATCAACGGCGCTGAGGAAGACAAGGCCGTACACACGCATCATACTTTGCTCGACGTGTTGCGCGCCGAGTACAAACTATTCGGCGCGCGCGAGGGCTGCGGTATCGGCATGTGCGGCGCGTGCACCGTGCTCATCGACGGCAAACCGACCAGTTCCTGCATTCTCCTGGCCGCCTTGGCCGAAGGCAGAGAGATTGTCACCATCGAGGGACTTAGCGAGCCCGGTAAATTGCATCCGATTCAGCAGGCCTTTATCGATCACAATGCATTTCAGTGTTCCTATTGCACGCCGGGTTTTATCTTGAGCACGAAAACCCTCCTAGCGGAGAATCCCAGCCCGACGGTAGAGCAAATCCGCCATTACTTGGCGGGAAACCTATGCCGGTGCGGGAGTTATTACAAAATTCAGGATGCGGTGCTGGACGCCGCGGCGCGATTGCGCGGCGAGATGGCTGGGACAGCGAGCGAGACATCATAGGAAAGATTTATCGCTTTGGAGGGAACGATGAAATTGACGAAGCTTTCGGTGGCGCTCAGCCGGGAGAAAAAGCAGATCCTTCGCTTCACTCAGGATGACAGACATGGTCTCAGCAACCTTACGATCGGCGTAGCATTTATTGCTAGTGCGACGGCGCGAAAGCAAGAGGAGGATTCGAGATGAATAGAATTTTGGTTGGCATTTTAGCGACTTTTTTGTTCGTGACTACAGCGCGAGGCGCGGAAGTGGAGGTGTTGAAGCCGAAGGGCAATCTCGAGATCAAGCTCGGCCATCCCTCATCGATTTCACTCTACGACATGCCGGCGGTGCTGACCCACGAACGGTTGAATCGCAACGCCTGGAACGTGTCCAGCGTCGAGTTTACCCGCACCGACCTCAACGTCCAGGCATTGGCGCAAGGAACGATTCAGTTCGCCAACTCGCAAGTCATGGATCCGGTGCGCGCGACTCAAAAGGGCGCCAAGCTCTCTTTCATTATGGAGAATAACGGCGGCGAGTTCGTGATGGTGGCTAAAAACGACATCAAAGATTGTAAGGAAACCGACGGCAAAAGATTCGCCATCCATGGCGAAGCCGCGACCACCTCGCTTGCGGTCAAACTCTGGCTGCTCAACGATTGTAAGGTCAAGCCGATTATAATGGTGATCCCGGGCGGAGAAAACCGGATCGTCGCGCTGCAGAATAATCAGATCGACGCCACCCTGGTCCAGCTTGGCGACTGGCTGAATCTCGATGCCAAGACGCCGGGCCGCTACCACATCATCAGGACGGGTAACCTTTTCAATATCAGCGGTGCCAGTTTTTGGGCCAACGTGGATTGGCTGCGGAAAAACGACGAGGTCGCGACTGCCTATATCGCGGAATTACTGAAAAGCTTCCGTATGGTTCATGCGAATCCCAAAATACTCGAACCCCTCGTCGCGAAGCATCTGCCCGATATGCCGAAAAACATCATCGCTCCCGCGATCAAGGCCTATATCGAGATTGTCCGCGCATGGCCACAAAACGGCGGCGACACCTCGATCCTCGACGATACGGTCAAATTTTTTACCGACAATGGTGAGCTCAAGACCGCCGTGAACACAAAGGAACTCGTCGACTCGAAGATTCTCCCCGGCGCGCTGAGCAAAGTCGGCAAAATCGCCGGCGCGCGGTAGAGAAAATGGATTCAGCGCATTTTGGCACACTGAGATGTCCGGCGATCGCCCGGTCCACCCGACGTTTAGCAGCTCTAATTGAAAAACCGGGGTTTGTGGCCCCATGAAGAAACGCATCGTCCTGGATTGGGGCCTCAGGCTCGCGGTCTTTATCGCGGCGGTTGGGCTGTGGGAGTTTTTTGTCAGCACCTCGCAGAACTTTCTTTTGCCCCGATTCACCGACGTGGTAAGCGCTCTCTTTCGTCTATTGTTTTTCGAAGCCAGGTTTTGGGAGGCTCTTTATATCAGTAATCAGGCGCTCATTTTAGGTTTCGCCATCTCAGTCGTCGTAGGAATCCCGTTGGGGCTGCTCGCCGGACGATTTCACTGGATGGATCGCGTTCTCAATCCCTATGTCGGCGTGCTGTTGACGATGCCGGTGGCGCCGCTGATCCCGATCGTGATCATCGCCCTGGGATTGGGAATCGCCGCCCGAGTGTTCATCGTCGTTTTGTTTTGTTTGCTTTCGTGTTTATCACCGTCAATACGCGCGCCGGTGTTCGCGGCGTGGAAGCCTCGCTCATCGAAATGGCCAAATCATTCGGCGCTAGCGAGGGCCAGATCTGGCGCAGGATCGTGATACCCGGAGCGATGCCGGCCATCTTTGCCGGCATGCGCATCGGTCTCGGCCGCGCCGTCACCGGCATGGTCATGGTCGAACTGATTCTAGTCGCCAGCGGTTTAGGCCGTTTATTACTGGAATTCTCCGGCCGCATGCAGTCGGATCTGGTCTTCGCCACGGTACTGGCCGTCATTATTGAAGCCTTGGCCCTGCTGGCGGGTATGCAAGCATTGGAAAAAAAGATCACCCGTTGGGCGCCGGACATCTCGATCGGGTAGGTAGGTGAGATGATACGGGTCCGTGGCTTGAGCAAAGAGTTTGGCACGCGCGATAACGGCGGCGGCGTGCTCGCGCTCAGTGACATCGACTTCGAAGTCCATGACAATGAATTCGTCACCGTCATCGGCCCAAGCGGTTGCGGCAAGACCACGTTGTTGCGCATAATCGCGGGACTGATTCCTTACGACCAGGGCCAAGTGGCCATAGACGGCCGGGCGATTACCGGACCTGGACCGGAACGCGCAGTGGTGTTTCAGAACTTTGCATTGATGCCGTGGGCCGACGTGCTTGCCAACGTAACGTTTGGGCTTGAAGTCCGCGGCACGCCGCCGGATGAATGCCGAGATAAAGCGCAGAATCTCATCAAGCTCGTCGGCCTCGAAGGCTTCGAGAAACGCTTGCCCAAAGAGTTGTCGGGCGGGATGCAGCAACGCGTCGGCCTGGCCCGCGCGCTAGCGGTCGATCCGCAGATTCTGCTCATGGACGAACCCTTTGGCGCCTTGGATGAGCAGACGCGCCGGCTTCTGCAAGAGCAACTGCTCCGCCTTTGGGAGGGACAACGCAAAACGGTGGTATTTGTCACACACAGCATGGATGAAGCGGTCATGCTTGGCGATCGCGTCATGCTGATGACGCCACGTCCCGGCAAGGTCAAGGAAATGATTGACGTGCCGCTGCAGAGACCGCGCTCGCCGCAAGTAGAAAAATCCGGCGCGTTTGTCGAGATCAAAGAATATCTCTGGGAGAACCTGCGCGCCATGCAGACGGGTGAATCGTGAAACAGGAAACTGTCGCGAAAGCCGCTGTCAAATCAAGCGACGCGCGAACGGTCGATAGACTACCGGCGCTGCGGCGTTTCACGCGCGAAAACGCGACTGAGGTTTTGGCTCTTCTCGCCGGCGCCGTGCTTTGGGAGATCTTGGGTTGGAGCCTGAGGCTGCAGTGGTTGCCGCCGTTTTCGAAAGTAATGGAAGCGCTCGCCCAGTTCGTCGGCAGCGGAGTCATTCGCGCCAACCTGGGATCGAGCTTGCAGGGATTGATAGTCGGCTTCAGTCTCGCTTTGATTCTGGGACTCTTGTTGGGTTCACTCATGGGTCGTTATCGCCATGTTGAAAAAGCCCTCGATATCTATGTCCACGCGCTTTTTGTCTGCCCATCGATTGTCTTCGCGCCGATCTTCTTTGCTATTTTTGGTTTGTCTGACGCATCTCGTATCGCGATCATCGTGGTCTATTCCATGTTCGTCATTGTTATCAATACTGCAACCGCGATCCGCACCGTCGATCCGTCGCTGGTCGAGATGGCGCGCTCCTTCGGCTGCCGCGAGCGCCAGATATTCACGAAAATTTTATTGCCGGCGTCTTTACCGCTGGTATTCGCAGGCATCCGTCTTGGCATGGGGCGCGCGGTCAAGGGAATGATCAACGGCGAGATGCTTATCGCCTTCGTCGGCCTTGGCGCGCTAGCGCAGCGCTACGGCGCTCAGTTTGATGCCGCCAAAGTATTTGCTATAGCAATGGTTGTCCTTATAATCGGCCTCGCCAGCAACGCCCTCGTTCAAATGCTCGATAATCGACTGACGCGTTGGGCCGGCTAAATTCCATTCATAGATGACATCCCAGGCAGGAAAATGAAAAAGCAAATAACGTTCAAAGTAAACGGTGAAACGCACGATGTTGAGATAGAAGCGAATCGTCTTTTGCTGCAAGTGCTAAGAGACAACCTCGGCTTGACCGGTACCAAAGAAGGCTGCAGCATCGGCGTTTGCGGCGCCTGCAGCGTGATCATCGACGGCCGTTTGGTAAGCTCCTGTTTGACCCTGGCGGCGGGTTGCGCCGGCAAAGAGATCGAAACGATCGAAGGACTCGCCAAAAACGGCAAGCTCCATCCGCTGCAACAGGCGTTTATCGAATACGGCGGTTTTCAGTGCGGCATTTGCACGCCGGGTCAAATCATGGCCGCGAAAGCGTTGCTCGACGAAAATCCCAAACCGAGTGAAGAGGAAGTTAAAGAATGGATGTCGGGGAATCTCTGCCGGTGCACCGGCTATTATAAGATCCTCGAATCCGTCATGGCGGTGGTGAACGACAAGATCGATCCCAATTTCCAATTTCGTAAGCGCGAGCAAACCGCCAAAATTCAGAGCCTGGACGTTTATAAACCCGTCGCGAAGACGAGCTAATCCACTCCATGTGGATTAGCTCGCCCTGAGTAAAGCGAAGGGCCTTGAGACCGGGCGAACCAACACTAAGAGATTCAACCTATGGCAAAAGCAGAAAAATTTTCGGTCGTCGGACAGCGTGTTCAGCGGATCGAAGGATTTGACAAGGTTACCGGCGAATCGAAGTTCATCGCCGATATCCAACTCCCCGGCACACTGATCGGGCGGGTTTTACGAAGCCCCTACCCGCACGCGCGCATCCGCCACATCGATACGAGCAAAGCCGCAAAGCTTCCCGGCGTGCGCGCCGTGGTCACTGCGAAAGACACCATCAAACGTCCATGGGGGGCCTTCTTCGCCGATCAGTACATACTGTCGGTCGGCAAAGCGCGGTATGTCGGTGAAGAAGTCGCCGCGGTCGCGGCGATCGATCCCGATATCGCCGAAGAAGCCGTCGATCTCATTGAAGTGGATTGGGAGCCGCTCCCCGGGGTCTTCGATGCCGAGGAAGCGATCAAAGACGGCGCGCCGCTGGTGCACGATGACAAGCCGAATAATATCGCGATGACCATGGAGATCGAGCGCGGCAACATCGCCCAAGCCTTCGCCGAGTCCGACGTGATCGTCGAAGACACCTTTACGAGCATGCCGCAGTGGCACTGTTCGATCGAAACCATCGGCAGCGTCGCGGAATACAGCGCCAACGGCAAATACACGATCTATATGAACACCCAGACGTTGTTTAGCGCGCGCCTGCGCATCGCCGCGGCACTGGGGGTGCCGGAATCGGATGTGCGCATTATCCAAAGCGCAGTGGGCGGCGGATTCGGGGGCAAATCCTGCGACGACAACAACGCCTTGGTTGCCGCAGTCCTCGCAAAAAAAGCCGGTAAGCCGGTCAAACTTATCAATACCCGCGAAGAGGAGTTTCTTGCCGGCTGCCGGCCGCGCGTCTTCATGAAGATCAATGTCAAGATGGGCTTCAAGAAAGATGGCCGCATCCGCGCCAAACAATTGCAAGTCATCGCCGACAACGGCGCGTACTCGGCCAAAGCCCCGGCGATCACCGGCGTCGCGACGATGCGCCATGACACCTGCTATAAGTATTCCGACGTAAAGATCGACGCCAAGTTGGTTTATACTAACAAGGTTCCTACCGGAGCCTTTCGCGGCTTCGGCAATCCCTCGGCGGAATGGGCGGTCGAGCAGGCGATCGACCTGGGCGCCCACGAGCTGGGCATCGACCCCATCGAGATCGCTCGCATCAATGCGGCCGAAGTCGGCTACGTCTCCCCGCACGGTAACCGCGTCACGAGCTGCGAGCTTAAGCAGTGTCTCGACATGGTCGATAAAATGATCGACTGGAAAAGCAAACGCGCCAACAAACAGCCGAACACCGGATTAGGTTTGGCCTGCACCGTTCATGTCAGCGGCAAACGTCATTTCGGCGATTATGACGGCAGCTCCGCCACGATCAAGATTAATGAAGATGGCAAAGCGCTCATCTTGAGCGGCGAGGGGGAATGCGGCCAAGGCGTGCACACAGCGATGTGCCAAATTGCCGCCGAAGAACTTGGCGTGCGGGTGGAAGATGTGGAGATCTCCCGCGCCGATACCGATCTCACGACATTTTGTTTAGGCGCTTTTGCCAGCCGGCTCACCTATGTCAGCGGCAATGCGGTGAAGAACGCTGCGACCAACGTCAAGCAGCAACTTTTCGAGCAAGCGGGCGAGATGCTCGAAGCCAATCCTCAAGATCTCATGTCTCGTGACGGTAAGATTTTTGTCAAAGGCGCGGAAGGCAAGTCGGTAACCGTTGCCGACGTCGCGCGCGCGCGCCTGTTCCGTCACAACGGCGCGCCGATTGTCGGCTCGGGTAGTTTCGATGCCGACTCGGTGTTGCCCGACAGCACGCGCTTTGGCAACGAGTCCGGCGCCTACAATTACGGCGCCCAAGCCGCACAGGTTCACGTCGATCCGCAAACCGGACAGGTCAAAGTCCTCAGCTTTGCCGTCGCGTCGGACTGCGGCACGGTGATTTATCCGATCGGCGCCGAGGGCCAGGTAGAAGGCGGGCTGGCCCAGGGCATTGGCTACGCGCTCACAGAAGGATTGCAGATCGACGAAGGAAGACCGATCAATCCGAATTTCTCCGATTATCGCATTCCGTCCATGCGCGACATGCCACCGCTCCAGCACGCCTTCGCCGATTCTTATGAGCCGACGGGGCCATTCGGCGCCAAGGGATTGGGCGAGCTCAACATGGATCCCACGGCCGCCGTCATCAACAATGCGATCTTTGACGCGGTCGGCGTGCGCATCAAAACCTTGCCGATCACGCCGGAAAAGATTCTTCGCGCGCTGCGGGAGAAAGCGAGAGAAAAGTAGGCATAAGACTTTTCACCAGGGCGCGGAGGGAGAATTTGAAAATATAAAACTCTGCGTACTCTGTGCCTCTGCGGTGAGTCCTTCCTATCCGCTTTGGTTGCGGCTCCGCCCCGCTAGGCACTTCCGGTGATGAGTTATTTTCTACACTGCTTACTGGAGAACAGATGATCCGATTCGATTACCAAGAACCGACCACTCTCAAAAAAGCCTTCAGCTTGATGGAAAAATACGGCGACGACGCGCGGGTCATGGCCGGCGGAACGGCTTTGATCATCATGATGCGCCAGCGCTTGCTCATGCCCAAGATCGTGATTAGCTTGGAACGCATTCCGAAGTTCGATCGAATCACCTACAACAACAAAGACGGCCTGCGCATCGGCGCCGGCGCGCGTCATCGCGATATCGAGCTTTCCGCCGCCGTGCGCAAGCACTATCCCCTGCTCCACGAAACTTTTCGCAAAGTCGCTCAGCCACGCATCCGCAACATGGGCACGGTCGGCGGCAACCTCGCCGGCGGTGATCCCTTGACCGATCCGGGAGCCAGTTTAATTGCACTCGATGCGGAAGTGACGCTTACTAGCAGCAAGGGCCAACGAAGGCTGCGCTTGGACGAGTTTTTCATCGACTATTATCAAACCGCTTTGGAGCCGGGTGAGTTGCTGACGGAAATCCATGTCCCGCCCCCGCAGAGACCGGGCTGGTCGCACATCAAATTTACGCCGCGCAGCGTTGAAGATTTCGCGACCGTCGGCGTTGCGATTACCTTAAAAGCCAATAACGGCACCTGCGAGGATGTTCGGATAGGGCTCAATTCCGTCGCTTCGACCATCGTGCGCGCCAGAAAAGCCGAAGAAGTTCTCCGTGGAAAACCCATCACCAATGCCGCTCTCCAGGAAATGGGCGAAGTCGCCGCGGCGGAATGTGATCCCACGGACGACAATCGCGGCTCCGCCGAGTATAAGCTCGACCTGGTCAAAGTTCTGGTTCCGCGCGCGGCGAAAGAAGCGCTCGAACGCGCTAGTTGATCCCAAGGTTACCACCTCGAATGTTTTTATCGGAGGTTCAGTCGGCGTTCGTCTGGATTTCACTTCAACAAGCTCAGTGTGGCGAGCCCAGTCAAGCCACCGCTATAAGCACGCCGAAATGATGGCCGATCGCAATTGTTCTCTGACCCCCTTTTATTCCTTTTTTTCTGGAGAGCCCCAGCAGCTACCCTATTTATTTCTCTTCGCAAGGTTGATATGCAGTCGAGTGCTTCGGCATTTTACGATTTGCAAGGAAGAATCTAGACGAGACAGTCGGAAACCAAGACCTGGATCGTTTTCGCGCGCGGCATGGAAAAAACCGCGCTGCAAATGCGATTCATCAACTACGTACTATGCCGCTCTCTCTAGCCGGCACTCGGAGGCGGCGCTGGGTTTGCCGAATGGGTTTAAGCTGTCCGGAAGAATGTGAGGAACATAAGCCATGATTATCGATGTTCACGGCCACGTTTCAGCCCCAACCGAATTATGGGCGTATAAGGCCAACCTACTTTCGGCCCGCGGCGCGCACGGGCGCGGCGGCGTCAATGTATCGGATGACGAGATCCGCGCGGCGGCCAATCGCAAAGAAAACTGGGCGAAAGGCCATCTGGACTACATGCGCGACCACGGCACGGACGTCCAGCTGATTTCGCCGCGGCCATTTCAGTTGATGCAGTCGGAAAAGCCAACCAGGATCGTCCATTGGTTCACCGAGGAATGCAACAATATCATTCACCGTCAGATGAAACTTTTTCCCGGCAAGTGGATCGGCGTTTGCGCCTTGCCGCAAACGGCGGGCGATCCGATTCAGAACGCGATCCCCGAGCTCGAGCGTTGCGTCAAGCAACTGGGGTTTGTCGATTGTCTTTTGAATCCGGACCCGTACGAAAACAGCGGCACGGAAGCGCCGCCGCTCGGCGACCGCTACTGGTATCCGCTCTATGAAAAGCTCTGCGAACTCGACGTGCCGGCGCATATTCATGGCACGGGCTCGCGCTCGGAGCGCAGTCCCTATTCCGTGCACTTCATCAATGAAGAATCCATCGCGGTCTTCGGCCTGGTCAATTCAACCGTCTTCAACGATTTCCCCAATCTTAAGATCGTCGTCAGCCACGGCGGCGGCGCGATTCCCTACCAGCTGGGCCGTTTTGAAGCGCCGTCATTGCGAAGAGGCGTTGCGTCTGCTGATAAAAACCGTCGGCGTTGACCGCTGTTTATTCGGCACCGAGTGCCCGGGCATAGGATCATCCGTTGACCCGGCAACCGGCCGCTCCATGGACAACGTAAAAGTGATGATCGAGAACGTCGAATGGCTCAGCGCAGCGGATCGCAAGAAGATCTTCGAGGACAATGCCAGGGCGGTGTTTAAACTGACCGTGTCTTAACACTACGGACCCAAGCAGAGATTGCGGCGTTCAGGGCCCAGGTTGGAAGCTAGCAGACCGAGCGCGCGGCCTTTGCAAGCGCCAACCCAGAGCCCGCTACGATGACGCTCGAAACGTCGTTCATCCGGGACAGTCGCTTTGAGGGAGCCTTCGCCATGAAAAAATGGTCGATAGCTATCGTCGTCTTGTTCGTCGTGACCGTGGGAGTCGGCCCGGCAACAGCGCAAAAGCCCAGTGACAAACCCATCGTCCGACTGGATCCGGCACTCGATGTACTCATGTCTCCCGACGCCAAGTTGGAACTGGTGAAAGCCGGCTTTGGATTTACCGAGAGAGCTCTCTGGGTTCACAAAGGCAAGAGCGGGTATTTGCTGTTTAGCGATATGCCCGCCAACGTGATCTACAAGTGGACCCCCGACGGCAAGATGTCCGTCTATCTGGACCACAGCGGCTATACCGGACAGGACATTTGGCGCGTGGGATTCATGCAGACGAATGGGAAGGATCGAAACGATCCGCTGTTCGAGGAGTTTCCCATGATCGGGTCGAACGGGCTTGCGCTGGACCGACAAGACCGACTCATCATCGCGACATGGGCAGGCCGGTCGATCGATCGCATCGAAAAGAACGGTAAGCGCACCATCCTCGCCGATCGCTACGAAGGAAAGCGCTTCGGCGGCACCAACGACGTTGTTGTTAAAAAGGATGGATCGATCTACTTCACCGACGGTTTTGGCGGCCTGCGCCTCAGGGAAAAAGATCCCAGGAAGGAGTTGGATCACGGCGGCGTTTACATGCTCAGGGACGGCAAGGTGAGCCTGGTCATTAACGATATCCCAAACACGAACGGGCTCGCCTTCTCACCGGACGAAAAGTATCTCTATGCCAATGGCAGCCGCGACAAGTTCGTCAAGCGTTATGAGGTCCAGCCAAACGGCACGCTGACCAACGGTATGATGTTCATCGACATCAGCAAAGACCCGACGCCAGGCATCACCGACGGCCTGAGAGTCGATAGCAAAGGGAATCTCTACGAAACGGCGGCCGGCGGGGTCTGGATTATTTCGCCGGAGGGCAAACATCTGGGCACGATTCCTACGCCGGAGCTTGCTGCCAATGTCGAATTCGATTCCTACGCCGGAGCTTGCTGCCAATGTCGAATTCGGCGACGCCGACCGCAAGACTCTTTATATCGCAGCGCGGACGAGCATCTATAAAATTCGCGTGAACACGCCGGGTATTCGGTAGCGCTTCCGGCAAGCTGAAGATCCCGGCTGCCATGATCAATCGGAGAGGATTTTTAAAATATGCCGTGGCCGCGTCGGCCGGGTGGTTTGCGTCGGTTGCGGAATAAGACATGCCTTTGCGCAACCGGCCAGCACTCCAAGGCGCCGCGAGATCACGGTGGGAGGCCGTCGCATCACGACCGTTGACGTGCACGCGCACTGCGCCGTGCCGGCGGTGCTTGACGTCGTCAAAGGCACGCAATTCGAGACACCGGCGCGCCGGCAGCTTGAAGGGAACCTTGGCTTTCCGGTTGAGGCTGCGCGCGTGGCGGACATGGACAAAGATGGCATCGATGTGCAGGTGCTCAGCATCAATGCGTTCTGGTACGCGGCGGACCGCGACCTGGCGCGCCGGATGTTCGACTTCCAGACTGAAAAACTCACCACGATGTGTAAAGCCATTCCCGGTCGCTTCCTGGGCTACGGCCCGGTGTCGTTGCAGTTCCGGAGCTCGCCGCCGAGCAGCTCGAACACAGCATGAAACATTTGGGCCTCGTTGGCGCCGCCATCGGCGGCAACGTCGAGGGCGAAGAAATCGCCGCCTCCAAGTTCGACCCCTTCTGGAAAAAAGCCGAGGAGCTGCAAGCGCTGGTCTTCATCCATCCGCAGACGGCTC
>WNGF01004900.1_pt1 | contig 36560 bp, 28 predicted proteins | sample 5400641 | NCBI WGS metagenome assembly WNGF01 (sample SAMN13153371, study PRJNA577476) | soil metagenome | isolation source: 80 cm soil or saprolite under grassland replicate 2 | place: USA:California | collected 2016-06-15 | reverse complement strand
AAGACATTGAAGCCTGGAAACGAGAAACTTTGATTTGGTGAACATCCACGAATACCAGGCCAAACAACTCTTCGCCCAATTCGGCGTGCCGGTTCCTTCGGGCAACGTGGTCACAACACCGGACGAAGCCAAAGCCACCGCGGAAAAACTTCTCGGCGCCGGCCACAGGCGGTTCGTCGTCAAATCGCAGATTCATGCCGGCGGCCGCGGCAAAGGCACATTCAAGAGCGGTCTGACCGGCGGCGTCAAAGTCTGCTCCTCGGTCGAAGAAGTCAGCGAACGCGCCCGGGCCATGCTCGGCCAGGTGCTGGTGACCAAACAGACCGGACCGGAAGGCCGCCTGGTCAGCACGCTGCTCATTGAAGCCGCCTCCGCGATCAAAAAGGAGTTTTACCTGGCCGTGCTGCTCGATCGCGCGGTGTCGCGACCGATTGTCATGGCCAGCACCGAGGGCGGCATGGAAATCGAGGAGGTCGCCGCCAGAACCCCGGAAAAAATCCTCAGGGAAACCATTGACCCCGCCGTCGGGATGATGCCCTACCAGGCGCGCAAGCTGGCCGCCGCGCTCGGCTTGAGAGGTGATTTGATCGGTGCCGCCGCAAAAGTGCTGCTCGGCGTTTATAAAACCTGGTGGGAATGCGACGCCGCGCTGGTCGAAGTCAATCCGCTTTGCGTGGTGGCAACCGCCGAGGGCAAGGAGGCCGTCCTGGCGGTGGACGCCAAGATCGGCCTCGATGACAATGCGCTCTATCGCCATCCCAACATCCAGGCGATGCGCGACCTTGCCGAGGAAGCGCCCCTCGAAATCGAGGCGAGCAAATTCAACCTCAATTACATCAAGCTCGACGGCAACATCGCCTGCCTCGTCAATGGCGCCGGGCTGGCGATGGCCACGATGGACATCATCCAGCATTACGGCGGCAGTCCGGCAAATTTCCTCGATGTCGGCGGCGGCGCAAGCCAGGAACAGGTCGCCGCGGCGTTCAAGATTATTTTGAGCGATCCGAACGTGAAAGGAATACTGGTCAACATTTTCGGCGGCATCATGGATTGCAACGTCATCGCCGCCGGCATCGTCGCCGCGGTCAAGGAAACTCATTTAACGCTGCCGTTGGTCGTCCGGCTCGAAGGCAACAACGTTCAGACGGGCCGGAAGACGTTGGCCGACTCCGGCCTGACCATCATCAGCGGCGATTCCATGGCCGACGCGGCGCAGAAGGTGGTCAAGGCGGTGACGAAGTGATAAATAGGCAAACTGTTTCCATGCTCGAGGAAGAAACCCTGGCTCGGATCAACGGCAAATATGTTTGTCCGCCAGATGCAGGTCCGGCCTGGCGGGCGGCGGTGGAAGCGGGATTTGACATGTCTCTGATCGAACACGCGCTGACGTTGGTCCCCGAGCAAAGATTGGCGGAGCATCAGCAGGTGATTGATTTTCTATCGACTGTTCAAGAAGCCGGCCCTTCCCATGCCGCAGAATGACCAGGTCTTGCTCACGAGGCTCAAAGATAACGGCCTCGAATTTGTTATCATTGGCGGTGTCTGCGTCGTTTTTCATGGCGTGCCTTTGGCCACGTTTCATCTCGATATCTGCTGCCGATTTGGCGAGGACAATCTCAAGCTCATTGAAGCTGCTGTGCGCGATCTGCATCCAGTTCATCGCCTGACGGCCAACAAATTGCCATTGGAACAAACGCGGCATCTTTTTGGTGAGTTGAAAAATCTTTATCTCCAAACAGATTTAGGAAAGCTCGACTGCCTCAGCGAAGTCGCGGGGATCGGTCCATACGACAAGGTGCTGATACAGAGCGTTCCGGCAGAATTTTCGTACGACGAATTTCGTTTCCTGAGCCTCGACGCTCTCATTGCCTCGAAAGAAGCCGCTGGCAGAGGTCGCGATTTAGACGCGGTCCGACAGCTCCGCGCTATCAAAGAAAAAAAACGAACAACGCAGAAAGTGATTTCAAATCGTAAATCGTAAATCGCCAATCGTAAATTCTTCATGTCCATCATCGTCAGCTCACAAACCAAAGTTCTCGTCCAGGGCATCACCGGCAGCTTTGGCGCGCGACATACCAAACTCAGCCTCGAATACGGCACGCAGATCGTCGCCGGGGTCACGCCGGGCAAAGGCGGACAGCTCTTTGAAAACAAGGTGCCTATCTTCGATACCGTGGCCAAAGCCGCGGAGCAGACGGGCGCGACCGCGTCCGCCATCTTCGTTCCCCCGTCCTTCGCCGCCGACGCCATCCTCGAGGCGGTGGATGCAGGTCTCGACCTGGTCGTTTGTATCACCGAAGGCATTCCCGTCAACGACATGGTGAAAGTGAAACGCGCGATGCAGGGCCGGAAAACACGTTTGATCGGCCCGAATTGCCCCGGGATCGTGACGCCGGGCGACGGCAAAGATTCGCACGGCGGCTGCCGCATCGGCATCGCGCCCGGCTACATTCACAAGAAAGGCCAGATCGGCGTCGTTTCGCGCAGCGGCACGCTGACCTACGAAGCGGTCTGGCAACTGACCTGCCGCGGCGTCGGGCAATCGACCTGCGTCGGCATCGGCGGCGACCCGGTCAACGGGACGTCCCATCTGGACGCGATCAAACTGTTCAATGACGATCCGGACACACACGGCGTGATTATGATCGGCGAGATTGGCGGAAGCGCCGAGGAAGAAGCCGCCCAGTGGATCAAGCGCCATTGCAAGAAGCCGGTGGCCGGATTCATTGCCGGGGCCACTGCCCCGCCGGGCCGGCGCATGGGTCACGCGGGCGCCATTATCAGCGGCGGCAAAGGCACCGCGGCCGCGAAAACCGCGGCATTCAAAGAAGCAGGCATTGGCGTCGCCGCCACGCCCTCGGTCATGGCGGAAACGCTGATGAAGATGATGTGAGACATGAGGTTCACTTTTCCGGCGCGTCGATGCCCAACCCTTTGAACTCAGCCTTGATGACCTTCTCGTAACAGTCCGGACAAACACTGTGGCTGAATTTGGCGTCGGTGTGCCGCGCGAAATAGTTCTCAACCTGCTGCCAGTAATTTTTGTCATCGCGGATTTTTTTGCAATAGGAGCAGATCGGCAGGATGCCGCGGAGCTGTTTGACTTCCGAAAGGGCCTTCTCCAACTCGCGGACGCGATCGGCCAGCTCCCGCTGCAGTTCCACCATGCGGGCCCCGACGTTCAACCGCGCGCGCAGTTCCGGCGCCTTGAACGGTTTGGTGACGTAATCGTTGGCGCCCGCTTCCAGTCCGGTGACAATTTCATCCGGCTGCGACATGCTGGTCAGAATCAACAGATACACATGCTTCAGTTCGGGGCAGAGACGGACCCGGCGGCAGACTTCGACGCCGTCCAACCCCGGCATTTGCCAATCCAGAATCGCCAGCGCCGGCGCGTCGTTCGCCTGAAGCGCCCGCCAGGCCTCCGCTCCGTTGCGCGTGGCCACGACCTGGTAGCCCCATTGGTCGAGCAGGAAACCCAGCATCTCGTTGGACACGGGATCATCTTCGGCGACGAGAGTTTTCATGACGCTGTTTTACCCTTCTGCGAATCCCCGCTCAGGTAACCTTCCAATTCGGCGACCAGGCGGTCCAACTGTTTTTCGAACTCCGGCTGGGCCGAGGCAATTCGAGACCAATCGCCGTTCCTGGCCAATTGTTCCAGGCGGCTGGCGGCGGCATAAGCGGGGCCGGATTGGAAATTGCCAATCGCTCCTTTCAGCGTGTGCGCGAGGCGCGCCAACGCGCGATTGTCATATTGCGCTGACGCATTCCGCAGTTGCGCCACCTGCTCCGGAAGCTTCTCCAAAAACATCTGCGCCAGCTTCCCGACGATCGCCTCGACACCGCCCACCTGTTCCCGCAATCGTTCCAGGTCGAGATGGTTCTCGGAAGGCAACGCCCTCGCGGCCGACGGACCGGCGCCGACCGATCCCGGACGCGCCAGTTGGTGGATCGCGTCCAAAAGTTCCCGCCGTCTGACCGGCTTGCTGAGATACGCGTCCGCCCCTGCGGCGAGGCACAACTCACGGTCGCCCTTCATGGCATGGGCCGTCAACGCGATGATGGGCACGCGCCCGCCCGTCCGCTTTTCGTGTTCGCGAATCGAGCGCAGCACTTCCAGGCCGTCCAATTCGGGCATCTGCACGTCCATCAGCACGATATCGAAATGGTGGCCGGTGGCCAGGGCCAACGCTTCCCGGCCATTGCACGCCTCGACGACCCGGTGACCTTCCTGGGCCAGGATGGTGACGGCCAGTTCACGGTTTACCCGATGGTCTTCCGCCAGCAAAATATTCAATCCGCCGGCAGACGAGTGGACTTTCGCCGGGGCGCTTTTCGTCTCGGCCGAGCGCGATTTCGGTTCGCGGGAATCCGCGGCGGCGGGACTGCGCTGCGACCCGCTGCCCGGCTCCAGTCTTACGATAAAATGGAAGGCACTTCCCTTGCCCTCTTGGCTCTCAACCCAAATGCTGCCGCCCATAAGTTCAATCAGCCGCCGGGAAATAGACAGTCCCAGACCGGTCCCACCGTATTTCCGCGTCACCGAACTGTCGGCCTGGGCAAATTCTTTGAAAATGTAATGCAGCCGGTTCCGGGGAATCCCAATGCCGGTGTCCTTGACCACGAAATACAAAAACGACCTCGGGTCAAACGCCGGCGCCGCGACGGATTCGGTCCCGTTCAAGACCCGGTCCGCCCGTTCGGTCGTCGGGGCGCCGGCGCCTTCCAGAGCGACGTGGACCGACACTTCACCGGTTTTGGTGAACTTGATGGCGTTGCCGACCAGATTGATGACGACCTGTTGCAAACGGCGCGCGTCGCCCCGCCAGGAGTCAGGCAGGTCGGGGGGTACGCGCAGCGACAACTCCAATCCCTTTTCGTGCGCTTTGACCGCCAGCGTTTTGATGGTCGCCTCGAGCCGTTCGCGCAGCGAGAATTCCACCGTCTCCAGTTCGAGTTTGCCGGCTTCAATCTTGGAAAAATCGAGGATGTCGTTGAGCAGGCCCAGCAGCGAGTCGGCCGAGTTTTGCACCGTCTCCAGATAATGCCGTTGGGTTTCGTCCAACGGCGTGTCCAACGCCAGGTCGGTCATGCCCAGGATGGCGTTCATGGGCGTGCGAATTTCGTGGCTCATGTTGGCCAGGAATTCGCTCTTGGCCCGGTTCGCCGATTCCGCGACGTCCTTGGCCTGTCGCAACTGTTCCTGAGCGCGCACCCGTTCGACGGACTGGGCGATGGCGGGAGCGACCGCGGCCAGCGCGTCCAACGCCTGCTGCGACAGCGGGCGGCGCGCGAACAGGGCCATGACGCCGACACACTCCTCTCCCACCAGCAGCGGGTAACCGGCGAAGGCGATGATCCCCTCGGACCGGACCCATAGCTTGTCGCTGATGCGCGGGTCGTTCAGCGCGTCGTTGGTCACATACGGTTCTTTTGCCTCCGCGATCAGCCCGATCTTGGACTTGCCGATCGGCGCGCGGCTGTGCAAACCGTCCAGGTGGGTGTACCTCCCGGCGCTGGCCAGTAGTTGCAACATGACCCCGGTTTCATTGAGGACCCAGACCCGGGCGAGGGCGGCAGCGAGGTGGGTGTGCATGGCCACGGCGCAATCCTGCAACATCAGTGGAATGCTGCGGCCCCGGTTCAGCGCCTGGTTGACATCGGCCCGAAAGACATGCAGCCGCGCTTGTTCCTCATGTTCCTTTTCCACCTCCCGACGCTCCGAAATGTCGCGTATGTCCCCGTTGAAGTACAGCAGGCCGCCGCTCTTCGAGCTGGCCAGCGAGAGTTCGATAGCAAACTCGCTCCCATCTTTGCGCAGTCCGTGCAGCTCGACCGTTCTGCCCACCGCGTTGCTTTCGCCCGTGGCCCGAAAACCCGCCAAATCCTGGCGATACCCGTCCCGGTATCGTTCCGGCAGCAGGCGCGTCAGTGCCTGTCCCACGATTTCCTCCTCGCTGTAACCAAAGGTCCGTTGCGCCGCCTTGTTCCAGGCGACGATATTTCCGACGGCATCGGCAATAACCATGGCGTCGTTGGCGGATTCCATGATGGAGCGATAACGCTCTTCGCTGGCTTTTAATGCGTCCACGGCGCGTTGCTGTTCTTCGGACTGAACTGGGCCGGCAACGCCTTTGAATAATCCGGCGCCGTAGAGGGCGACGCCGACCACCAGCAGCAGGATCGCCCCGGCGAGGATGCGTTCAAATTTCCGGACCGAAGCGGCCAGGGCCAGTTGTTCCGCAAAATGGCCCGCCTGAATGTCCCGAACGACGGCGCGCATGCCGAGCATCGCCGTGTTCAATTGGGCAAATTTCCGGCTCAGGGTCGCCCGGCGTTCGCCCGCCTGAGCGGATTGATTGCGCCGGAAGCGGGCAAAAATCCCCCTTGCCTCGTCGCCCAGTTCATCCATCGCGCTTTGCACCAGGTCCATCTGCGGCAGGAGACGTTTGATTTCGGCGACGGCCATCTCCGAGTTCACTTCGGCCCGGACGGCGCGCATCTGTTCGTTGAACCGTTCCAGTGCGGATTCCATCTTGGCCGACTCCCCGGCAATGTCGTGTGAATGGAACACATCGTTGCCGGGGGCGTTCACGGCAACCGCCAATTGGCTGAGGTCCCAGTAGCCGGCCAGCCGGCGCGACCACGCGTGGTTGGTCCGGATTGACCCGGCGTAAGCGGCCAGGAGCCGGTGACGTAGGTAAAAACCGGTGCCAACGGTTAGCAGGACCAGGGCTGCCAGCGCAATGTAAGGATATGGCCGGCGCGTCCGCTTCGCCGCGGGAACGGCCGCCACCTCGGACGAGGGGTCGGGTCTCGATGCGGAACAATTCATGTTCGGGCGGCGCTGGCCACGGTCGATTCGCTCTTTGCCATTGCCATCATTACAACAAGAAACGGGGCGATTTCCAGAGCGTTGTTGAACGGGCGAATGACTTTCCTGCCAAAGAATCCGTGAGGCTCCAATACCGGCCCTGAAATGGTACAAAATTTGTTATAGCTATAACAATAATTGCACCAATTCAAGATCAGGCCGGGTCAGCGACGTCGGCGACCGGCGCTCCGCTCAGGCGCACCCGAGCGACATGAAAATTCCGCCCTCGGCCACTACCGACTCTGCAGGACGGCGTGCAATTTGGACAACAGCTCTTGCGCCGTGTACGGCTTGGTCAGAAAAGCCTGCACGCCGGCGGGGCTGATGCAAAACTTGTCGTCCGCAGTCAGGCCGCTGACGCCGACGATTTTCAGTGTGGGAGCGATTTCCCGGAGCGCGTGTAGCGCGGCTGCTCCATCCATGAACGGCATCATCGAATCCAGCACCACGGCTTTGACCTCGTCCTTGTGCTGCTTGTAAATCGCCAGGGCCTCGACGCCGTTATTGGCGTTGAGCACACGATAACCGAAGTTCTCCAGGGTCGCGCGGGCGATCTGCTGGACGGCCTCTTCGTCGTCGACCACCAGAATCAGTTCACCTTGTCCGGCCGGCAGTTTCGCCGGCTTCGTATAGGTTGCTTCAAACGACTCGCGTTCCACGGCCGGCAGATAAATCTGAAAACGGGTTCCCTTGCCGACTTCGCTTTGCACTTCGACGAAGCCGCCGTGATTTTTCAAAATACTGCGCACTCCGGCCAGGCCCAGGCCGGTCCCCTTGCCGGGTTCCTTGGTGGTGAAGAACGGCTCGAAAATCTTCTCGAGCAATTCAGGCGCGATGCCCGTGCCGGTGTCGGCCACGCTGATGGAGACGAACGCGCCCGGTTTTGCGTCGGCGTGGGGCTCCGCTTCGACGCCGGTGAGCCGCTTGTTCCCGGCGGCGATCGCCAGCGCGCCGCCCTGGAGCATGGCGTCGCGCGCATTGACGCAGAGGTTGAGCAGCACCTGGTGGATTTGTGTCGCGTTGCCGCGAATGGACCACAGTTCGGGATCGATATTTTTCCGGAACCGGATGGATTTGGGGAACGTTTCCAGGATCATCTTTTCCAGGTCCGCCAACAGGTGACGGGGCTGGAGGAGTTTGTGCCCGCCCTCGGCGCCCCGCGCAAAGGAAAGAATCTGCCGCACCAGTTCCGCGCCCCGCCGAACGCTTCGATCAAGCATGTCCAGCAGTTTGCGGTCGGCCGGATTATCCACGCGCTCGCGGAGCATCGGCACCGCCATCATCATTGGCGCGAGCACGTTGTTCAGATCGTGCGCGATGCCGCTGGCAAGCATGCCGATGTTTTCCAGTCGTTGCGAACGGAAGAACTGGGTCTCCAACGTTTTTTTCTCGGTGACATCGGTGTTGATGACCAGGATGGATTTGGGTTTCCCCGCGCCGTCCTGTACGAGCGTGAAGTGGCTTTCGACGATGATTTCCGCGCCGCCTTTGGTGACCTGGCACAGTTCGCCCTTCCACTCGCCCCGGGCAAGCAGGCTTCTGAGCGCCTCCATCTGATGGGAGGAATCGTTCCGGAAAAGGAGATCGTTGGCCTGCTTGCCGGCCGCTTCGGCGGCGGTCCAGCCATACAACACCTCGGCGCTCCGGTTCCAATACAGTATGCGCTGCTCCATGTCGGTGACGCAAATGGCGTCTTGCGCCTTGTCGAGCAGCGCGGCCTGCTCCCGGATTTGTTCCTCGGCCTGTTTGCGCCCGGTCACGTCGCGGGAAACGATGATCACATTGGCCGCCCGGCCGTCTTTGTCCCGCATCACGCTGCCTTGCGACTCGATATAGCGGACGCTGCCGTCCCGGAGCAGGAAACGGAATTCGGCGCGCTGCCCGGCGCCGGTGGCGATCGTCTCGCGGAAGATGCGCCGCATGCGCTCGCGGTCTTCGGGATGGATTGCGTCGAAGGAATCCGCGCCCCGCAGTTGTTCCGGGTCGCCGAGAATGCTTTTGTAGGAAGGGCTGTTGTAAACCCATTGGCCGGCGAGATCGATGACCGCGATCAAATCCGTGACGCTTTCCGAGATCAGACGGAAAAACTCTTCCCGTTCGCGCAATGCTTCTTCGGCCTGCTGGCGCCGGCGCCGGTCTTCGAACTCCTGCAACGCCCGGCGCAACGAGGCGATAAGCCGTTCGGGGCGCTGTTTGAGAACGTAATCGGTCGCCCCGTTGTGAAGGCTTTCGATCGCAGCTTCTTCGCCGATGGTGCCGGAGAACAGAATGAAAGGGATGTTCCCTCGTTGCTCCCGGGCCAGGGCCAGAGCGGCGAGACCGTCGAAGGAAGGCACGGAGTAATCGGAAATAATCACATCATATCCCCCGGCGTCCAGGGCGCGCGCGAACTGTTCGCGGGTACCAACCCGATACAGTTCGGCAGGGAGGTCCTCCATTTCGAGCATGGCCCGCAGCAACTCGCTGTCCCTGGCATCGTCCTCCAAATGGAGAATACGCAACGGCGGTTTCACAAGACAATTTGGCGGGGACAACAACTTCCGGTCGGCTTCAGTTCGTTTGATGAGTGTTCTCGGGCGGCGGCTCGTTGACCACGGCCCAGAACGCGCCGACTTGTTTGATGGCGTTGATGAATTCCCGGTAATTGACCGGCTTGACGACGTAGGCGTTGACGCCCAGTCGATAGCTTTTGACCAGGTCGCTCTCCTGCGCCGAGGAGGTGAGCATCACCACGGGAATCGACTTGAGCCGCTCGTTGGTCTTGATTTCGCGCAACACTTCCAACCCATCCATCTTGGGCATCTTGAGGTCCAGCAGGATCACCGCCGGATTGCCATTGGCGCGGGACGCATATTTCCCCCGGGAGTGAAGGTAATCGAGCGCTTCGGCCCCGTCGCGCACAACCACGACTTCGTTGGCGAGGCGTAGTTCAGCCAATCCGGCCAGGGTCAACTCCACATCGTTCGAGTTGTCCTCGGCCAGCAGAATGCTTCTCAGTTCGGTCATGTGTTACCTTCGTACAGGTCGTGCCCCATCCATCATCCATGATTCGCCGCCGGCGCGCATCCGCCGTTTTGCCAACTTCGTTCGCGGTCGCGAAGTAAATGCCACCCCCACACCGGTCGGCCGCTTCGGCAAGTCAGGCTGGTCGCCGGCAGCGAGACAGCCGCCTTCCTCAGGCAAGGGAAGCCGCGACGTCAACAGCCTGGCAGTCCCGGTTGAGTTCGCGAGAAAACCGCAGGCCAAGTTGGTCCGTCTGACGTCGCCACGCGCGGGCAGTCGCCCGCACCCGCATAAGCAGCCGGTTGCCTCCCGCCAACACCGGCAAAATCGCAGGCGCGTTTGCGGGGCACCTGCAACCTGATTCGCCGGACTTGCGGATAAGTGAACCAACGATCATTAAATACAAAATTTTCACCAAAAATACAACTGCAAAAGCAGGAAAATGCGTACTCCACGAAGCGGTCACGAACCGAGGCCGGAGGTGGCACAGGCCTCTTGCCCGTCCGGCGGTCGCGCCAGAGCGAGCGGGAAATCAGATGTGCCGTCGGGTTGGCCGACGGGGCCAGGAGGGCCCGCCCTACGTTGAGGTTCGAGGGATGCTGCGATGCTCATCAAGAGCTGGAAAGAACCTCCCGGCGGTTGCGCACGTGGCCCGGCTCAGTTCCTCCAGCGAGCAACCCTTCACCTGAGCGGCCACCTCCGCGATTTCCTTCACGTGCGCCGGCTCGCATCGTTTGCTGCGATAGGGCACCGGAGCAAGATAAGGACAATCCGTTTCCAGCATGAGTTGGTCGAGCGGCGTGGCGGACAGTGTGTCGCGGACATTCTGCGCGTTTTTGAATGTCACAATGCCGGTGAAGCTGACCAGAGAGCCGGCGGCCGTAATTCGCCGCATGGCCGCCGGATCGTTCACAAAACAGTGGAACACACCGCGCATTTTGCCGACAAACGGCTGCATCTGGTCCAGGACGTCTTCCAGCGCGTCGCGTTGATGAACCACACAATTCAATTCGAATTCCGCGGCCACTTCCATTTGCTGGCGGAAAATGGCGGCCTGCTTCTGTTGGGACCGCGCGCGGTCGGCGTCGGAACATTCCGGTGGTTGAGCCGAAAGACGATGATAATCCAGCCCGGTCTCGCCGATGGCCGCCACCTTGGGATGGCGCGCCAGCTCGCGCAGCGCCGGACGCAAATCCTCGGGCGCTTCCGACGCATGGCAAGGATGCCAGCCGACCGCGGCAAACACGCCGGGAAAGTGCTCCGCCAGTTTCACCGCGCGCGCGCTGCTGGCCAGGTCGGTGCCAATGGAAATGATTTTGGCGATACCCGCAGCCGCCGCGCGTTCGAGCACTTGCGCCAAGTCGTGAGCAAAGTCCGGGTAATCCAGGTGCGCGTGTGTATCGTAAAAAATCGGCATGGCCATCGGCTGTCGCTCGTCGCTTCGGCGTTTCATCTTACGTCTTCCATCCGCCGTTCGCAATCCACAATCCGAATTTGCCGCTTTCCCATTGATTTCCGCGCCGAACCTCGGTAATTCTCAGCCTCAAAATCAAACAGCACATTTATGGCCCAAACCTGTTTCCACCCCAGCGTCGAAGGTGCGCAACATGGCGCCAAGAGTCTGGCCAAATTCCTCGATTACGCCAGGAAATCGGGCGCCGCCGGCGCGCAGCCGTCCAATTACATGCTTCAGTCCGACAAGGGATTCAAAAGCGCCGGGGAAATCAAGGACGCTTTCGCCGGGTCAAAAATGAGTCTCGATGGTGTGTCGGCCCATTGCCCGTTCTGGGTCCATACCACCGCCTGGACCGGCAGCCCGACCATCCGTCCGTTTATCCCCGCCGACATCGCCAAAAAATCGGCGGAGCAAATCGAAAAATGGACGGAGGATTATCTGTTGCGACTTTTGGATCTGTGCGCTGAGCTTGGTGTGAAGATCGTTCCGATGTTCTGGGGCGCGGCATTCGGCTGGGAACTGGCCACCGGTTATCCCTGGGGCTTCTGGGCCGGCGGCGATTATGACCTTGTCAAGGAAGGCCAGGATCGTTTCGTGAAAAAAACCGCCAGATTGCGCCAGCATGCCAAGAAACTTGGTCTCTATCTTTGCCATGAAATCCATCCGGGCACGGCCGCGATGTGCGCCGACGACTTCAACCTGCTCGTGGAAATTTGCGACGGCGACCCGACTCTCGCTGTCAATGCCGATCCGTCGCACTGCTGGGAAGGGGAAAACTGGGAGGCGCGTTTTCTGAAAGTCGCTTCCCGCGTTTATGCCTGTCACGTGAAGAATTTCGTGATCCGCCCCGGCGTGCCGCTGCGCCGGATGGAGGCGGGCTGGCAAAAGCGGGCGATGCAGTTCACCGACCTGCCGTCGGGCGATTTGAACATGACGCGTTACATCGAGCTGTTGGTTCACATCGGCTATCCGCAGCGTTACTGCGAAGTCATGGGCCGGAAGACCGCGCCGTTGATCGTCGAGGCCGAGAGCGCCTACCGCGACCTCGATTTCACCAGCGCCAACGGCATCCAATATGTGCGGGACCATCTCTGTTTCCCACTGGCCGCCGGTTCCTTCGAGGAAGGCATGGGAGCCTGAATGGAAATGTTTATTTTCCCGGCTGCGGCGAGAGGCGCTCGATCTCTTTTCCTATGCTTTCCACATCCGCCGCACTGTTCAGGTCCTGGGCCAAGGGCAGCATCTTCTGATAAATGTCCAGGACCGCGGGATAATCCGGGAATTCCTTCAGAAATTGCCGGTACAAATCCAGAGCTTGCTGGCGTTTCGTGTAGAGCCCGAGCAGTTGCGCCTGCGCCAGCGTCACCCGGACACGTTGCAGCGGCGTCATCTCCAGGTTCAGCGCCTTGCCATAAGCGTCAATGGCGTCGGCCAGTTTGCCCCGCGCGTAGAACAGGTCGCCCAGCTTCTCCTGCAACATCGCGCTCGTCTTTGTCGTCGGCTGCTGTTCCAGATAAGTAATCGCCTTCGACGCCTGGTCGCCCGCGCTCAGATTCAGGTTCACAACCTGCAGGTGCGACCATTCAATCAGTTTGCTCTGCCGCGAGAGCAATTCACCATGCAATTCCCGCAAGCGTTGGCCGAAATGGTCGCCGGGATTTTTCCGGCCGAACGGCCGAAACAAGGGGTCGCCCACTACCGTCGTTTGCCAGGAAACCGTTTGCTGTGCCGCGTAGGCCGCCTCTCCCAGGCTGAAGCCTAAAACCGTGAGGTCCGAAAAAAACACGGCCACGTTTATGGTTCCGTCCAGATACGGCTCCTCCACATAGCCTACGGTGGCCGTCACTCCGCGGGCCAGCAGCGGCCCGACCCAGTATTGATCGGGCGTCCGCAGGACATGGGCGCTGAAGGAATGCAGGTGATAAGCCACCGCCCCCGGCATGAATTCGACTTTCGGACGCGTGAACGGGCCGGAGAATTGCCCGTCGTACCAGCCGGCGTAAAACGCAATCTGGCTCATCGGAAAGGCTGCCGAAAACGTCTCCGGCTGTTCGTCAATGACCGTTTCGAATCCCAACCGCTTGATCACCTCGGCCGCGCTTCGAATCCAGTCGTCGCCCAATTTGTAGTTGGTGTTGGTCAAGCCGCGCAGGTCGAAATAAGCGCGGCCCCACAGGCCGTCGGTCTCCGCTTCCATTGCTTTGTCCACCAGGCCTCGCGCGATTTCCACCGTCGGGCCGTCGAGCCGCGACACCATCAACACGCCGCCGGCCGGTTGGATCTGCGCCGCATTGGTGACACCGAAGACCGGATTTCGCCCCATGCCGGTCAACGGGAGGCCTTGCAGGAGCAGCGGCAGCGCCGCCAGCTCGCTGTCCACCGCCGCCTCGTTGCGCCGCAGTTCAGCGCGGACCTTTTCGACGCCCGGCTCGCTCAAGTTGGGCTCGGCCAGGATCTTCACCGGCACGCCGTAACACAGGGTCGCGTAACGGATTTTGGCATCCGTGATTTTTTGATGGGCGTCGCCGGTTTTGTCGCGCGTCGCCGGAATGATTTCCGATCGAATGGTCAGCAGTTTCTGGCGCTCCAGGGCCTTCAGCAAAGGTTTCTGCAACTGGTCGCGGAACTCTCCGCGCGTCATCGTCTCGGTCACCGGCAGATCGAAGCCGAACACCTGGTTGGTTGGCACCTCGCGGCGTTGGACGTAGTAACCGGCCAGCTCCTTCGACTCGGGCAACCGGCTGTTGTAAATCACCACCACGGCGTCCCCCGGCGCCCCCGCCAGCAACGTCGAACAAAGCCCCGCCGTTGCCGCCCAGCCTCCCCAAAAAATTTCCTTCTTCAGAATTCGCATTCGACGCCTTTCTCGCGCGCGCCTCACAATTCACACTCCGCTTTCAACCCGTCGTAAGCCAGCTCGATGCCCGCGGGCATTTCTGCCTGGTCAACGTCGTGGTCGTAATCATGCGTCAGGTGCGTGAAGTAGGTGCGCGGGGCCGCGATGCGCCGGGCCGTGGTCAGCGCTTCATCCAGGCACATGTGCGTCGGATGCGGCTGGCGCCGGAGCGCATCGAGCACGGCCACTTCCACACCGCGCACCTGTTCCAGAACTTCGACCGGCACTTCCTTGCAATCGCTCAAATAAGCCAGCCGCTTTTTGCCGCTCTGCGCAAACAAATAACCGTACACGCCCATCGAACCGTGCGGCAGCGGCAGGGGCGTGATGGCCAGATCGCCAATCACGAACGGTCCGTCAATCACGTGCGGTTCCGGAATAAAATACCCCTTCGGCCACGGGCCCTCGTGAAACGCGTAGGCAAAAACCCGCTTCAAATCCCGCATGGTCGCCGCGCTGGCATAAATCGGCAGGGCGCCGCCTCGCAGATCGCAAAACCGCCGGCAATCATCCAGCCCCATGATGTGGTCCGCGTGAGCGTGCGTGAAAATCACCGCGTCGAGCCAGTTGATCCTCTCCCGCAAACATTGGATGCGAAACTCCGGCGTGGTATCGACGACAACTTTCGCCTGCTCCGTCGCCACGTAAAGAGAGGGCCGGGTTCGTTGGTTTTTGGGATTCGCCAGAAATTCCGCCGGGTATTCCTTCCCGATGACCGGCACACCTTGCGACGTTCCGGAACCGAGGAAAATGAAAGCGAAAGACATTCGAGTTCCGACAGAATCAACCAGAATTCGCCGCACCCCGGGGGACCCGCAGAACATCCCTTCCGTTTTGTCCAGAGTCTGTGTCCAGCCGCGAATTCATATTCTCGTTTCGTTCACCCGGTCAATTCTGCCAAAAATCTTTTGCCGAACCCTAGCATAATCGTCAAATTCAGCACGAACGAATTTCACCATGCTGAGCACGCTGCGCATCAAAAACCTCGCCCTGGTCGCCGACCTGACGCTCGACCTGCGGCCCGGCTACAACGCCATCACGGGCGAGACCGGCGCCGGCAAATCCATCCTCATCGGCGCGCTCAACCTCGTGCTGGGCGAGCGCGCCGAACGCGCGTTCATCCGCAGCGGCAGCGACAGTTGCGCGGTCGAAGCGGTGTTCGATGTCTCGAATCTGCGCGCGCCGCTTAAAAGGTTTCTCGACGAAAACGGACTCGAACCGTGCGACGGCCCTCAGCTCGTGCTCAAACGCGCCATCAGCGCCAGCGGCACCAACCGGCAATTCGTGAATGGCTCGCCCACGACGTTGAACGTGCTCGCCGCACTCGGCGAATGGCTCGTGGACGTCCACGGCCCGCACGATCACCAGTCCTTGCTCCACCCCGCCAGGCAGCTCGCTATTCTGGACGCCTTTGGCGGTCTGGATTCGTTGCGCGAACATTTTGCCGGCCTCGTCCAGAGTCGCGCCGCGCTGGCAGCCAAAAAAACGTCGCTGATCGTGGACGAAAGAACTTATGCGCAGCAACTCGATTTGCTCCGCCATCAGGCGGGCGAAATCGCCGCCGCCAACCTGCGGCCCGACGAGGAGACGCAACTCGAACGCGAACATCGGCTGGCGAGCAATGCCGTCCGGTTGCTTGAACTCGCCCACGCCGCCTTGCGCCAATTGGGCGACGACGAGAATTCGCTGGCCGTTCACGCCGGCGCCCTGGGCCGCGCGCTTCAGGAGTTGCAACGGCTCGATCCCGACGCCGTCTGTCTGCTCTCCTTGCACGAACAGGCGCTCTCTTTTTTCCGCGACCTCCAGAGCGATCTGTCGCACTACGCCGACAAGCTGGACAGTGATCCGGCCCGCCTGCAATCGCTCGAAGAACGGCTCGATCTCATTCGGTCCCTTCGGCGCAAATACGGCGCGACCCTCGCCGACGTCATCGAGTTTGGCGAACAGGCGCGGCAGAAACTGCGCGACCTCGAACAGCGCGACGCCGAACTGGAACGCCTCAACGCCGAACTCAGGAAGAGCGACGACGAACTCAAACGCGTCGGGGAGGAACTCTCCGCCCGTCGCCGCAAAGTTGTCCCCAAACTCTCCAAGGCCGTAGCCCAACACCTCGCTGATCTCGGGTTCAAACAGAGCCACTTTGACGTCGCCATTACGACCGGTTCCGAAGTCTCGAACTTCGAATCGCAACGTCCGACGTCGGGGTTCGACCGAATCGAATTCCAGTTCGCTCCCAACCCGGGCGAGCCGCCCCGTCCGTTGCGCGCCATTGCCTCGTCGGGTGAAATGGCGCGGGTCATGTTGGCCTTGAAAACCGTGCTCGCCGCGCAGGACGACATCCCGGTGCTCATCTTTGACGAAGTGGACGCGAACGTCGGCGGGGAAACCGCCCGCGCCGTCGGCGAAAAGATGCGCCAGCTTGGTGAACAACGACAGGTCCTGTGCATCACCCACCTGGCGCCGGTGGCCGCCCGCGCCTCCGCCCACTATGTTGTCACGAAGGAAACGAAACTGTTGCGGACGTTGACGGACATGCGTCTGCTCGACCAAAAGGAACGCGTGACGGAACTGGCGCGGATGCTGGGCGGCCAATCCGACACCGCGCGCAAGCACGCCGAAGCGCTGTTGAAAAGCTGAAAGTGTCTGCGCTCTTACAAAGCAGTCGCCAGGATGTGCCCGTGGAGCTAGCGCTTGAAAACCGTCGCGCCCTTGATCTTCAGGCCGGGAAAATGCGGTGAAGCAAACGTGTCCTTCTCCGACCAGGTAGCCGCCGGCCGCTCAGCGTCTTTCTGAAGAAAATAGACGTGGTCGGCCCCCGCGTGGGTAAGGATGGACAGGTTTTTCCTGGAGACGAACACCAGGTCGGGCTGGTGCACATTGATCTCATCGAAATAAACATCGAACGGCGCGGCATAGAGCTTGCCGATGGGGTGCTTCTCCAGGTATTTGGCCAGCAATAGATAGATGTTGCCGGAAATCTCCTGGTGATAACGATTGGGCGCCGGGGCCATAAACAGATCTCCTTCGATGAGTTGATAGCGCGGCCCGCCATCCGGCAGCGAGCGATAATCCTCGACGGTCAACGGTTCCATCGCGAGCGCTTTCATGCCGCACGCTACTGAGGTCCAGTGAGGTCGTCAAGCTGCCCATTGACCGGAATCCTTCCCCTTCCGAATTGCGCGCCCGCGACGCCGCACCGCTCAGAGCTCGTCTTCCCGCTCCGCGTAAAACAACTGGTAGGCGCGGTCATAATCCGCCTCCGGCACAAATACCTTCGCCGGGCGACTCAGATCGCCGTCATCTGCCGGCGCGAGATCAACGAACTCTTGCGTGGCCTGGATGCCGTGCTTCTCGAGCATCATTACGAGCATCTCGGCGTTGATCACCGGCCCGGTGTAAAACAGTTTCACCGCCCATCACCCAACCAGAGTTCACCACGAATTTCACGGTTTTTTCCCCCGCACCTCCGCGCCGGCCTACGTCACTCACGTAGTTTGATGTAAGAGCAAGTTATTTAAAATGAGCCTCTTGACCAATTTTTGCCGCATGTGCGACAAAAGTTGGTCAGTGAGTTTGCCGAGTTGCCACCGGTGTCGGTTCGATCACGGAATCACGAGTCGATTGGTGGCGACGCCGGAGTCGGCGACGTGCTGCTGCAGTCGGACGTTGGTGAACGGCTGGACGCTGCCGTCGCCTAACAGGACGTTGGCGGAGCCTTTATGCAAAGCCGCCGTCCAGCCGACCGCCAGGTTTGTGGTCAGGACCACGACACCGCTGCCGACCGGAACCCCGTTCGTCATGAGGTTGCGGTCGCCCGCCAGCAACGTCTGCGGGAAGACGGCCGTCGCGTCCAAGCCGACAAAATAGCTGATGTTAGCGTTGCTCAGGACGGAGAAGCTGGGCGCGGGCTTCCGATTGTCCGCCGGACAGACCAAAATTGTGGGTGTGCTCAACTCGTTCGACATCGCCCGGAAGTGTCGAAAAACATCGGTCGCAGTGAGGTATTCGATCGAACCGCCTTTTTTGGTCGAAACACTCATCGGATAGGCGTCGCCGTTGTCGTTGGCAAAGATGCGGAACGCGAGACCGATCTGCTTCAGGTTGCAGCTGCAACTGATTTTGCGGGATTTGTCCCTGGCTCTGGCCGCAGCGGAAATGACCAGCGCCATTAAGATCACCATCACGCCAATCACCACAATCAACTCAATCAAGGTGAAGGCAATCTTTACGCGCTGCGCGTGAATCGGCTTTGTTCTCACTGGATTTATGGAATTGCCAGCCGGTTCGTGGCTACGCCGGAATCGCGCAGCGCCTTCTGCAGGCCGGCGGAGTCCACCGGCTGCACACTGCCGTCGTCCAGCAGGAGGTTACCGGACTGTTGATGAATTTCCTTAGTCCAACCCACTGGTTGATTGGTGGTCCTCTGTTTGGGTTGCTGGAAACAGCCGGCTTCATAGTTCGGAGCCAATTTTCAACCCGGTGGCCGATTTCTAAAAAACGGCTTCCGTTTCAACCTTTCGCGGGCTTCAGCCAACAGTTTCCTCCGCGTTTTGACCGCATCGAAGTGCGAGTAGCGCGACGAAAACCGGCCCTGCCGCAATTGATGAACCCTGGCCAGCACCGATTCAATAACCTGAGGGTCGCCCGACGTTTTCCGGCGGAACAGCGTCGGAAAAATCGCCAGCCACAGACCGCTTCCGACCGCTATGACCAATCCGGCGCGCGCCCAGTCAGATGACGGCTGAAAATTGAATAAGACGCTCATGGTCCCCTGCGGTTGTCAGGCATTGCTGATCCCTAAACGTAAGCAATGCCAATGCCGCGGCGATGTCGGCCCGGTCCAAGCTCGGCGCCGTCTTTGTATTTTCGTCGCTCGCGTGATTTTCACGCAAAACGCGTGAAATTTGTCCAATTCGTAACAAAGTCAGTGCTCGACGGACCCGCACTCGCCCGTTAAACAACTCGTCAATGAAATTCGCAGTTTGCAACGAGATTTTCCAGGGCTGGAAACTCGAAGACGCGCTCGCCTGCGCGGCTCGGACCGGTTACGACGCCGTGGAGATTGCCCCGTTCACCATTGCCGACCGGGTCACCGCCGTTTCCGCGGCCGAACGCCAAAAGATCCGGGAGACAGCCGCCCGCCAGGGCATCGCCATCTCCGGTATCCATTGGGTGCTGGCGCAGACCGAAGGATTGCACCTGACGCATCCCGATGAGGCGGTGCGCGCAGCGACGTCGCGTTACCTTTGCGACCTGGTGGATTTCTGCGCCGATATTGGCGGCAAAATCATCGTGTTCGGCTCCCCCAAACAACGGAATATGCTGGACGGCGTCACGCCCCGGGACGCCTGGGACTGGGCCACGGACGCCTTTCGGGAGCCGGTGGGAAGGGCCGAGAAACGCGGGATTACGATCTGCCTCGAACCCTTGTCCGCCGCGGAAACCAATTTCATCAACACCGCCGCCGAGGCCATCCAATTCACGCAACAGTTCAACTCGGCCCATTTCAAAATCCTCCTCGATGTCAAAGCGATGTGCGCCGAACCGAAACCGATTCCCCAGATCATCCGCGATTCCTGGCCGCATTTCGCCTATTTCCACGCCAACGACAAAAACCTGAAAGGACCCGGCTTCGGCAACGTGGATTTCAAACCGATTGCCGCGGCGTTGAAGGAGGTGGGCTACGACGATTATGTCTCGGTGGAAGTGTTCAGTTTCGATGAGGGGCCGGAGGTCATCGCGACCAAAAGCCTGGAATACCTGAAGAGAACGTTCGCCTGATTCAAAAACGCGACGCGCGCCTCCGGATCATTTTGCCGGCATCGGTGACGATTCCGACGCCCGACCCGGTGCCGCCTCTCTTTTGGCGGCGCGACGGCGGAAGAGGGAGAATTTACCGGCGCCCCAATCATCGAAAATCGAATAGCTCACCGGCGTCACCAGCAGCGTCAACAGCAGGCAAAGCATCTGGCCGCCGATGATCACCTTCGCCATCGAGGCGCGCCCGCCGGAACCGGGACCGGTCCCGAGCGCTATCGGGATCATGGACGCCACCAACATCATGGTGGTCATCAGAATCGGGCGCAGCCGGGTGCGATTGGCCTGCAAAATCGCCGCTTCGCGGTCCAGGCCGCGAGCGCGGAGGGTGTTCGTATAATCGATCTGCAGGATGCCATTTTTCTTTACGATACCGAACAGCATGAACAGGCCAAAGATGGCATAGATGTTCAACGGCTCGTGCATCGCAATCATCGTGATGAGCGCGAACGGCAGGGACAACGGCACCGCGAGGAGTATCGACACCGGATGCACGAAGTGTTCGAACTGCGCGGCGAGAATCATATACATGAAAATCATCGCCAGACCGAAGGCGATGAGAAAATTCTGGAACGTCTCGACCAACTGCTTGGCGCGGCCGGTGAACACGACCTGGTACTCCGCCGGCAGGTTCATTGCCGCGACGACGTCCTTGACATTCTGCACCGCGTCGGCCAGCGGATAGCCGGGCGCCAGGTTGCCGACAAGGGTGACTTTGCGCTGGCGCTGGAAGCGGTCGATCTGGTTCGGCCCCCGCGCCTCCTCGAGCTTCACGAAATTCGCGAGCTGCACCAGCGACGCCTCGGAAACGCCGGTGTTTGTCGAGAGCGGGAAGCGGTTGCCCGTGCCCGCGCGCATCATGATTTCTCCCAGCGCCTCCTGCGTGCTCCGGTCGCGCGCCTCGGCCCGCAGCCAGACGTCATACTGGTCGTCCGCCTCCTTGTAAGTGCCGACGATGTCGCCGCCCACCAGCGTGTGCAGCGTGTTGGCGACGTCGGTCACGCGCAGGCCGAACGCCGCGGCTTTGGGGCGGTCCAGATGCACCTGCAACTCCGGTTTGCGGTTCGAGAGCGTCGTGTCCACGTCCACAATGCCTTTGTTCGGCGCCAGCCGCCGGATAATGTCGTCCGCCCAGGCGGAAAGTTTATCGAGGTCCGGTCCAAGCAGGTTGAACGACAAATCGGAGTTGCGTCCGCCGGTGCTGATGTTGGAGATCAATTGCACGCTGGCGCGCACGTCGGGGTAATCGGCCAGGATGCGCCGGGCCATGCCCATGACGTCAAACTGCGACCAGCGTCGTGACTTGCCGAATAACCGGGACCAAAAGCCGCCCAACTCCGGCAGGCGACAGTAAATCGTGGCCAGAGTGACGTCGCCTTCCGCCTTGCCGACGCGTCCGGAGGTTTCCCCGATCGTGGCCAGAGTGGTGGTAATGGCCTGCTGGCCGTCGATGCCAACCGCCTTCAGTCTTTGCTCGATTTCCGCGCACAGGTCCGCCGTCCGCTGGAGCGTCGAGCCTTCCGCCGTCTGTAGCGCGATTTCAAACTCGCTGGCGTCATCCTGCGGCAGGAAGGTGAACTTCGTCAGCTTGCCGAGCACCGCCAGCGAAAGCACGCACAGGGCGGCGCCGGCGACGACGACCCAGCGATGGTGCAGGCTCCAGCGCAACACCGCGATGTAATGGTCGGCGAGCCAGCGCAGCAGCGCGCCGCCGTGCGCCTTTTTCTCACGAACCTTTTCGTCGTCCGTATGCTTGAGGAAACGCGACGCCAGCATGGGCGTGAGCGTGAAGGAAACGAACAGCGACACCAGGATGGCAAACGCGACCGTGACGCCATAGCTCGAAAAGAACATGCCGGTGCGGCCTTTCATGAAGGCCAGCGGCAGGAAAATCACCACCAGCGACAACGTTGTCGCCATGACCGCCAGCGCGATTTCGCGTGTCGCGTGACTGGCGGAACTGGCGGCCGACCAGCCTTTCTCCTCCATCGTGCGATGAATGTTTTCGAGCACGACGATGGCGTCATCGATCACGATGCCCACGGCGAACACCATGCCGAGCATGGTGAAGTTGTTGAGCGTGTAATTCATCGCCCGCATCAGGGTGAAGGTAGCCACCAGCGAGGCCGGAATGGCCACCGAGGCGATGACCGTGCCGCGCCAGTCGTGCAGGAAGAAGAACACCGTCAACGCCACCAGCACCGCGCCCATCAACAGGTGAAAGCTGACCTCATCGAGCGAACGCCGGATGAAGCGGGACTGATCGCGGATAATGTTGACCTTGAAATCGCGGGGGATGACCGGTTCCAACTCCTTCAACTTCGCCTTGACCGCGTCAATCACCCTGACGGTGTTGGAGCCGGACTGTTTGCGCACCACGAGGGTGACGGCGTTGACGCCGTTGATGCGCGAGAGCGAACGCGGTTCCTCGACCGAATCGTTGACCGTGGCGATGTCGGCCAACCGGATCGGCTGGGTGCCCACGCTGGCGACGATGAGGTCGTTGAAGTCGCGGACGTTACGCATCCGGCCGAGGGTGCGCACGACCAGTTCGCGCGTGCCCTGGTCAACCCGGCCCTCGGGCACTTCAAGGTTTTGCTGCAGCAAGGCGGTCCGGACATCTTCGACGGTCAACCCACGGGCGCGCAACCGGTCGATATCGACCGCCACCTGCACCGCGCGCGTCCGGCCACCATTCATGATCACCGCGCCGACGTCCGACACGGTTTCAAGGATCTGCTTGATCTGTTTGTCCACGATGAAGGTGATCTCCTTGAGGTCGCGCGGCGCGCTGACGCTGAGGGACATGACCGGCACAGCGTCGAGATCGAACTTGTCGATGATGGGCGTGTCGGTTCCTTGCGGCAGTTGCGACAAAATCGTGTTCACCTTGTCGCGCACGTCCTGGGCGGCGATATCGCGGTTGCGTTCGAGAAAGAATTGGATGGTTATGCGCGAGACGCCTTCGATCGTCGTGCTGCTCAATTCGTCGATGCCCTGGACGGTGTTGATGATTTCCTCCAGCGGCTTGCTGACACTCGTCTCCATTTCCTCCGGCGATGCGCCGCGCAGCGTGGCGGTGACGGTGACGATGGGCAATTCGACGTTGGGGAACTGGTCGATGCCGATCTGGCGGAAGGAGAACCAGCCGAGCACCACCAGGAACAGGTTGATCATGGTGGCGAACACGGGCCGCGAGATGCACAAGTCGGCGATACCGAGGCCGCAGGTGGCGGGCGGGGGACTGGGCGGCTGGGTGGAATTCATGCGACACACCCGTGGGGAATGACGAATGTCGAATGATGAAATCCGCTGTGAATGTCGAATGACGAATGACGAAATCCGAAAGAATGTCGAAGCACGAATGACAAAACGGCCACCAGATATTTCCGGCGTGTTTCATCATTCGGATTTTGAACTTCTTTCGGCATTCGGCATTCGGCATTCGGCATTCGGCATTCGGCATTCGTGATTCGTTACCGTCAATCGTCATTCTTCGAGCGCACCCGCACCTTGACTCCGTCATGGAGCTTGCTCAAGCCGCTGAGGGCGACCACTTCGCCGGGTTTGAGGCCGGAGAGGACCTGCTGCCGGCCCTCCTGCACGCGGCCGACCACGACCTCGCGGGCGCGGGCCACCCCGTGGTCAACGACGAAGACCTTGGTCACGCCGGCAAACGTGCTCACTGCGTCGAGCGGCACAACCGCCGTGGGCACATCGCGGGCGAGGCTCAATTTGCCGCGGGCATACGAACTGGCTTTCAGACGGTGGTCGGCGTTCTGCACCAGCGCGCCGAACGGAAACGCGCGCGTGCCGGTGTTCACGGCGGGGCTGATCAGGTAAACTTTGCCCTCGAAAGTCTGGTTGGTGCCGTAAGCGTCCACCCAGAAGACCACCTGCTGATCCTTAACCACCTTGCCGGCGTAACTCTCGGGGGCCTGCACGATGAGCTTGAGGACGTTGTCGTTCACGACGCGGAACAGCGGCGCGCCGATCTTCAGATAATCGCCGGCACTGGCGATCCGCTCGGCGATGGTGGCGTCGAACGGCGCTTTGACATGCGAACGCAGCAGGTTCAACTGCGCGACCGCGTTGGCCGCCTCAGCCGCGTTGACCTCGGCGCGGGCCTGCTCCGCGGCGGCCACGGCGGCGTCCAGATCGCTTTGCGAGGCGATGTTGTTTTTGCGCAACTCCTGGGCGCGTGTGAGGGTCAGTTCCGCGTTCCGGGCGCTGGCCTTGGCCTTGGCCACGTTGGCCTCGGCCTGGCGGGCCAGCGCCTCGTAGGTGGTCGTGTCGATCAGCGCCAGTTCCTGGCCGGCCGTTGTGCGATCGCCAAAATCCACGAGCGTTTTCTCCACCTTGCCCTCGACTTCCGCGCCGAGGGTCGCTTCGTCCTTGGCGTAAAGAGTTCCCCAGATGTCCAGCGACTGATCCATCGGGAGCAGGTCAACCCTGGCCGCCGTGACGGGCACTGCCTCTTCAGCCTCCGGCCTCGCGCCGTTGGCGGCCGGCTTCGAGCAGGAGACCGCCAGGGCCAGGGCCGACCCTAGCGTCGTCAATGACCAATGACGAATGACGAAGGGCAAAAGAAATCCGAAATCCCAATGACGAAAGGCGCCCGGAAGGCGCGTTGGCTGTTTCGGTATTCGAGCTGGGTCATTCTTTCGGTTTTCGTCATTCGTCATTCGTCATTTTCCAGCGGGCACCTGCTGGAGTGTTGCCGGTGCCGCGGCGGGTTTGCGATGGAATCGTCGCACCAGATCGCTCAGCAGCGTGTAAACCACCGGGATGACAAACAACGTCAGGAAGGTGCTGGTGAGCATGCCGCCGACGACGGCGACACCCATGGGCCGGCGGCTTTCGGCGCCGGCACCGAACCCGATGGCGATGGGCAGGATGCCGGCGATAGTCGAGAAGGCCGTCATCAGGATCGGGCGCAGCCGGACCAATCCGGCCTGGATCATGGCTTCGTGTGAATCGGCTCCTTTGGCGACCTGCTGGTTGGCGTATTCCACGAGGAGGATCGAGTTTTTGGTCACCAACCCGAGCAACAAAACCAGGCCGATCAGACTGAACAGATTGATGTTCATGGCGGGGATCGGCGGGTAGAGGCCCATTTTCCCGCCGAGATTCAGCAGCCAGAGCAGGCCGAAGGCACCGATGGCGCCCAGCGGCACGGCCAACATCACGGTAAAAGGATGGACGAGGCTTTCAAATTGAGCCGCCAGCGTCATATACACAATGATTGCCGCCAAGCCGAGCACCCACCAGACCTCGGTGTTGGCGTCGCGTAGATTTCTCGCATCACCGCCCCAGGCATAGAGGAAGCCCGGCGGCAGTTCGCGCGAGAGCATGGCTTCAACCTCCTTGACAACCGTGCCGGTGGGCACCGCGCCCGGCGAGGCGGTAATGCTGGCGCTGCGCATCCGGCCGTAATGGTTGATCGAGTTGGGAGCGGCGCCTTGCGCACGGGTGACCACGCTGCTGAGCTGAATCAAATCACCCTTGTTATTTCGCACGAAAACCTTGTCCAAATCCTGCGGGGTAAGCCGGGACTGCCGTTCCAGTTGGGCCATCACGTAGTATTCCTTGCCTCCGACTTTGATGCGGCTCAGGTCGAGCCCGCCGAACAGGATTTGCATCGCGCGCGAGACGTCTTCAATGCTGACACCGAGCGACGCGGCGCGACTGCGATCGATGCTGACGCGCAATTCCGGCTTGTTCACCTCGAAGCCCACGTTCACGCTTCTAAGATTGTTCATGCCGCGGACCTTGTTGGCGATGTCCTGGGCCACCCTGTTCAGCACGTCCAAATCCTGATTCTGGAGTATCAACTCGAACTTTGCCTGACGGAAACTGACCTCGATGGCCGTCGGTAAGTTTGCAATGGAAATCGCCCCCTCAACCTGTCCAAAGAACCGCTCCTGCACCCCGCCCGGACCGAGCACGATCTCCTGCACGGAACGCCTGCGTTCGCTCCGGTCCTTGAAACGCACGAAGATCACACCCAGGTTCGCCTGTCCCGGCCCGTTGAACCCGGGCGCCACAATCGCGCCGTAGGCGGCCACTTCGGGCACGTCGGCGATGATCTTTTCCGCTTTGCGCAATTGCCGGTCGGTGAACTCGCTGGTCGAACCGTTCGGCGTCAACACGAGACAAAACATCCGGCCCTTGTCTTCCTGCGGCAAAAAATCCTGCTCCAATCCGTGGAACGCCAACACCATCACCACCAGCGTCCCGACCGTCACCATCACCATCAGCACGCGGTGGCGCAGCGCCCATTTGAGCCCGTGTCCGTAGGTTGCGGCGATCCAGTCGAAACCGCGTTCGAAAAAATCGAATATCCGTCCATGCTTGACGCCTTCAAGCGATTTGAGGACGCGCGCGGACATGGCCGGCGACAGGGTGAGCGCCACGAAAGCGGAGATGATGACGGAAGCCGAAACGGCGACGGCAAACTCGATGAACAAACGGCCGGTGGCGCTCTTTTGAAACGCCAGAGGGGCAAACACGGCGACGAGCGAAATTGTGATGGCGATGACGGCGAAGCTGATTTCCTCCATCGCTTTGAAGGCGGCCTTCATGGGCGGCATGCCTTCCTCGATATGGCGGTAGATCGCCTCGAGGACGACGATGGCGTCGTCCACCACCACGCCGATGCTCAGCACCAGCGCCAGCATCGTCAGGATGTTCACCGAATACCCGAACAGATACAGAACGGCGAAGGTGCCCACGATCGAAACCGGGATGGCGACCGAGGGGATGATGGTGGAGCGGAAATTGCGCAGGAAAACAAAAATGATCAGCACGACGAGGAGAAAGGCGAGGCCGAGGGTTTCCCAGACCTGACTGATGGCCTGCTCGACATAGACACTGGCGTCATAGGCCACCCAAAGGTCGCAGCCCTGCGGCAGGGTCGCATGGATGGCATTGATTTCCGCGCGAATGCCTTTGGCGACGCTGACGGTGTTGGCCTTGGCCTGCTTGACAACTCCGAGGAACACGCACGGTTTGCCGCCCGCCCGAGCGATCGTGCGGTAGTCTTCCACGCCCACCTCGGCGCGGCCGATGTCCCGCATCCGGACGAGGTTGGCGCCCTCGGCGCGCACCACCAGGTTGTTGAATTCCTCCGCGGTTTTCAGCTCGCCGCGGGTCTGAATGGTCATCTCCCGATCGAGATTCTCGACCCGCCCGCTGGGCAACTCGATGTTCTGCTCGCGCAGGGCGCGTTCGACATCGAGAACGGCGACATGGCGGGCTGCCATCTTCTCGGAGTCGAGCCACAACCGCATGGCGAAACGTTTCTCCCCGCCGATGATCACCGAGGAAACACCCGGCACGCTTTGGAGCCGCGGTTTGATCTGGCGTTCGGCCAGGGTCGTCAGTTCCAACGGCGAATAGCGGTCGCTGTTCAACGCGTTCCAGATGATCGGCTGGGCGTCGGAATCCTGCTTCGCAATGATGGGCTCGCGAATGTCCGTGGGGAGGTTGCCTCGCACGCGCGAGACGCGGTCGCGCACATCCTGCGCCGCGATGTCGATGTCGCGCGAGAGGTCGAACTCGATGGTGATATTGCTCGCGCCCTCGCGGCTTTCGCTGGTGAGGGTCTTGATGCCTTCAATGTTGTTGATGACCTCTTCGAGCCTTTCGGTGACTTCGGTTTCGACCACTTGCGCGTTGGCGCCCGGATAGACCGTGGTGACTGAAACGATCGGCGGGTCGATGTCCGGCAGTTCGCGCACGGGCAAGCGCGACAGTCCAATGATGCCAAAAAGAACCAGCACCAGATTCATCATCAGCGCCAGGATCGGTCGTTGGATGGAAACGCGCGAGAGGATCATGATGGGCTCTCTGTGAGATTAAGATTAAGATTAAGATTAAGATTAAGAATGAGATTACGAGCCGAGGTAGGGGGCGGCGGCTTCCGGGGGAGCCAGTTTTACCGGGGCTCCGGGGCGCAACTTTTGCGTTCCCTCGACGACGACCCTTTCCCCGGCCTTCAATCCCTTCAACACCTCTGCTTTGCCTGCCAGACGAAGGCCCACCTCGACCATCCGGACCTGGGCGCTGCCCTTGTCATCGACGACGAACACGGAAAAATTGTCGCCGTTGCTCATCAGCGCAGGCTCGGGGATCACGATGGCCGCGTCGCGCAATTGCAGGGTCAAATCCAGACTGGCGAACATACCGCCGCGCAGCTTGGCATCGGAATTGGGAATGCGCGCCTTCACCAGCGCCGTGCGGGTGCTCTCGTCGATTTGCGGCGAGATGAAATAGACTTCTCCCCGGAATTTTTCTCCAGGGAACGCGGCTACCGAAAACTCGAGCGGCTGCCCCAGTTTGAGCTGGCGGAGGTAGCGCTCCGGAACTTTGACCTCGACCTTCACCGTGTCGAGATCCACCAGCCAACTGAGCGTCGAGTTGCGGGTGATCACTTGGCCGGGACTGACCTGCCGCGCGGCGACAATCCCGGAGAACGGCGCCACCACCCGCGCGTCCTTGAGTTGGCGTCGCATCAGGTCCACGCCGGCCTGGTTGACGGCGTAGGTCGACGCGGTCTGATCAAATTCCTGCTGGGAGATCAGCTTGGCTTCAAAAAGCTGTTTGGCCCGCTCGTAATTGGCCTCGCTCAACTTCTGGTTCGCTGCCGCTTCCGCCAGGGACGCGGCCAACTTGGTCTCGTCCAGCTTGACCAGCAACTGGCCTTTGGCGACACGCTCGCCTTCGGCGAAGTTGATTTCTTGAATAATCCCGTCCGTCTCGGCTTTGATCTCCACCTGCTCGTTGGGGGCGACCGTGCCCGGCAATGAAAGGGTCTCGGAGACCGACTGGCTTTTCGCCTCGACGGCGATGACTTGGATGGGAGGAAAGCCGCCCGCGGGTCCGAAAATGTCATTGCGGGAAATCCCGCCCTCACCCCGCCCGGTCTCCCGCATCGATAAAATGGATGCTCGGAGCGGAGAGTTGCGCCAGTGGCGCTCTGCTGTGGCGCCATTTCGCAGATGTTTGAACCACGAAGGAACACGAAGGAACACGGATATCCGAGACAAGAGTTTGGACGCATCGCCAGGAATGAGTTCTCATCAGGGTCAATTCGCGGAATTCGCGTAAAGGCCCCTTCGTGTTCATTGGTGTTCATTCGTGGTTAAGCATCCGCGTTTCCCCGCGGCGCCCGCGAGGAACAACTCGACAATGCGCTGGGCGGTCTGGCGGTTCAATTGGCAATCCGGCATCAACAGATGCGCCATCATATACATATTCAAGTGGCCGTAGATGCCGAACGCCAGTTCCTTGCTGTCGAACCGACGGTCCAGCTCGCCCGCCGCCTGGCCGCGCCGGATTAAATGATGAATGAATTCAAAGTTGCGAGCGCATTTGTCCAGGTAACACACTTCCGCCGGCAACTCTCCCGGCGCCGCAAAGGCCGTCGCGAACGCGATCCGCATCAGCTCACGGTTGTTCTGCAAAAACTCGAACAACGCAGCCAGAATCTCCACCAGTTTGTCCGCCAGCGTCCGCCCCCGTTCCGCCGCCGCCTCCATCAGCCGCAGCCGCTCGTCGTGGGCGTAATCCACCAGCGCCTGATACAACTCCTTCTTGTTGCCGAAATAATAATACAACGTCGGCTTGGTCACCTTGGCCGCTTCCACGATGTCCTGCACAGACGCGCCTTCGTAACCGCAATCGGCGAACTTTTTCAGAGCCGCCTGCAGAACCTGTTGCCGCGTGGTGGAATCGGTCGTCAGCATAGACCTACCGAACGGTAGGGAGGGCGGCTATTGGCGTCAACGGATTTCATCCACACCACCAACACCGGTCTGGTCGAACCGGTCCAGCCGGCGAGTCACACGAGAAAAATCCGAATCACGAATGACTTTGGAAATGACGAATGACGAATGCCAAATGACGAAAGAAATCCGAAGCCCGAATGACGAATGGCGCGGGGATGATGCGTTGGCCCTTTGGACCTTCGGACTTCGTCATTCTTTCGCATTTCGTCATTCGACATTCGTCATTGTCTTCGGGCTCCAACATTCGACGTTCCGATTTCCCCTTCCGGCCTTGCCTCCGAAGATGATTGAAACTCCAGAGACAATCTCCTAGCCTGCCCTCCGGACAAGCCTGAACGATGCGGGCTCGAACGAGATTCGAGCGGCGAAAACGGAGAACACTTATGAAGAATTGGCGCAAGCGAACGTGGCTGAAGTTACTGCTGGCCTGGGGAGCCCTGCTGATCGCCTGCGGTTGCGGCAAGGAATCGGGCGGGGACAGCGCAGCGGGCAACACGATCAAGGTAGGCGAATTCGCGTCGTTAACCGGCAAAGAAGCCACTTTCGGCCAGATGTCGCATCACGGCACCGAGTTGGCCATCCAGGAAGTCAACGCGGCGGGAGGAGTGCTTGGCAGGAAAATAGAGCTGGTCTATGAGGACGACCAATCCAAGGCGGGTGAACCAGCCACCGTCGTCAAGAAGCTCATCTCACGCGACCGAGCGATCGCGGTGCTTGGGGAAGTGGCCTCCTCGCGGTCCATGGAAGCCGCGCCGATCTGCCAGCAGAACAAGATCCCGATGATTTCTCCTTCCTCCACAAATGTTAAACTCACAGAAATGGGCGATTATATCTTCCGCGTCTGCTTCACGGACGAGTTCCAGGGAAAGCTGCTGTCCAATTTTGCGAAGCGCACGCTCAAAGCCGGGAAGGTCGCCATCATGACCGATGTGAAATCGGATTACAGCGTGGGATTGTCGCGTGACTTCAAGACGCCTTTTACTGCCGCCGGCGGCACCATCGTCGCCGAACAGACCTACAACGGGGGCGACAAGGACTTCAAGGGCCAGCTCACGGCCATCAAAGCTGCCAATCCCGATGCGATTATTGTCACCGGTTACTACACGGATGTGGGGCTGATTGTAAAGCAAGCCAAACAACTGGGCATCACCGTGCCACTGTTCGGAGGTGACGGTTGGGAATCGTCCAAGTTGATTGAGATTGGCGGCAGCGACGTTGAAGGAACGTATTTCTCCACCCACTTTTCGCCGGAAGCGAAGTCGCCGGCAGTCGAGACTTTCGTCCGGAAGTTTCGTGAGAAATACGGCGAACTGCCCGACGCCATGGCCGCGCTCGGTTACGATTCCGCGATGGTGCTGGCGGAGGCGATCAAGCGCGCGGGCACAACCGAAGGACAGAAATTGCGCGACGCAATCGCCGCGACGAGGGACCATGAAGGGATCACCGGCAAAATCACCCTCGATGAGAAGCGCAACGCCGCCAAGTCAGCGGTCATCCTGACAGTCAAGGACGGCAAGTTCAAATATCTTGAAACGGTTACACCGTAAACAGTCGTTACCGAACTCATCATCCGGCGTCGTCTGAACTCGAATGAACTGACTGAGGCGATCAAATATCAACTTTCTTGATCGAATTCCTTCAACAGCTCATCAACGGTCTGGCGCTTGGCTCCATTTACGCACTGATCGCCCTCGGCTACACGATGGTGTATGGCGTCCTCCGATTTATCAATTTTGCGCATGGAGACGTGTTCATGGTCGGAGCGTTTTGCGGATTTTACCTGGCACCACAGGTAAACAAGATTCTGCCTCCCCACTCGGTCCCGGCGGCGGCGGCCGTCCTGGTGGTGTCCATGATCATTTGCGCCGCTCTGGGAATCATCATTGAAAAGCTGGCCTACCGGCCGCTGCGTTCGCGACCGAAACTGACGGTGCTGATCACGGCGATCGGTGTGTCGCTGTTCCTCGAGTATGTGGGCCAGCATCCGAAAGTCTTCGGGCCATCGCCACAAACCTTTCCGGATTTGATCCAGAGTCGGAACATTCAGCTTGGCGGAGTTGTGGTCAGCAACATCGAAGTCATCGTTCTGGCGTTGACGCTGGTGTTGCTGGTCGCGCTTCGCTTCATCGTTATGAAAACCAGGATCGGCACCGCCATGCGGGCCGTTTCTTTCAACGCGCCCGCGGCGGCGCTGATGGGGATCAATCTCGACCGGGTTATTTCCTTCACGTTCGGACTGGGCTCGGCACTCGCGGCCGCGGCCGGGGTTCTTTATGCCATGAAATATCCGTCGATCGAACCGCTGATGGGCATCATGCCGGGATTGAAGGCCTTCACGGCTGCGGTGCTCGGAGGTATTGGGAACATTCCCGGCGCCGCGCTCGGCGGCATGATCATCGGTGTCGTGGAAACATTCGTCGGCGGCAGCGCCTGGTCGAACTACCGCGACGCCATTGCCTTCGCCCTCCTGATTTTCATTCTGCTGTTCAAACCCTCCGGGTTGCTCGGCAAAGTCGAGGTCGAGAAAGTCTGATGAAGTTCAAAAGTCTGCTCCTGATCGTTCTCGTCGTCAGCGCGCTGATTTCGCTGATTTCGCCGCGATTCAATCAGTACTACCTGGACATTCTGCTCGGCATCGGCATCAACATCATCCTGGCGGTGAGCTTGAATTTGATCAACGGCTACACCGGGCAGTTTTCGCTGGGGCACGCCGGGTTTATGGCGGTCGGGGCCTATGTCACCGCATCCATAACGATGTTTGCCGGACAGCATCTGCTGCCGCTGCTGGGCGGGGCTGACAGCGTGGCAGGCCTTTCGGTTCTTTTCTTTTTCGCCCTGGTCGCTGCGGGCCTCGTCGCTGCAGTAGTGGGCTTCCTGGTCGGCGTCCCTTCCCTGCGACTCAAGGGAGACTATCTGGCGATCGTCACCCTCGGGTTTGGCGAGATCATTCGAGTCATCCTTCAGAATATTCAGGCTGTCGGCGGCCCGAGCGGCCTGAAGGGGATTCCGCCTTACACCAACTTCTTCTGGACCTACGCCTGGGCCGCAATCGCGATCTACACCGTGCTGGGTCTGGTGCACTCGACTTACGGACGGGGCTTCCTCGCGGTGCACGACGATGAAGTCGCCGCCTCCGCCGTGGGCATCAACACCACCCGCTATAAGGTCACCGCGTTTGTCGTCGGTTCGTTTTTTGCCGGCGTCGCCGGAGGGCTCTATGCGCATCTCAAGAGCTTCATCTCGCCGGCGGGTTTCGATTTCATGAAATCCTTCGACATCGTCGTCATGGTCATCCTGGGCGGAATGGGGAACACGCCCGGGGTTGTCATCGCCGCGGTTCTACTGACGCTGCTGCCGGAGGTGCTCCGCCCGGTGGCAGGGTACCGCATGATTCTCTATGCCCTGCTCATCATCGTCATCATGCTCACACGGCCGCAGGGGTTGCTCACGTTCAACTGGCGGCCCAGGGCCGTTCGCGCCAAGGAGCAATCGTGAACGCGGCAGCCGGATCCCCCGCCCTGCTTGAACTGGGAAAATGCTCCATCCGTTTCGGCGGGTTGACAGCGGTGTCGGCGTTGGACCTGGCAATCGGGAAACAGGAATTGGTCGGATTGATCGGTCCGAACGGCGCCGGTAAGACCACGGTTTTCAACCTGATCACCGGCGTCTATGAGCCGACTGAGGGCGAAATCCGATTGAACGGGAGATCGGTTGTCGGACAAAAGCCGCATGAAATCACCAGTCACGGCATCGCGCGCACCTTCCAGAACATCCGGCTCTTTCCGTCGCTGTCCGTGTTCGACAACGTGCGCGTCGCATTCCACCGGCATCTGGTGGGCGGCATCAGCCATGCGCTCTGGCGTGGAAGGGCTTTTCGCGAAGAAGAGAGCACCGTTGCCGCGCAAGTCATGGAAATTCTCGACCTGTTTCAACTCAGTCGTTTCCGCGACGCACCGGCCAAAAGCCTGCCTTACGGAGATCAACGACGCCTGGAAATCGTCCGCGCCCTGGCGACCCGGCCGCAGCTTTTGTTGCTGGATGAGCCGGCAGCGGGCATGAACGCCACTGAGAAAACCGAATTGATGAAGCTGATCCAGTTTGTGCAGGACAAATACAAGATTGCCGTCCTGCTCGTCGAACACGACATGCAGGTGGTGATGGGGATCTGCGAACGCATCGCCGTGCTCGATTATGGCGTGAAGATCGCCGAGGGCACACCGCTCGAGGTGCGGAAGGATCCGAAGGTGATCGAGGCTTACCTGGGCGAGGACCACATCGAGCCCGGCTGATTGGAGACAGCGGAGTGGAACCACGAATGAACACGAATGGACACGAATGGAAGGAGTCGTTTACGCGAATTCCGCGAATTTTCACGAATGACACCCGATAAGATTCCATCAGGCCAGTCCGGGAGAGTTTTGCCATTTGCGCGAATTCGCGAAATTCGCGTAAACCTCACTTATTCGCCTCCATTCGTGTCCATTTGTGGTTTCCGGGTCTGTTGAGAGTTCTGGACCATGCTTGAAGTCAAAAACCTGGTGGTGACTTATGGCGCGATCACCGCGCTGCACGGGATCTCCTTGCGGGTTCAACAGGGCGACATCGTCACGCTGATCGGCGCCAACGGCGCGGGCAAGACCACCACCCTGAAGGCCATTTCCGGCCTGCTTAAATGCCGCTCCGGCGAGATCTTTTTCGAGGGCCGGAATATTTGCAATTGGCGTCCGCACCAGATTGTCCGGCTCGGCATCTCCCAGGTGCCCGAAGGGCGAATGATTTTTGCCAACCTGACCGTGCTGGAAAATTTGCAGATGGGCGCCTATCTGCGATCGGACAAGGCCGCGATTCGGAACGAAATGGAATACGTCTTCAGCATTTTCCCGCGCTTGCAGGAACGGCTCAAGCAGGTCGCCGGAACCCTGTCCGGCGGCGAACAACAGATGCTGGCCATCGGCCGCGCCCTGATGAGCCGGCCAAAGTTTTTGATGCTGGACGAACCGTCGCTGGGGATCGCGCCGCTGCTGGTGAAAACCATTTTTGAAAAGATCGTCGAGATCAACCGGCAACACGGCATCACCATTCTGTTGGTGGAACAAAACGCGAACCTGGCCCTGGAAGTTTCGCGCTACGGCTACGTGCTGGAAACAGGCCGGATCATTTTGCAGGATCAATCCTCCGCTCTGCGTCGCCGTCTGGATGTCCCGAACTTTTCGCTCCTTCATCGCCTCGAGATGTCCGTCGATAAACCCGACATTGGCCCGGCCGTCGTGAACGACGAAAGGTCCCTCCAACTCGATGCCCCGCGGTTCGAAGCTCCCGTTTCTCATTGCCGCCGGATCCTCATTGACCAGCAAAATCTTCTGCGTCGGCTCAAACACGCTGGCAACCTTCACTCCTTCCGGGACGGCTTTGGTCAATTCCGTGGTCGGGTCCAACTCTTCATTCATGCTGAAGTTGACGCGCAGCGCCTCGCCCAACGGTCCCGCGCTGGGGCAACGATAGACGCGGAACATTCCCGCGTAGCTGTCATGATGCGGGAGAATCCGCGGCAGGGCCGTCGCGTAACTGAAAATCGAGCCGGACTCGGCATGTAATCCGAAACCGGGGCTGGCCGCCATACACCCAGTCCGGTTGCCAGTTCCGATCCGTGTCGCCGGGCCACGGCAGATAATCACTGTTGTCATCCGAATACAGGATCATCGCCAGGGCGAGCTGGCGCATGTTATTCCGGCAGACCGACGACCGGCCCTGTTCTCTCGCCTTGGCCAACGCAGGCAAAAGCACCGCAGCCAGGATGGCCAGGATGACCACCACCGCCAGCAATTCGATTAAATTGAAGCCGGAGCGGGCGCTGGCAGAAGAAGCTGATCGTCTGCACGACGAACTATGCAATACCACAAGTTGCATTCGAGCACGGGCTTGGTTTGGACTTCGCCCAAACTATCCGACATAATCCGGGTTTCTGCAAGGACGCAGTGGGGGCTTTTTCGAGTCGCACGGCGGGCGTCCACCGACCCGCCAAACAGACTGAAAATTTGCGCCAATGTTCGATGTTCGCTTCCAGTTGGTTCCGGCTGCGCCGGGCTGGGAAATTGGGCTAGGGTCGAATCAGAATCTCCTCAACCACCGCGCGCGCCGGCAGATGAATCGCCAGTAAGGCGCACTCGGCCACGTCTTCGGGCTGCAACATTTTCGCGCGCGCCTGGGCCGTTGGCGGCGCAGGGCGCTTTTCCAGCAGCGGCGTGTCGATGTCGCCCGGGAAAATCGCACAGGCACGAATGCCGTTTCGCCGCTCTTCCGCATTGATGGACTGTGTCAGGCCGGCGAGACCGAACTTCGACATGACGTAGGCCGGCCCAGCCTTCGGACTCGCCTGTTTGCCGGCGTCGGAAACAATATTGATAATCGTCCCGCTCTTGCGCGCCCGCATCTGCGGCAGGAATGCCTGAACGCAATAGTACGCCCCGTTCAGGTTCACGTTGATCATCCTGTGATAGTCGTCGAGCGACAGCACTTCGAGGGCGCGTTTCGGCGCGTTCGTGCCGGCAGCATTGACCAGGACCTCGACTTCCTTGAATTCGGCAAGAATACGCCCGGTCATCGCCTGCACTTCGAGAGGGTCCGCCACATCGCAAGGACAAATCATAAAATGCCCACCGAGCCGTCCGCCAAGTTTAAAAGTCTCTCGCAGGGCGGACTCTCGCCGGCCCAACAGAGCGA
>WNGF01001308.1_pt1 | contig 36585 bp, 34 predicted proteins | sample 5400641 | NCBI WGS metagenome assembly WNGF01 (sample SAMN13153371, study PRJNA577476) | soil metagenome | isolation source: 80 cm soil or saprolite under grassland replicate 2 | place: USA:California | collected 2016-06-15 | reverse complement strand
GTCGCTGCTCGGGTCGAACCGTGAGCTCGCAAACGACCCCGACGCGCTGCTCGCGTACGCCGACGTGTTCGTCCAGGCGGACGGGCACAACGACGAGCTCATACGCGACCTCGTGAGCGACGCGGTCGCGATCGCCCGCAACCGCGGAGCGCTCGGCACTCTTCCGCTCGCGCTCCTCCAGCTCGCGCGCCTCGAGCTCGCAGCCGGACGGTGGGTGGACTCGTACGCCGCGGGCTCGGAAGCGCTTCAGCTCGCGCGAGACGCACAGCATGAACGGACGAGTGCGGAGGCTCTTGCCCTCCTCGCACGGCTGGATGCATTGCGCGGACGCAGCTCAGAATGCCGGCGGCGCGTCGCGCAGATCGGCAACCTCGCCGGTTCCAAACCGGCGCCTGCGGGCGTCGAGACGACCCTTGGCCTGCTTGCTCTCGTGCGAGGCGATCCCGACGGCGCAATCGACCGCCTCGAAGGCGGCGTGCCCGAGCGGGCGCCGGACCTCGTCGAGGCCTACGTGCGCGCCGGGCGCAGCGAAGACGCGCGGCGGAGCGCCGCGATCGACGGGGAGGCTGCCCGCGAGTCGAGCCATCCCTGGACGCGTGTCCGCGCCGCCTGGGCAGAGGCGCTCGTCGCCGGTGACGACGAGTACGAGGAGGCGTTTGCGTACACGATGGCGGCGCTGGAGCCACTCGCCGCCGAACTATCGTTCGAGCGCGCGCGGCTGCGGCTCAACTGGGGCGAGCGGCTGCGGCGGTCAGGCCGTCGGATCGACGCGCGCGAGCACCTGCGCGCCGCGCACGACGTGTTCGAACTTCTCGGCGCAGAGCCGTGGGCCGAACGCGCCCGCGCCGAGCTGCGAGCGAGCGGCGAAACGGCGCGTAGGCGAAACGCGAGCACGCTCGATGACCTAACGCCGCAGGAGCTCCAGGTGCTCCGCGAGATCGCCGCGGGAGCGACGTATCGGCAGGCGGCGCAGAGTCTCTTCCTAAGCCCGAAGACGATCGAGTACCACCTGCACAAGATCTACCGCAAGCTCGGCGTTAAATCACGGCAACAGCTGGTTGCCCGCCTAGAGACGCTTGAGGGCGCCGGCGCCCCAGGAGCGGACGAGCGTTGAACACCGCAACGTCCCTCGATCGCTACGAGATCGTCCGCGAGATCGGCCGTGGCGCGAACGCCGTCGTCTACCTCGCGCGTCACTCGGCTCTGAACAAGTTCGTGGCGCTGAAGGAGCTTTTGCGGATAGAGGCCGGCGACGAGACAGCCGCGGCGAGATTCCTGCGCGAGGCGCAGCTGGCAGGAAGCCTGACACATCCGAACATCGTCGCCGTCTACGACTACTTCGAGCACGAGGGGACGCCGTACATCGCGATGGAGCATCTCGAGCGCGGCTCGCTGCGTCCGCTCGTGGGCCAGCTCACGCTGGCCGAGATCTTCACCGTGCTCGAGGGGTTGCTCGCGGGGCTCGCCTGCGCGGAGCGCCACGGAGTCGTCCACCGCGACCTGAAGCCCGAGAACCTGATGCTGACTGACGACGGCCAGATCAAGATCGCCGATTTCGGAATCGCCAAGGCGAGCGCCACCGCGACCACGAACCTCACGCGCACGGGACTGGTGGTCGGAGCACCGGCGTACATGGCACCCGAGCAGGCGCGGGGCGAAGAGACCGGGCCGGCCGCAGATCTCTACTCGGCGGGCATCGTCGCGTACGAGCTCGTCACCGGGCAGGTTCCCTATTCGGGGGCCGACCCGGTGTCGATCCTGTGGTGCCACGTCCACGAGCCGCTTCCGGCTCTCTCACTGCGTAAGCCGGACGTCGACTCGCGGCTCGCGCGGTGGATCGAGTGCCTGCTCGCAAAGGATCCGTCACGCCGCCCCGCCGGCGCGCGCGAAGCGCTGGACGAGCTGAGGGCAATCAGGGACGAGGTTCTCGAGCGTCCCCGCCCGGCCCGTCCGCCCAGGCGGATCGTCACGGCCCTGGTGAGCCCCCTCAACTTCGCAGTCCTGCTCGTGGTGGCGCTCGCGGCGGTGGTTCTGCACGCGATGTGGCTCTTCGCCGTTGCGGGCGCCGCGTATGCGGCTCTGGTCGGCGTTGCGTATGTCTCCACGCCTTCCCGGGCCGCGGAGACTAGGGACAAGACCAGGGAACGCCCCCGGCGCGATCGCGAGCCTGCCCATCGAAGCTTCGACACATGACAACCGAACAAGCGAGGTAACCACGATGGCAACCGCGACCGACTCTCTCTTCAGCCTGACCGGCGCCTGGCAGCGCATCAGTACGAGGGCGACTGTCCAGCAGTATCGGCGGACGAAGATCGTCTGCACGCTCGGCCCCGCCTCGGCAGACGGCGGCGTGTACAAGCTTGCCCAGGCGGGGATGGACGCCGCTCGGCTCAACTTCTCGCACGGAAGCCACGACGACCATCTCGACCAGCTCCGCGCCGTGCGGCTCGCGCAGGAGGCAGTCGGACGACCGCTCGCGGTCATCGCCGACCTCTGCGGCCCGAAGATCCGGATCGACCGGCTGTCCGAGCCTCGTCCCGTCGAGACCGGCGACCTGCTGACACTGGCGGCGAACGCGACCGATGGGGAAATCGGCGTGACGTTTGCGGATCTCCATCGCGCGGTCGAGCCGGGTAGCGCGATCCTCATCAACGACGGCAGGGTCCGGGCGCGCGTGATCGAGGTGGCTGGCGAGCGCGTCGCCTGCCGCGTCGAGAGCGGCGGATTGATCTCCTCGGGGAAGGGCGTAAATCTCCCGGGAGCAGCCCTCCCCATTCCCGCGCTCACGGCGAAGGATCTTGCCGACCTGGAGTTCGCACTCGCGCACGGCGTCGACTACGTCGCGCTCTCCTTCGTTCAGTCGGGCGAGGACGTGCTCGAGCTGCGCGAGCGCATCCAGAGCGCCGGCTCGAACGCGAGGATCATCGCGAAGATCGAGAAGGCAGAGGCGATCCGCAACCTGGACGCGATCATCGCGGCCGCGGACGCGGTCATGGTCGCACGAGGCGATCTGGGCGTGGAGATCGGCGTCTCGGAGGTACCGCTTCTCCAGAAGCTGATGATCGCGAAGGCCCGTCGGGCGAATCGGACAGTGATCACGGCGACGCAGATGCTCGAGTCGATGATCGAGAACGCCGAGCCGACGCGGGCGGAGGCCTCCGACGTGGCGAACGCAATCATGGACGGGACGTCCGCAGTCATGCTGTCCGGCGAGACCGCCGTCGGCAAGCATCCAGTCGCGGCGGTCGAGTTCATGGACAGGGTCGCACGCGCGGTCGAACCGTCGCTTGCGTACGACTCGACCGGACCGCGCGGCGAGATCGAGACGGCCGCAATCCTGACGCATGCGGCGTGCGACATCGCCGAGGAGATGGACGCAGCCGCGATTGCCGTGCCGACAGAGACCGGCGCGACGGCGCGCCAGGTTGCGAAGAGTCGGCCGCGGCGCCCGATCGTGGCCGCATCCCCGAACACGCAGGTGCTCCGACAGCTCGCCCTCGACTGGGGCGTCATCCCGATCCACGTCCGCCGCGCTCAGACGATCGAGAAGATGTCGACTCAGATCCTCGAGCGGATCGCCGCGCGGAACCTCGCCGAGGCAGGCGACATCGTCGTCATGACGGGAAGAACTGAGCTCGACGCTCCGGGGACGACGAACCATGTCGTCCTCCACTGGATGAGGGGAGGGTAGGTAAACGGATGTCGGTTCCGCGGTGGTGGCTACGACCGACCGGCGCGACGAAAGCGCGCCTCCTCGTCATCGCTCTCGCGGCGGCCGCGGTCGGCGTGGCCATCATCGAGGACGGCGGATCGACGTCACGAGCCGCGCCTGTACGGCTCGAATTCGTCTACTCGCCCGACACGGAGGAGCTCCTCGCTCCGCTAATCAAGCGCTTCAACGATGCGGCGCCGGTGAATGTCCGGGGCCGATCGATCCGCGTCACCGGCCGCGCTGTTACATCCGGGGAGGCCGAGCGCATGATCGCAGCTGGGACACTCAAACCGGTCGTCTGGGGACCGGCATCCTCGCTCTGGGGCCGGCTACTCAACGCCGACACCCGCAAAGAGTGGATCCCGCTCGACAACCCGTCAATCGTCCAATCACCGCAGGTGATCGCGATTCCGGAGCAGACGGCAAGAAGGCTCGGTTGGCCGGGGCGCCCGATTGGATGGAAGGACATTCCGAGATTCGCTGCGAGCGGCACCTTCCTGTTCGGCCACCCCAATCCGACCACATCGACCTCGGGACTCTCCGCGGTCGCGGCCGAGTACTACGCCGTCACCGGGAAGCTCGCCGGACTCACGATCGACGACGTCAACCACGCCCGCCGTGACGTTCGCAAAATCGAGCAGTCGATCGTCCAGTACGCGCCGACTGCGGATGACTTGCTCGCGCAGCTCGCCCATTACGGCCCCGGGTACCCCTCCGCCGTCGTCGTCCAGGAGACGTCGCTTGTCCAGTTCAACGAGCAAAGTTCCTGGCGGCTCGTCGCCGTCTATCCCGCGGACGGAACGTTCATGGCGGATTACCCGTACATCGTGCTCGACGGCCCCTGGGTCAGCGCCGACGAACGGGCCGCCGCGCACACGCTTTGGAGGTGGCTTCGCGCCCAGGTGACGCCGGAGGCCGCCGCGCGAAACGGTTACCGCGTCGCGACCCCTGGGGCGCCGGTCCTGCCGCCGGTCGATCCGGAGCACGGTGCCGACCCGAGCAAGCCCGACGTCGTCCTCCGGCCGCCAGCGCCCGACGTCCTCACCGCCATCCTGTCCACGTGGAGAGAAGACCGCAGGCTCGCAAACGTCGTGCTCGCCGTCGATGCCTCCGCCTCGATGGGCAAAACCAAGACGAGCAAGGTGGGACGCGCCATCGAGACGTTCCTCGAGTCGCTCCCGCGCCGCGACCGCGTCGGGCTCATCGCGTTCAACAACCAGGTCACGACCGTGGTCGGGCTCGCGCGGCTCGCCGCCAACGAACACGCCCTTCGCGACGCCCTGGCCGGCTCGGCTCCCGGGGGTCGCAGGGCACTCTACGAGGCGATCGCGGAAGGCGTACGGGAGGCTGCCTCGAGGGATGCCACAAGAACGACCGCGCTCGTCGTCGTCACAGACGGAAAAGACGATGCGAGCTCGCTCAATCTCCATGCGTTGATACCGCTCATCCGTCGCACGCGGGTTCGCATCTTCACGGTCGCGCTCGGAAGCAAAACCGATCGAGACGCACTCGCGAAGATCGCCGCGGCTTCCCGAGGAAAGGCGTTCGCGGCGACAGTAGGCGGTCTCGAAGACGTCTATCGCGACATCGCCCTCTTCTTCTGAGCGAAGGCGGTCGATGAACACGGACCTCGAGGGAGCAAATGAGGCGCTCGCGCTTAGCCGTGCGGACGAGGCCTCGGTCTACGCGTGGAACGCGCTCGCCTACATCGGCCCCGACGACGCACCGGAGCTGGCCCGCATCGCGCGCGAACTCAACGATCCACAACTCATGCAGGAGATCGAGCGTCGCGGCTTCTCCACAGTGCCTGCCCAGGCGGCAGCAGAGCCGGAAGACGCCGAGTCCAAGCCGGTGCTCCACCTCCGGCGCGCGTGGCCGGTTTTGGTGGTCTTGCTTCTCGTCGCAGTCGCCTTCCAGACCATCCCTGCGGAATCGGGCCCGCGGCGTCCGACAGCGGACGACGTAGCGTCCGGGGCGGAGCTGCGACGTCCGACGCTCACGGAGTCATCCGGCGTCTGGTTGGTGCCGCTTGGAGACGTGAAGAGCGTGAACGTCGCCCGGGTCGCGAACGAAGTCGCGGTCCGCTATCGCATACCGGTCGCAGTCCTGTCGAAGCTCGCGTTGGCGAGCTGGACCCTCGACGCGAATGAGCAAAGCCTCGTCGCCGAGCAACTGATTCTGCTCATGAGGCAGGGATACCGAGCCCAGGAACGCGCCACCATCATCGGCATTACGGACTACGAGATGTACGCGACGAGAGACGATCTCACCCACGTCTTTTCATGGCGAGCTCCACCGCACTACGGCGTCGTTTCGACGTCGTCGCTCGACGCCAACGTCTTCGATCGGCTGCGCGGGCATTCTCGGCACGAGCGCACGCGCAAGCTCGTCGCCCGCAACATTGGTTTTCTCTACTACCGCCGCCACGAGGTCGACGACCCGCATAGTCTCCTTCGCCCCTCGATGCACGGAGCCGGCGACATCGACAAGCTCAACGAGACTCTGTAAAGCCGCACAACCCTGCGACGCCGAGGCTATTGCATTAGGCAGCCGTAGCAAATTCGCCTTACGTGAGCGTTCCTGAGATGAAGCAGCGGTCGGCGGGCGCTAACGAGCTGCGTCATGCGCGGATGTCGATGCGGTGTCTTTCGCGGGTTCGATCCCGTCGCTCCCGCAGCCAGCGCGTGGGGCTTGTGCCGTCCTCGAGAGACGGGGCGTGCGTTCGTCTGCCTGGTCCGCGCAATCGCGCTTGACACAATCCTCACAAAAGGCCGACACTCCTGATGTTCGTGTTCCCCACGCCTCGACCGGCGTGAGGGAGGTGAAGAGAGATGGGATCCGGCTGAGGCGACATATCCGATTGCCCGCGGAGTAGAGCTCCGCACTCATCTAAACGAACAAAGGAGCGGCATGAGCAGGCGATATACGCGTGCGATCGTGGCGGTCGTCGCGCTGGTAGCCGCTGGCGCGTTGGCGATCGTCGCTTTTGCGGCGGCGCCGGAAACAACTCAGCCGACTGAGGTACTCAAATGGAACCGCATCGCGATCAGCACGCTGCTGCAACCACCGCTGGGGACGTTGCCACCGGCCGCGGGCGGAGCGCCGTCGGCCGCCCAGATCCACCTGGGAATGACGCAAGGGGCGGTTTATGACGCGGTCAACGCGATCGAGCCCCAGCACTACCGACCGTACCTGCTGAAGCGGCGCTTCGCCGCCACGGCCTCCGAAGATGCCGCCGTGGCGACGGCCGCCTACGACGTGCTCTCGAGCATCGTGCAAGGCGTGCTGCAGGGGATCGCGTTTCCGAACCGTCAGACCCTGCTGGACTCACTGCTCGCGGCGTACGACGACTCCTTGGACGAGATCGACGTCTCACCGTCCAAGGCGCAGGGAATCGCTGCCGGCACGCCGCCGCCGAGGCGATGATCGCAGCCCGAGAGGAGACGGCCGCTACGGGCCCTCGCAGTGAAGAGGAGCTCCGAACGGAGATCTCAACCAGATTCCGGTGGGGCACTGACCCCAGTGCTCCCCAACGGAACGATCGCACTCGATCCGACGCCGTGGGTGGGTGGCGTGAAGCCCTTCCTGATCGAGAACTCGTCGCAGTTCCGCACGGCCGGCCCGAACGCGCTCACGAGCGCGGTGTACACGACCGACTACAACGAGGTCAAGGCTCTCGGCGGCGACGGCGTGGTCACGAGCACGGTCCGCACGCCCGACCAGACCCGCACCGCGCTCTTTTGGACCGGTGCCGGCGGGCCCTTCTGGAGCGTAGTCGCGCGTGACCTGATCGAGGACCACGACATTGACCTCGCGGACAGCACCCGGCTGCTCGCGATGATGAACCTGGCCGCCGCGGACGCCGCCATCAACTGCTGGAACCATAAGTACTACTGGGACCTCTGGCGACCGTGGACGGCGATCGCTCGGGCGGCAGAGGACGGCAACCCGGCGACGCTCCCCGAGGCGGGCTGGACGCCGCTGCGGAACGCACCGTACCCGGAACACCCCTCCGGCCACATCTGCTTGGACGGCGGGCACGTCGGCGCGCTGCAGCTCTTCTTCGGTACCGACGACATCGCGTTCGACGTGACGAGCTTCATCATCACTGATCATCCGAGCCACTACGCGCGGTTCTCCGAGACGCTGGACGAGATCGAGGACGCCCGCGTCTGGACGGGCCTGCACTTCCGCACCGCCGGCGAGCAGGGAGAACTGCTCGGCCTCAACGTCGCCGGCTACATGGGCGACCACTACTTCCAGTCCGTCGGCCAACCTTGAACTGCGGAGGGCCGCTTCGGCGGCCCCTCCGTTAGGAGCGGTTGCCGCGCCCCGACGCAGGTGTTGGTGTCGGCCAGATCGCGCGATTTGGCGTCAGTGATTTCGAGTTGCGCGAGGAGGAAGAAAAGCGAACGCGGAAGCGAGCGTCAAGACCTGCAGCGTGACCGGCATCCGCGGTTGCGCGGGAGAAACCGAGCCGTCGAGGCGGACGTGAAGATGAGTTTTCTGCGCCGACTCAGTCTTTAACAGCGTGGACTGTGACGTGGGTGACTGCTGCGCGGACCTCGCGAGCGTGAATGCGCTCGCGCGCGCACACCTCGACGCGCGCCACCTCGGCACGCCTCTTCGCCTCGTCAATGCATCGCGGGAGCTGCAAGAGCTCCTCGCTTTCGTCGGTCTTGACGACGTCCTATTCGGGCGGCGTGAGAGGCAGGCCGAACAGCGGGAACAGGCGCTCGGTGTCCAGAAACGCAGTGAACCCGACGATCCGCCCGTCTGAGATCTCGAGGACCTGCAGCGCCCACGGCTCGTGCCTGCCGCCCGGCCCGCTGGGACGGTACTGCCCGAAAGCCGGCAGGCCGTTCGCCACAGCGGGGATCAGGCGCGAGCCCCGGCAGCCCGCGCCGGGACCCATCCACCACCTGAGGATGTCGTCCCGCCCGAGCAGCCACATCTCGTAGGGCGGCATCGACTGCTTCGCGTCCTCGTGCAGCAGCGACGTGAGCGCGTCCATGTCGTATTGCTCGAACGCCTGCACGTACCGCTGCAGCAGCTCCTGCTGCTCCTCGTCGAGCGGCTCGAACGGCTCGCTGGGCGTAGGCTGCGTCGCCTCGAGCGCGGCACGGGCGCGCTGGAGTGCACTGTTTACCGACGCCACGCTCGTCTCCAGCAACTCGGCAACCTCGTTCGCGCGCCAGCGCAGCACCTCGCGGAAGATCAGCACTGCGCGCTGCTGGGCCGGCAGGTGCTGCAGGGCGGCGACGAAGGCGAGCCGGAGCGTCTCCCGCTCCTGGGCCAGCTGGGCGGGATCACCGTCCGTCGGCAGGACCTGTCCGTCCGGAATCGGCTCGAGCCAGCTCGTTTCGGGGCGCGTGGTCAGCGGGCTGTCGACACCGCCCGGCGCGCCGAGCTCGAGCGGCCGGATGCGCCGTTCTTTCCCGTTCAGCATGTCGAGGCAGACGTTCGTCGCGATCCGGTAGAGCCATGACTTCAGCGCCGCGCGACCCTCGAACTGCTCGAGGCCCCGCCAGGCCCGCACCATCGTCTCCTGCACGGCGTCCTCGGCGTCGAAAGCCGACCCGAGCATGCGGTAGCAGTAACCCGTGAGCTCGCGCCGATAGTCCTCGAGTTGGCGTTCGAGCTCGGCTGGCGAGGCGGCCGTCGTCACCTCCCTGAGCCTACCGATGAGTTTTGCCTGGACGCCCGGTCTAAGGGACGTGACTGCGAATTCCAAGGAGGCGGACAGCATGAGTGAGACCACGGACAGCCGGACGCGCTGGCTTGCGCTCTACGTTCTTTGCCTGGCGAGCCTGATGATCGTGCTCGATGTCACGATCGTTGGCGTCGCCCTCCCGTCGATCCGCGAGGACCTCGGCTTCTCCGAGACATCGCTCGCCTGGGTCGTCAACGGTTATCTGCTGACGTACGGCGGCTTCCTGTTGCTCGGCGGACGGCTCGGCGACCTGTTCGGGCACCGCCGCTTGTTCATCGTCGGCATCTCGGCCTTCACCCTGGCCTCGCTCGCCTGCGGCCTCGCGACGACGCAGTGGTTCCTCGTCGCGTCGCGCTCGGTGCAGGGACTCGGAGGCGCGGTCGCCTCGGCCGTCTCGCTGTCGCTGATGATGGGCCTGTTCACCGAGCCGGCCGACCGGGCAAAGGCGATGGGCATCTTCGGCTTCGTCGCCTCCGGCGGCGGCAGCATCGGCGTGCTGCTCGGCGGAATCCTCACGGACACGCTCAGCTGGCACTGGATCTTCCTCGTCAACTTCCCGATTGGCGTCCTCGTCGTCGTGCTGACGCTGCGGCTCGTGCCGGCGGCGCCCGCGGCGGCCGCGGGCGGGCGGCTCGACATCGCGGGCGCGATCACCGTCACGGCCTCGTTGATGCTCGCGGTGTACGCGATCGTCAACGGCAACGAGAAGGGCTGGACCTCCGGCCAGACGCTCGGGGTCCTCGCCGCGTCGGCCGCGGTCTTCGCCGCCTTCCTGACGATCGAGTCGCGGGTGCGCGTCCCGCTGATGCCGCTCCGACTCTTCCGGCTGCGCAATCTCTCCACGGCCAGCGTCGTCGGTGTCCTCTGGGCGGCTGCGATGTTTGCGTGGTTCTTCATGGCAGCGCTGTACCTGCAGCTCGTGCTCGGCTACAGCCCGCTGCAGATCGGGCTCGCGTTCCTGCCCGGCAACGTGATCATGGGCGCCCTGTCGATCGGCCTCTCGGCGAAGCTCGTGATGCGCTACGGGATCAAGAAGCCGCTGGCGACCGGACTCCTGCTCGCCGCCGCCGGCCTGGCGCTGCTTGTGCGGGCGCCGGTCGACGGGAACTTCGTCGTGGACGTCCTGCCGAGCATGATCCTGCTCGGCCTCGGCGCCGGCATGGCTTTCAACCCGGTGCTGCTCGCCGCGATGGGCGACGTCGATCCGACCGAGTCGGGCCTCGCCTCCGGCGTCGTCAACACGTCGTTCATGATGGGCGGCGCGGTCGGCCTCGCCGTGCTGGCGAGCGTCGCGGCGTCGCGCACGAACACGCTGGTCGACGCGGGTCACGGGCCGCTCGCCTCGCTGGCTGGCGGCTACCACGTCGCGTTCCTGATCGGTGCAATCTTCGCCGCGGGCGCCGCCCTGCTCGGCGCGATGTTGCTCCGGACGGCGGATGCCCCGGCTCATCACGAGGAGCCGGTCGGCGTCCCCGCGGCCGAGTCCTGCTAACCCGCACTACGGGGTCAGACCCTTGGGTCTGACCCCGCCTGCCTAGTCGTGCGGTAGTGCAGGTGAACCGTGCCGTTGCCGAAGCGTTGCTCGCTCTGGAAGCTCGAGCTCCAATCGCACGTCTTCCGCGGCAGAGATCGCTTGCCAGCGCCCACGACGACCGGCGCGAGGAAGAGGTGGATCTCGTCGACCAGCTCTGCCTTCATCGCCTGGCCCGCGAGCTCCGGGCCGCGTGGCTTCTCGAATGGCTCGATGTCGCCTTGCAAGACCCCACTCCTGATCACGCGCTCGCTCCGCCCGAACCGTGTGCGCCTTCAGGTCTGCTGTGGACAGCAGGATCACTTAGACCGAGTTGACGCGCGGCTACGCGATCGCGACCGGGACGGCGGGCTCCACCAGGACCTCGGGCCCGGGAACCGAGTCCGCCAGGCGCGCCACGACGCGTCCCGCCTCGATGCGAGCAGGATGGTCGTGCCCCGTGAGCAGGAAGCGCCCTGAGTTCAGCGCCTTCTTGATCGCAGCCCTCTCCTGTCGCTTCGCGAGCCCGTGATTTCCTGTGACCTGCGGCTCGCACTCGAGCATGACGTGGTAGGGCTCGACCAGCGAATTTTGCACGTCGTAGACGATGTCGCCGCAGATGCACGCCGTCCCTTCGCTGGTCTCTACGAGGATGTTCATCGAGCCTTCGGTGTGCCCCCCGGCAACCTCGCAGACGATCTCGGGCAGGATCTCATCGGGTCCAGACAGCTCGAGGTCGAGCAGCCGCAATGCGCCGGGCTTGTGCAAACGGTCGATGTGGTGCTTGACGTACTCGGGTGGATACTGGGCTCCCATCAGGCCGGAGGCTGAGTACTCGAGTTCGCGCCGGTTCATGATTACAGTCGCACCGGGAAAGCGATCGTCTTGGCCGGCATGATCGATGTGCGTGTGCGTGTGCAGCACGTAACGGACGTCGCCGGTCGAGACGCCGTGCTTCGCCAGCTGGTTCTCGAGGCCCTGATCGCCCTCGACGAACCCCGTCATCCCGAGCCGCGCAAGGATCTCGGGACTCGAGACGCCGGTGTCGACGAGGATTGCGTCCTCGCCGCCGAGGATGAGATAGCTCCAGCACTTCGCACGCGTCACGTTGCCGATGTTGTGCGCCAGCACAAGGAAGCTCGACTCGACCTCGATGTCGATCAGGTCGAGGACCTTGATCTCGTACGGCATGCTGGCCCTCCCGAACCGGGGCGAGAACCGCGATCATCGAACCTCCACTCGAATCTGTCAACGGTTCGCGAGGAACTCGAGCCACCAACCGCAGCTCAGCGGTCGCCGTAGCCGGAGGCCACGAGCTGCTCGTACTCGGGGTGGCGATCGATGTAGTGCGCAATGGACGGACAGAGCGGCCGACGACGAGACCCTGCCGACCCGCGTCTTCCAACGAAGCTGCTGCGAGGCGACTGCCGAAGCCACGGGCCCTCGCACGATTCCTCCACTTCGGTGTGCGTAAAAGCGATGCGGCCGTTTCGACGCCGGTAGGCAGCGAGACCGACCAGGTGCCGGCCGAGCCGCAGCTCATAACGGCTCGCCTCCGGCAGGTCGACGACCTCGGTCTCCGAAACGGCTCCGGCCCCAGCCTCGAGCTCGTCGGTCGCAAGTCAGCCGAAGTTCAGCACGGCGGCGCCACGTAATTCGCCGGCGCGCAGATGCTGAAGCGCTTCGTTCGCCTCTTCAAGCCGAAACTCTCGGATTTCGGTGCGAACCGGCACCTTCGGGGCGAGCTCCATAAACTCCTCGCCGTCTTGTCGAGTGAGGTTTGCGACCGAGCGGAGTGCTCGCTCACCCCAGAGCAGGTCGTACGAGAACGAGGGGATCTCGCTCATGTGGATTCCAGCGCAGACGACGACTCCGCCTTTCGCGACTGCCGCCAGCGCCGCGGGAACGAGCTCGCCGACCGGTGCGAAGATGATCGCCGCGTCGAGATCCTCCGGCGGCCTCTCGGTTGAGCTCCCGGCCCACTCCGCTCCAAGCGAGCGCGCGAAGCGCTGACCCTCCTCGTCGCCGGCACGGGTGAAGGCAAAGACGCGGCGCGCCTGCCAGCGCGCCACCTGGGCGACGATGTGGGCGGAAGCGCCGAACCCGTAGAGGCCGAGGCGCTCGGCGTCCCCCGTCATCACGAGTGAGCGGTAGCCGATCAGCCCAGCGCAGAGAAGCGGCGCGACCTCGAGATCGGAGTAACCCTCCGGGAGTCGGAGGCAGTACTGCTCGTCGGCCACCGTCTCCTCCGCAAAACCGCCGTCGATCTGGTAGCCGGTGAACCGGGCTCGGTCGCAGAGGTTCTCCCGTCCGGAGCGGCAGAAGCGACAGGTGCCGTCCGTCCAGCCGAGCCAGGGCACGCCGACACGCTCGCCAACCGAGAACCGCGACGCACCCTTGCCAACCCCGCCCACGAAACCCACGATCTGATGGCCAAGCACAAGCGGGAGCTTCGCGTCGGGCAGCTCGCCGTCGACGATGTGTAGATCGGTTCGACAGACTGCGCACGCTCGAACATTCAGGCGCACCTGTCCTGGTCCGGGCTCAGGTCGCGGAAGCTCCGCCTCTCGAAGAGGGCTCCCGGCACCGCTGAAGACCATCGCGCGCACGTTCCTGGGCGTCTTAGCTCTACACCTTCGCCGGCCGTGACGGCCGGCCGACCTCGGAGGTACCAGAGCGCCGAGCGGAGCACACGGTCGCCGTCCAGCGGCAACGCCGGCTCAGGTTGAACACCAGCAGGCTCAGGTTGATGTTCGGAACTCGGCGCCGGTTCGTAGCGTCAGGCCGCTGAACTTCTGTCACTCGGTCTCAGCTCTGCTCTCGGTGATGAGGCGGGCGCCGCGGCCACGGGTGACGTAGCTGAACATCCAGCGAGTCACGACGAGGAGCCGGTTCTGGAATCCGATCAGGTAGAAGAGGTGAACCAGGAGCCAGGTGACCCAGGCGGCGAAGCCGCCGATGCGTATGCCTTTGATGTCTGCGACCGCTTTGGAACGGCCGATCGTGGCCAGGTTGCCTTTGTCGATGTATCTAAAGGGCTCCGTGCTGCGGCCACGGAGGCGGTTGCGGATCACTCGGCCGACGTAGCGCCCTTCCTGCATCGCAACGGGCGCAAGTCCGGGCAGGTCGGCGATCGTTCCGTCGCTTTGGACGACTCGGACCATGTCGCCGAGCGCGAAGACCTCCGGGCGGTTGGGCAACGTCAGGTTCGCCGTGACGCTCAGCCGGCCGGCTCGATCGACCTCCGACCCGTCGGCGGACGCGAGCGCCGCGGCGAGCGGAGACGCGGCGACGCCGGCGGCCCAGATGACCGTCCGCGCGCCGACGTCCTCGACCTCGCCGCTCGCAGAGCGAATCGCCACCGAGACAGACCCGACGTCGACCACCGTGTGTCCAACGAGCGGCGTGACGCCGAGCTTCTCGAGCGCCCGCTCCGCCTTGTGGGAGAGCGAGGGCGGAAAGCCGGTGAGGATGCGGTCGGCGATTTCGACGAGGAGCACGCGTGCGCTGCGAGTATCGACCTGGCGGAAGTCGTGGCGTAGGGTCTCGCGGGCAAGCTCGGCGATCTGCCCGGCCATCTCGACGCCGGTCGGGCCACCGCCGACGACCACGAACGTGAGCCAGCTCCGCCGCCGTTCCTCGTCGAGTTCGACCTCAGCCGCTTCGAACGCTGTAAGGATCCGGTTGCGGATGTCGAGGGCGCCGGCGAGCGACTTCAGCTCAGGCGCACGTGCTTTCCAGTCGTCGTGGCCGAAGTAGGAGTACCGCGAGCCGCCGGCAACGACCAGCGTGTCGTAGCCGAGCCTTTCTCCGCGCCCACCGTTCGCAAGGTGATCGAGCACGACCTGGCGTCGTTCGAAATCGAAGCCGCTCACCTCCGCCAGCACCACGCGAACGTTCGCCTGGCGCCTCAGCACCGCGCGTAGCGGTGCAGCGACCTCGGCTGCCGAGAGCGCTCCGGTCGCGACCTGGTAGACAAGCGGCTGAAAGAGGTGGAAGTTCTGCCGGTCGACAAGCGTCACGTCGACCGCAGCGCCTCGGAGCTTGCGCACCGCCTGCAAGCCACCGAAGCCGCCGCCAACGACGAGAACCCGGTGGCGAGCGGACTCACCCGCCGACAACGACGCTCACGCTATTGCTCATATGCCGACTCTCGCTCCCACAGTTCCTGCTGACAAATGAGACGCGTCAGTTGGCATCGATGGGTAGTTGACGACGCGTCGGTGCATCGTGCCGATCTTTCCAGCCCTTCTCCCTCCTTGCCATGCCCTCTTCCAGAGCGGCTGACGGGCCGGTGCTTCGGTAACGTGGCGGCATGGATCCTGAGCGGGCTCGCGAACTGTTGGCCGGAGAACGCGTGCGGATCGAGCGGGCGCTCGCGAGACTCGGGCACCAGGACACGGGCGAGCCGGCGGACGAGGAAGATCCGGCCAACCAGGCGTCCGACCTCTATCAGGACGAGCTCGACGAGGGTCTTGCCGATGATCTACGCGAAGAACTCGCCGCTGTCGAGCGTGCCGAGGCCCGTCTTGCCGCCGGTACGTACGGCCGCTCGATCGAGAGCGGGGAGTCGATTCCGGACGAGCGTCTCGAGGCTCTCCCGACGGCCGAACGGACGGCCGAAGAGGAAGGGCGGTGAGCGCCCAGTCGTCTGGTCATCCCGCAAGTGCTTCTTCTCGCTCGATCTGATCAGCGTGCACGATCAGAACCGCCGCCGGGCTCTGGTTGAGCACCGCATGGCTGACGCTGCCGAGCAGAAGTGACGCCGCGGCACCGCGTCCACGCGCGCCCATGACGATCAGGTCGTAGTGGCCCTGTCGACCTGCGATCGAGCCGCGGCGGCGTATGGCTCTGCGCTCGGCATAGCGGCTCGCGGGACTCCTGCGGCCGCGTAGGCGTCTTCCTCGTCCAGGGTCTCGTGCTCGAGGAGGGCGGTCGCAAGTGAATCGAGCTTGCTCCGATTCTGTTCGAGCAGTGCAACGACCTGCTGGTGCGATTCGTCGACGATGCGGCGCACCTCATCGTCGACAAGTCGCTGCGTGTGCGGCGAGACCTCGGTGGCACCTGGCAGGAACGGGCCCGCGCCGTCACGGGGTCTCAATGCGACCGGGCCAATCGCTGAGCTCATGCCCCAGCGGCCGACCATCTGGCGCGCGATCTCCGTCAGCTGCTGGATATCCGACTCCGCGCCGGTGCTGGTCTCGCCGAAAACGACTTGCTCCGCGGCACGACCGGCCAATGCGACGTTGACCTTCGCCTGGACCTCGGGCTCTCGATAGTTGAAACGGTCGCTCTCGGGGGCTGCGAACGTGACGCCGAGCGCCAGCCCGCGAGGGATGATCGAGACCTTGCGCACCGGATCGGCGCCGGCGGTGAGCATGCCGACGATCGCGTGCCCTGCCTCGTGGTAGGCGGTCAGGCGACGGTCTTCTGGGCTCATCATGATCTGCCGCTCGGCACCGAGCACGATTCGCTCGAGCGCATCCGTGAAGTCGGATTCGTCGACGACATCGTGGCTCCGCCGTGCCGCCAGCAGCGCAGCCTCGTTGGCGAGATTCGCCAGATCCGCCCCGACCATCCCTGGCGTCGTCGCAGCGATCCTGCCGAGGTCGACGTCGGGCCCGAGCGGCACGCCACGCGTGTGCACCTTCAGGATCGCCTCGCGGCCGGCACGGTCTGGAGGCTGCACCGCGACCCTGCGATCGAAACGACCGGGACGAAGCAGGGCCTGGTCGAGGACGTCGGGCCGGTTGGTCGCACCGATCACGATCACATTCGTAGACGAGTCGAAGCCGTCCATCTCGGTCAGGATCTGGTTCAAGGTCTGCTCGCGTTCGTCGTTGCCGCCGCTGAAGCCCGCGACCCCGGACGTGCGCGAGCGGCCGATCGCATCGAGCTCGTCGATGAACACGATCGCCGGCGCGGCCTCCTTCGCCTGCGCGAACAGGTCGCGCACGCGCGACGCGCCGACGCCGACGATCGCCTCGACGAACTCCGACGCCGCCATCGAGAAGAACGGAACGTCGGCCTCACCTGCGACCGCCCGCGCGAGCAGCGTCTTGCCGGTGCCCGGAGGGCCCGAGAGGAGCACGCCGTGGGGTATCCGACCGCCGAGCCGCCGGTATTTCTCGGGATGGCGCAGGAAATCGACCACCTCCGTCAGTTCCGCCTTCGCCTCGTCGATCCCCGCTACGTCTGCAAACGTCACGCGGTCGCCAGACGGTTGGTACCGACGTGCGCGCGAGCGGCCGAACGATCCCAGGACGTTCTGAACGTTTCCCGCACGCCGCATCAGCCAGAACAGCAGGAAGATGAAGAGAAGCGTCGGCCCGAAACCGAGCAGCAGGTTCTGCCACCATGGGGCTCCCGAGTCGAGCGGCTGCGCGTTCACGACGACGGCCTTCCGCTGGAGCAGCCGCGACAGGGCGTCGTTGTCAGCGAACGCGGGGATCTCCGTTCGGAACCGCGTCGTCGGCTTGGACCCCGCGTACTGAAGCTTCTGAGTGAACGTGCCTTGGATCGCCGTGCCCTTGGACGTGATCTCCTTGACGTGTCCCGCGCTCACCTGATTCAGAAAGAAGGGGCTGTACGGAACGCGGACGCGGGACGCCGGCTGCGTCGCCCGCGAGCCAAGGTAGAAATTGAACAAGAGCAGCGCGACGGCGAAGAGGATCCAACCGCGGCTGGGACGAAAGCGGGGCGGCTGCGGCTTGGGCGGCGGTGGCGACGACGATCCGGGCGGCGTCGGCTGCGCGCTCGCGTTCGTCTGCGGATCCTCGCGCGTTGTGTTCACCCCCGCGGGCTCACGATCGCCACGAGCCAAGACTAGCGCTGAGCTCCCCTACAGCTTGGAGCCCCGCAGCCCGCGCTACGACCGAGGGGAGTGGCACCGCGAGGGTGCGCGTGAGCTCGAGCGCTGGCCGCAAGCCGTTTTGCACGCAATCCGAGGCCGAACGCGCCGGACAGGTCGAGCACGTCCCGATCCCGGGCCGTGGCAACATCGGCGTCACGCTCACCGTCGGCGGCACGACCATCGAGCGTCAGGCGGCCTGAGCAACAGTCGAATCCGCCGAGAGGAGGATCACCCGTGGCGCAGGAAGAGGTGGGTTTCGAGCGTGATATCCGTCCTCTCTTCCGCGAGAGGGACGTCAGTTCAATGTTGTTCGCCTTCGATCTTGCGGCGTACGAGGACGTGCGCGCCAACGCCGAGGAGATCTATGGGCGTCTCGCTGATGGAAGCATGCCTTGCGACGGACGCTGGCCAACCGAGCAAGTGCAGCGCTTCCGCACCTGGATCGAGACGGGGTGCGCCCAGTAAGTAGGGAGCCGAGCGCTATTGATCCGATGCGGTCGCGTGGCGCCGTTCAATTCCTCCGGGAGTGGTGTCCGCAGTTGCCGCCCGCCTTTCGGGGGGCGCGAGCAGGAAGGCACCGGCAATCATGGCAGCGAAGGCCAGCACCCGCACGCCGCCGAGCGCGCCTGCCGGCACCAACTCGTGAAGCACGATCGATCGGCTCGATGCCGCTGGCGAGCTCACGCTGTTCGTGCTCGCGGGGGTTGCGCTGATCACCAGGTCGAGCTCAGGGCGGCGTGAACGACGTCGCGCGCGCCACAGTTACGGCCCAAACAGCACGCGAGTCCAGCGAGCGCGACCGCGCTTCCGCTTCGTGTACTTCGGATCGAGGGCCGCATTCGCGGCCCGGCAGTCGAGACAGCGGAGCGAACCCACCTTAACGAGTGGGCTTTCCAACGGCCCGCCGCAGGCGAGGCAGCGGAGGTCATTTCTTGCCGGCCTGGCCCGGACGGGCTCTAAGTCCCAGTTCGCCATACGCTCAGCATCGTCTTCTGCGCCGCCGATGCGCTATGCGAAGGGCGGGAAGGGCCTAGACGCGCGAGCAGGGCCGCCGGGCCTGCTCCCCGATCACTCCTTTGAACGGCGACGCGACTGGACCGACGCAGCCGACCCAGATGCCGATAAAGATGCCGCGATGAGCTGGCGGATCCGCGGGAGCTACTTCGAGTCGTGCAACTGCGAGCCGATCTGTCCCTGCCGCCGGATCGACGGCGTGCCGGGTGGGCGCTCAACCCACGGGATCTGCATGGGCGTCCTCTCGTGGCTGATCGAGGAAGGCGACGCAGACGGGACCGACCTCTCCGGCCTCCCCGTCGCGCTGGTCTGCCGCTACAGCGACGACGAGCCGGGCTCGCCGTGGACGTGGGTCCTATACCTCGACGCGCGGGCGTCCGGCGAGCAGCGCGCCGCGCTCGAGGGAATCTTCGCGGGTCGTCTCGGCGGGGACGCGAAATCTCACTTTCCGTGGGCGTGGAAGGACAGCGAGCTGGTCGCCGTCCGGCCGGTAGAGATCGACGTCGACCACACACGGCGTCGTCAGCGGCTGCGAATCCGCGACCACGTCAGCGTACGCATCCGCGACCGCTACGACGGCGGGGAAACGGTCACGTGCGTCATCCCCGGACACGAGCGTGCAGGCGAGGAGCTCGTCACGGACGAGCTTGTCGTCGAGGACAGCGCGCTCGCATTCAGCTACCGCGGCGTCTGCGGCTACGGCTCGACGTTCGACTACGCGGGCTAGCTCGCGAGCGACTACCGCTCCGCGGCTGCCTCGAGTGCCTGTCGGACGCGGTCACCGAGCAGCGCAAGCCGCTCGACCGGCTCGTTGCTGAACACGAAACGGACGTGGCGGTCGGCGACTTCCGCGCCCCAGCCACGCATCGGGGTGGCTGCGACCTTCTGCTCGAGGAGGCGATCTGAGACCTCCACACAGTCGAGTCCGAGCTCGGCGACGTCCAGGAGGAGCGACCACGTTCCTGCCGGGCGGATCGCCGGAAGGCCGTCGAGCTGCCGCAGGGTCTCGTCGCGGCGCCGCTGCCACTCTGCGTTCGCGTCCGCGAGCCCGTCGTCGGGCACGCTGAGCGCGACCCGGCTTCCGATCTGACTGAACCCGCTCGGCACGAGACCGTTGTAGATGTGCACGCGCGAGACGTCGTTGACGAGCTCACCAGGTGCGACGACCCAACCGACGCGCCACGCGATCATGCGCTGCTCAAGGGTCGGCGCACCTACGGTCACGGTGCGATCGCGCATCCCCGGTAGCGCGGCGGGATGGCGGATCGGCCGGCCGTCGAAGAGGACGCCCTCGAACCCGCCCCAGTAGAGGAGCCACACGTCACGCTCGACGCACATCGATGCAATGGCCGCGAGTTCCTCCTCGCTCGCGACCCAGCCGGACGGGAACGAAGCGTTGTTGATGAAGACGACGCGCGTGCGTTCCGTGGCCGCCGCCCGCAGAGCGTCCACCTCGAGCCGCCACTCACCATCGGCGACGTGCAGCGGCACGAGACGAGGAACCGCTCCGACCAGGCGCACTCGGTTCAGCATGCCCGCGTACGTCGGATCCGTGAGGACGACCTCGTCACCAGGATCCGTGAGGCTGAAGAGGGCGTCCAGCATCGCGTCTCCCTCGCCGCTGGTGATCACGATCTCGCGACGACCGTCGTAGCGCGGGCCGCCGCGACGCTCGATGTGCGCCGCCACGGCCTCCTTGAGATCGTCGCGGCCGGTAAACGGCAGCCAGCTGTTCGCCTCGTCCTCGCCGATCGCCGCGCGCGTGGCCTCCATCGCCTCGGCGGGGGGCGGGATGTCCGTGTCGAGATTCTCCAGCCGAAGGACATCGGGATCGTCGCCGGCCGCTGCCGCGACGCGATCGATGTTGAAGCCCGGGATGTTCTGCAGACGCTGCACGCTCATCAGACGCTCCTACGCTCGGTGAGCGCGAGCCTAATGGGTACGCGCCGCCATGTTCTTCTCGTGCTCGCCGGTGAGTCCCTAGTGCGGTGGCCGCTCCGGCGCGGGTCGCCCGACGAGATGCGCTCCAGGCGAACGAGACCCGGCCGGAGCCGGGCCTCGTTGGACCTTCTGCGAATTACGAGACCGTGAGCGGGACCGCCCGGATCTGGCCTCGGACCTCGCCGGCCGGGTTGCGAGCGGTGTGGATGTTCACGTACGCGCGTCCCGCCTCGAGGGCAGCCAACACACTCGCTCCAACCGTCGCTCGGCCCCGAACGCCGCTGCGGCACGGTGCGCAGAGCGGGACGATGACCGGCCCGGCCTTTCCCGGCTGGCCGCGGTGGATATGAGCCGCCCCGGCTCGCCCGGTCAGACGGCTGAACGTCAGCCGCCACGCGATCACGGCTGAGTCTCCCTGCTTCGTGACAGTTGCGGTGAAGAGGCCCTTCGCGCGCCGCACGCTGCCCTTCGGCTTCGGCCTCTCCCTGGCGGCGCTGAGCGTGGTCCGCACGGTTGCAACAGGTGAGAGCTGGTCTCGTATCTCCCCCGCTGGGTTCAACGCCGTGTGCACGTTCACGTAGGCGCGGTCGGTCTCCAGCGCGGTCAGGACAGTGGGGTTGATGTTCGCCGTTCCGGTTGCTCCACTCGTGCACGGAGCGCACAGCGGGACGGCAACCGGTCCCGGCTGGCCGCGATCGGCGACGTGAATGTGGGCGGCAGTCGCGGGACCACTGAGGTTGGCAAACGTCAGCTCCCAGTTGAGGACGGCGCCCGCGTCCGACTTCGTCACCGTCGCGCTGAACGTCCCGCGTGCGCCACTGACGTCGCCCTTCGGCGCGGGCCGCTCGTCCGCCGCGTTCATCGCCGCGGCGACCTGGATCCTCGTTGCCTGGGCCCGTGCGCCCGCGGCTCCAGCGACGATCAGGGCCAGGGCGGCAGGGATGGCCAGCAAGGCAAGTCTCTTCACAAGGAACCCCCTCTGTTTTCGGATCAAGCCCCTCACGCCGACCTACGCGAGAGCGTGCGCGCCGGATTGCGAGTCGAGCCATAGGCAACGGATATCGACCCGTCGTTGTCTTCTTGCAGCGGCGTGGCTAGTCTGATCCAGAGGGCCCTGGGGATGCATGGTCCCGGTTCGCCGGACTATCCCACCGTGACCGCCAGAGATCACACCGGCAGGTCCCCGAACTGCTGGAGTCCCGGGCCGGAGCCGGGAGCTTCACGCTAGCCGCTCGAGTTTGTTCAGCTCTTGCGCGCGGTGGCCTTGCCGCCCTTGCGACCGGCCGCCTTCTTTTGAGCGGTCGTGCCGCCCTGGCTGGCGGAGGAGCGGGATGAGCCGGAGTGCGACTTCTTGCCGCCACGGCTCGACGCGCCCGGCGAGTTCGCGATCTTCGCCGCGCGCTCCTTCGACATCCCCTTCTCCTTCAGCTTTTCGTACTGCTTCTCGTTCTTGACGCTTGCTCGCTTCCCTGGCATCTGAACACTCCTTCGTTGTGATCTTGCCGTCGTTTTCCCCTGCAACGACCGCTCAAACTCGACCCGAAGAACGCTACGCTCTCCCAATGGAGCCAGGTCACGATTCGTGGGAGTCGGCCGGCTGGGAGGCCGCCTGGGAGCAGACGGATGAGCTCGAGCGTGAGCAGCTACTCGGGCTCGCGCGGCGGCTCGCCGACCAGCGCCGGCGGCAGCAGTCCGAACACCTCGCCGAGCTGGAGGAGCTGAAGCGCGCGCTGCGTGAGCGAGCCGCGGAGGTTGCGCGACGCGAGCTGGAAGTCGAACGGCGGTACCGGCAACTCGAGCAGCGGGAAGCAAGACCGGCTTCCGAGGGACGCCTCCCGCTCCGCTTTCGCCGCACGGAGCGGCCACCTGCTGAGGACGACCACGGATACGCGGAGGAGGTCCTGGCCCGGCACGAAGCCGAGCTCGAAGAACGGCTGGCTGAGCTCTCTCCGCGCGAGCGCACCGTCACAGAGCGGGAAACCGCGCTCCGCGCACGTGAGCTGGAGCTCGAGGAGGCGGAGGTCTCCCGTCGCGATAAGGAGCAGGAGCTCGGAGGAGCGCAGGCAGCTCTCGAACGCCAACAACAGGCGCTCGAGCAGTCCTACGCGCGGCTACGCGAGAGCGAAGCGATCGTGGCGGAGCTGCGCGCGGGTCTAGAGCAGCGCGAACGCGAGCTCGAAAGCTCCAAGGCCAAGCTATCCCGAAGCAGCGACGAACTGGTTCAACGAGCCGCATCGCTCGAGGCTGCGGAACGGGAGCTCGCGGTGGAGCGGGAACGTCACGCGGCCGTTGCAAAGGCGCGGGTCGAGCTGGAGGAGCGACGCCGCGAGCTCGAGGGCTCGGACGAGGAGACTTCGCGCGCGAGCGACGAGCTCGTTCAGCGGACGGCCTCACTCGAGGCCCTCGAGCAAGAGGTGACGGCCGAACGCGAGCGCCTGGCAGCGCAGGCCATCGGGCTCGAAAAGCGCGCACGCACGCTCGCCGAGGAGGAGCGGCAGCTCGCAGTGCGACGCGAAGAGGCAATCGCCGTCGAACGTCGCAGCGCGAGCGAGACCGAGCAGCGTCTCACGGCGCTCGAGGCCGAGCTGGCCGCACGCCAGGCCGAGATCACGGGGCGCGAGGCGGAGCTCCTGCGGCTCCAGGCCGGACTCGCCGCCCAGCAGGAGAGCCTCCGCAGACGTGAGCGCGCGGTTGAGGACGCAGAGCGACTACGCGAGCGCGAGACGATGATGCCCGCGGTTCCGTACGTCACCTTCAGCGAGGGCCTCGAGACCCTCGCCGGCCGACGCTCTCACTAGCTCGGTTCGAGAACGAGGTTGCGCGTCCGGAAGACCACGTCGAGCTCTTCACGGTAGACCAACCCGAGCTTGTTCAGCCCGAGCTCGAAAGCGAGCCAACGCTCCATGAAGCTCTCGCGGCTCTCTGCTCCCACGAGCGGCAGGAGCCGCTTGACGTCCGTGTTGAAGAACTTGTCGTCCACGACCCGCAGTCCACTGCGTTGGACCAGCGCGCGCAGCTCGTTCGCACTCACGCGCCTGCGATAGCGCGACTCGGAGCCGAGTCGTGCGAGCGCGCGCGAGGCGAGGGCTTTGGCACGCTCTAGCAGGTCCGCGTCGGCAACGAAGTGTCCCGAGTCGTAGTTCAGGTACACGCGACCGTCACGGCGCAGGTTCGCCCGCATGGATTCGAAGTAGCGCTGCCGGTCGACGACGTGCTCCAGGACACTGAAGGAGACGACGGCGTGCGCGGGCTCGACGCGAACGCCGGACGCAGCCGCGTTGATGATCTCCGCGCCGGGCAGCATCCGGCGTGCCGCCTCCGCGGACCCGCGAAGTGGCTCGACGCCGACATAACGGACGTTCGGCCGTCGGCTTAGGAGCTCGCGAAAGTTCGATCCGCTCCCGCAACCGAGATCGACGATGCGGAACTCGCCTTCTACCTCCGCCGCCGCGCGATCGATCAGCTGCAGGCAGTAGAGCTTTGCCGTGTTCCCGGTTGTGAGCAAACCCGCCGACAGGTCGAGAATCCTACGGGCATCACCGAGAGGCCAACCCCGAGCGAAAGCGCACCTTTCGCTCGGCCCTACTAGGGCCGCAAGTCAGCGAGCACGCGTTTGCAGACTTCCACGACGCGGGGGTCGAACTGAGTCCCGGCCCCCTCCTCGAGCCGCCGCAGTGCCTCGGCTCGGGGTAGCCGCTTTCGGTAGGGCCGGTCGGTTGTCATCGCGTGGTAGGCGTCGCAGACGAGGATGATCCGCGACTCGAGTGGAATGTCCTCGCCGCTTCTCCGATCGGGATAGCCGGCGCCGTCGTAGCGCTCGTGGCAGTGGCGGACGATCGGGCGAACCTCCTCGAGCCTGTCGATCGGCGCGATGATTCGCTCACCGAGCTCCGGATGGGTCTCTACGAGCTTCCGCTCGTCGGCAGTGAGCGGGCCGGGCTTGGACAGGATCGCTTCCGGGATCCCGATCTTGCCGATGTCGTGGAAGAGCGCGCCGAGCTCGAGCCGCTTGAGCGACCGCCCGTCCAGGCCCAACCCCTCGCCCACCCTGAGCGCAAGGTCGGTGATCCAGCGCGCGTGAGACGAGGTGTACTCGTCGTTCGCCTCGAGCGTATTGGCAAGTGCCTCCACCGTCTCGAGAAACGTCTTCTCGAGGCTGCGGAAGTTCCCCGCGTTCGTGAGCGCGAGCTTGGCCTGATGGGCGATTCCGGCGAGCAGACGCAGATGACGGTCGGTGAACTCTGCGTCCTCGGGCGGGGCGACTGCGATACAACCGAGCCTTCCGCCGTCAAGACTGAGCGGGGCGACCGCGAAGCGTCGCCCGGCCGCGATCTCCTTTGCGCCTCTGATCGCCTGATGCTGCTCTTCCGACACGACGAACGGCTCACGGCCCGCGAGGAACGCACGCGCCTCCTCATGGTCGAAGTGCATTCGGGACAGCCGCCCACGGTCGAGCTCCGAATACCCGTGGCTCGCATGCATCGTGATCCCGTCGCTCGGACCATCCTGGAACCAGACCGATGCGCGCGGCGAGCCGAGAGTTCGGGCGGACAGCTCCACGATCCGATCGACAACCTCGTCCATGCCCTCAGCGCTCGAGAGCTGCCTGCTGAACTCGAGCAGAGCGGTCGCGCGCTCCGCTTCTCGCCGTGCAGCCTCGTACAGGCCCGCGTTCTCGAGCGCGACCGCCGCGTGTCCCGCGAGCACCTCGAGCAGACGGACGTCGTCCTCGTCGAACTGGTCGAGGCCGAGCTTCGAGATCACGATCACGCCCACGATTCTCGTTCCGTACGTGAGCGGCACGACAACCTGCGACTCGTCGATCGCGTCCGTGCCGGGAAGGATGCGCGCGAACTCGCAATTTGCAGCGTCGCCGATGAGGAGCGACTCGCCCGTCTGCGCAACACGTCCTGTGATGCCCTGGCCGACCTTGCAGGCGAGGATCTCGAGCGGCTCTTGCGTCTCGCTCGTAAACATGCCGACGAACGCGATCGGGACAACGTCGTCGCCCTCGACGATGGAGACGCGGCAATTGTGGTAGTCGATCAGCGAACGGAGCTCGGTCGCGATCACGTTCCCGATCTCACGCACGTCGTTGAGCCGGTTCAGCTTCGCGCCCAGACTCTGGAGCATCTTCAGGTGGGCGACCGAGCGGACGTCACGCGCGGAGGGCACGGGTAGCCCGTCAGGCCGCTCGAGGGAGCTCTCGTCGTAGAGGACGATCTGATTCTTTCCGCGCGCTTTCGCGGTCATCATCGCCGCCTCCGCGCAAGCGATGAGCTCGCGGGGATTCATGGCGTGCTCGGGGCCGCGGGCGAGGCCGACAGAGATCGTGATGCGGCCCGCTGGATCGAACTCTGCTGCTTCGACGCGCTCCACGAGCCGGTGTGCAAGACGCTCTGCGCTCTCCGGCGAGCGCGATGCAATCACGACCGCGAACTCTTCTCCACCGAGGCGGTAGACCACATCAGAGGCACGGACGGCGTCCTTCAACGTCTCCGCGAGGCTGCGGAGGATCTCGTCGCCGGCGCCGTGACCAAAGACGTCGTTGACGCGCTTGAAGTCGTCGATGTCGAGCATCAGGACCGAGACCGCCTGGTGCGAGCGGCTGGCGCTCGCCAGCGCAAGCCGCAGGCGCTCGTGGAACGCCCGGTGGTTGTAGAGCCCCGTCAGCGAGTCGGTCTGTGCCTGGTGCTCGAGCCGGGCGCGGATCTGCGCGTTGTCGAGGGCGAGCGCGGCCGCGTCGCCGAAACGCTTTGCCAACTCGAAGTCGTCGTCGTCGAACCTCGCGTCCTCGCCGAGCCGATAGATGTTGAGCGCGCCCTTGATCGAGTCGCGCGCAATGAGCGGGATCGTGACCATCGCCTCGGGCTCGTCGGCCGGCGTCCCGGCGACCGTCGCGGTGCGAGGATCCCGGTGTGCCTGGTTGACTCGCACCGGCTCGCGATGTTCGACGCCCCACCCGGTCAGTCCGACGCCGAACGGAACCGTGTCGGCGAGGATCTTGTCCGCCCACTTGTCGCGCGCCCAGACGGGCATGAGGAGTCGCCGGGGCTCATCGGCCTCGTAGATCGTCAGCGAGTCGTGTGGAACGAGTTCGGCGAGGGCGTCGGCGATCCGATCTAGGAGCGCGTCAAGACTTTGCTCTCCGAGGACGTCGTGGAACACGTCCGCGAGACGGCGGTAAGACTCGATGAGTGCAGCGCGATCTGCGGGTACGCCGGAGCCGTCCCGCTCCGGGACGAGCCGTAGTGAAAGCGCGTGGTCGCTCATCGACCTCGCCGAATCGAGTGGTCAGACCGCAGCAGGAGCCCCTTTGTGACGAACCACCCATAGCAAAGCGGCGCCGAAAAGCCGCCGAATCCCCCGGTCGAGGGGTTCCGTCTCGGGGACCGGATTAGATCGGGGCTGGAGGAGCCATACAAAGACCATGGCGCGCGCTGCTGCGACCGGATCGGCGGCGGACTTCCTCCCAGAGCGGCTGTCGCTTACGGCCCTCCGCGAGGCTGCTGCCGGCTGTAAGGGCTGCCACCTCTGGCAGGTCGGTACCCAGACGGTTTTCGGCGACGGCGCGCGTGCCGCCGACGTCATGTTCGTTGGGGAGCAGCCCGGCGATCAGGAGGACCGTGCGGGCAAGCCCTTCGTCGGTCCGGCCGGCCGCCTACTCGATGAGGCGCTCGTCGCCGCGGGAATAGACCGCTCGACGACCTATGTGACGAACGCCGTCAAGCACTTCAAGTGGCAGGCGCGAGGCAAGCGCCGGATTCATCAGAAGCCGAACTGGACTGAGATGACCGCCTGCCGCCCCTGGCTCGAGGCCGAGCTCGCCGTCGTGAAGCCTCGCGTCCTCGTCCTCCTCGGCGCGACTGCGGCACAGTCGCTGCTCGGCCGGGAGTTCCGGGTGACGCAGCACCGCGGTGAACTCCTCGAATCCGACCTTGCGGAAGCCGTGACGGCCACCATCCATCCCTCGGCAATCCTGCGCGGAGAGCCGGAGCAGCGCGAGCAGGAACTCGCCGCCTTCGTTGCCGACCTGAGATTCGTCGCGAGCTTGCTCTAGCTTGCCGGGGCTTCGCGGCTCGGAATGTCCGCCTGCTCCTCGGGATCAGCAGCTGCCTCGGCCTGCCGCGTCCGAGCAGCGAGGTCGCGGCTCAGATCCTCCGGATCGTTGTCCGTCTCCTCCCACGACGGCTGCGGCTGCGGCGCCGCAAATCGCTCGCGCAGGGCATAGGCAACGCCCGCCGCAAGGCCGAATCCAAGCAGAAGTCGCTTCATCACAGCCTCCCGTTTCGCCTCTGAAGATCTAGCCTACGACGCCACGACCCTCGCCTGCAGGAAGGCCGGAGGCCAGTGCGAGCGAAGCCGCTCTGGCCGCAGGCGGATTCACGCGGGTGGGGACGCGAAGCGCCACCGCCCGCGGACGGGACCCTTTATCCAGCACCACCAAGAGGGAGCGCGCGGGTTGCGCCCGCGCGCGTTCACCGCGAAGCGGCGTACCTGACCCGCGCGAAAGCGTCAGCTTTCGCGCGGCAAAACTAGTCGCCCCAGTCGAAGTCGCGGCTACGGCCCCAGAGGCCTTCTTCTGAATCCGGGCCCGCCTGCTCGGCAGTGTCCTCGCCCGGCCAGGCGAGCACCGTCGGCTCGGCGGCCACCGCCGGCTCCGCGCCGTCCATGGTCTCCTCGAGGCGGGCTTGTTCTTCAGTCTTGAAAAGTGGATGGTTGTCGAACGGATCCGCGATCTTGTAGTGACCGAGGGGCATCGAATCCTCGAGCCGTGAATTGCGCTCCTTGAGCTCGAGATGGTCCTGAATTACCTTGGCGAACATCGACGGCGTCTCGACCGGCATAGGCTCTCCTGGGGGTAAAGGGTCGGGGGCGGGCCTGCGGGCAGGATTGTAGCCCCTAGCGCAGGGTTTTCCACCGGAAGTCTAGGAATCGCTACGGCTGGACGACAGGCTCAAGCGCCGTCTTGACCCGGTTCTTACCAGCCCGTTTTGCCTCATAGAGAGCGGCATCGGCGGCGGCGAAGAGCTCCGAGGCGGTCGTCGCGGCCGGGGTGGCCGCGACGCCGAAGCTGGCGGTGACCGGAATCGGCGTCCCATCCACAGAGAGGACGATCCGCCCGGAGAGGGCGGCCCGGATCCGTTCGGCGACCCGCGCACCCCCGGCCGCGTCGGTCCCCGGCAGGATCAGGAGGAACTCCTCCCCGCCCCAGCGCGACGCGAGATCGACGTCACGAAGGCTCTCCTGCAAGAGCAGCGCGAACTCCCTCAAAACCGAGTCGCCGGCAGGATGGCCGTAGCGGTCGTTGACGTCCTTGAACGAGTCGAGATCCGCGACCACCACCGCAAGTGAGCCGCCGAAGCGTGCCACGCGCGCGAGCTCTGCGCCGAGAGCGTCCTCGCCCTGACGCCGGTTTGCGAGCCCCGTGAGCCCGTCCACAAGCGCTTGACGCTCGACGATGCTGTGCAGGCGCGCATTGTCCAGGGCGACGACCGCATGCGTAGCGAGCGAGGTAGCCGTCATCCGATCCTCGTCGGTGAAATCGTCGCCGACCAGGATCAGCGATCCGAAGTCCATCGTCCCGGCTTGGAGCGGAACCTCGATCTTGTCGCTGCCCTCGTCGGGATTTCCGGCCTTGACCACCTCACCGCTCCTACCGACGAGAACTCCGCCCGAGGCGCTCGTGGCCTCGACGGCGGCCTCGACGATCAGGCGCATGAGCTGCTCGGAGTCGTGCGTGGCGCCCAGTGCCTGGCCGAAACGGGTGATGACGTCCCGCAGGCGCCCGCGCTCCGCAGCCAGCTCCTCGAGCCGCGTCTGGAGCTGGGAGGCCATCTGGTTGAACGTCCGACCAAGCAGGGCGAACTCGTCACGGCCCTGCACGGGCACCCGCTGCTTCAGGTCGCCGCGAGCGATCGCGCGTGCGGCGTCCACGAGGCGGCGAATGTTGCGGACGATCGCGCGGCCTTCGACGTAGGCGACACAGAGGACGAGGATGAGCGAGCCGATCAGTCCGACCAGGAGTCTGTTGGTTGCATCGCGTTTGGCCGCGTCGATCTGTGCCTGAGGGCTGATGACGCCGAGCGTTCCCCCCGGCTGTTCGTCCAGGGTGCCCGCGACGAGCACGCGATAGCGCGTCCCCCGGAGCGAAACCGTGTGTGCCTTCCCGGAGAGAAGCTCGAGGCGACCGCGAACACCCGGCGGCCCCACGACGATGCGCCCCTGCTTGACGAGGACAACGTGGTCTTCGCTCTCCAGCCCCGATCGAGCCTCCAGACTGCGAACCAGCGCGTGGTCGAGCGGCACGGAGGCGACGACTGCTCCGCGGGCGCCGGCCGGGCCGACGACCGCGACTGCGCGCTTGGCAGCCAGCGGATCCCGGGGGCCGACGCTGAAGCCACCCGGGGCCTCTGCGCTGAGATGAGGCTGATCGCGGAGAAGCCGCTCGAGTGCCGTGCGGTCGTGCCTGAGGAGTGCACGCTGGAAATTGGGGTCCCGCGCGAGCTTCTGGGCCGCCGCATCGGCGACACGGAGCTCCTCCTGATAGGTGGCCAGCGTTGCACGGAGGCCGGCCTGCAGGCGAGCGTCGACACGCCGTGTCTCGCTCCGGGCCGCGACGGTCGAAAAACCCCAGAACGCCGCCGCGAGCGGAAGCAGCGACAGCAGCAGGAAGTAGGCGACGAGCTTGACTTTGAAACTACCCACAGCTTCCCTTCAAGTCCTCCTACCCCGATGCCGATACATCCCTCGTACTAGTTGTCGGCCACATAGGGGAGCAACATGAGGGAAACATGCGCGCGCGTCCTAGCCGCCGCGCTGATGACGGGAGCCATCGCCACCGCACTGGGCCTGCCGGCAGCGTTCGACTCTGCACTGGAACCGGGTCGCGGTCTCACAGCGCCACCGTCATCGCTTCAGCGCACCGTGCACGTCCCGGCGGTTGCCGCCTCGGAACGCTCGGCCCGCTCTGAGCGGCTGGTGGCTGCGCTCTCAATCCGTCCGTCGGCCGCTCGGCCCCTCGGCCGTCACGTCACGAGCCCCGGAACCCTCTCGCGGACCCGGTTCAAACCACCGCCCGCGGCGGCGCCCTCGGCACCGCCGGCGCCCGAGCCCGCGCCGGGGCCGGCGGCTGAACCGGAGACGCGCGAGCTCGCCTCGGCGACACCGCAGGCCGCTCAGCCGGCTCCGGGACCTTCCCGCACAACATCGCAGGCCGCGGAAGGCAAGGGCAAGAAAGGCAAGGGACACGGGATGGGCAAGGCAAAAGGGCCCGCACCGACCGAGGCCCCCGCACCGGCTCCCAGCGCCGGCCAGACCACCGCGCCGCCGCCCCCCGCCCCGCAGGGTGAGGGCCAGGGGCAGAAGGAGCACGAGAACGGCCACGGCCCGGAGAAGGACAAGGGCCACGCCAAGAAGGACTGAGGCGTCGCTCGCGACGCTGAACCAGAAGCCCGCGGCGGCTATGTCGCCGCAGCCTTTGAGGCCTATGCGAGGATAGACGCTTGGCCGGCCTGCGCCTCACACGACGTTTCGGCCCGATCGGCATCGCGCTCACGGCGTGGGATGTGTGGCGGCGCCTGCCTCCGAAGCAGCGCAAGCAGATCCTGAACCTGGCCCGCAAGCATGGCCCGAAGGTCGCTGCGCGCGTGATGCAAGCGCGGGCCCAAGCGCGCTCTCGCCGGCGGTGATTTAGCCGGCGCCCAGCGCAGCCCGCACGATGCGGTCCTGCTCGCGCAGGTGAGCCGTGGGATAACCCTCACTAGGGCTCGCCCGCCACGGACGCCCCGCGTAGACGAGCGGGATCCGCAGATCGTGTAGCGGCGCCTCGAGGCGGTGACGGCTCGTCCGCCAGGCGCCCATGTTCTGCGGCTCCTCCTGCACCCAGACGACCTCACGGAGGTTCGGGTACGCCGAGATGAGCTCCGCGTACGCCTCGACCGGGAACGGATACAGCTGCTCGAGCCGGGCAACTGCCACATGCGTCCCCGCCGCGCGCTCCTCGTGCCCCGCAATGTCGTAGTAGAGCTTCCCGGAGCAGATGACGAGTCGCGTCACGTCTTCCCGGTTCGCGCCGGAGTCGTCGATGACAGGCCGAAACGAGCCCTCCGCGAGCTCGGGAAGGGCCGATGACGCCTGCTTCAGCCGCAGCAGCCCCTTTGGCGTCATCACGACGAGCGGGCGGCCTGCGGCGTCGAGCGCCTGACGCCGCAGCAGGTGGAAGTACTGGCCTGACGTAGAGCAGTTCGCCACGCGGATGTTCTCCTGGGCGGCGAGCTGGAGGAAGCGCTCGAGCCTCGCGCTCGAGTGTTCCGGCCCGTTGCCCTCGTACCCGTGCGGAAGCAGCAGGGTGAGCCGGGTCGTCTCGCGCCACTTCGAGAGGCCCGCGACGATGAACTGGTCGACCACGATCTGCGCGCCGTTGACGAAATCACCGAACTGCGCCTCCCACAGCACGAGCGCCTCCGGGGCTGCGACCGAGTAGCCGTACTCGAAGCCCAGGCAGGCGTACTCGGAGAGCGGCGAGTTATAGATCTCGAACGCTGCCGTCTGATCCTCGAGGTTCTGCAAAGGCGTGAACGTCTCTCCGGTGTTCACGTCGTGAAGCACAGCGTGCCGGTGCGAGAAGGTGCCGCGCTCGGTGTCCTGGCCCGTCAAGCGAATCGGGATCCCCTCAACCACGAGCGACGCGAACGCGAGCGCCTCCGCCTGTCCCCAGTCGATCCCTCCCTCCTGGATCGTCTGCAGGCGGCGCTCGAGCTGAGCCTTCAACTTCGGGTGAACCGTGAAGTGCTCCGGGGTCCGCAGGAGCTCCTCATTCAGCTCGCGCAGACGATCCGCCGGCACGGCGGTGACGACCTCATCGCCGCTCGAGAACGGGATCTTGCCCTCAGCCGGCGGTGGTGCGCCGAACGTCGCCTTGAGCGCTTCGTGCGCCTGCTTCAGCTCGGCGGTAACGTCGGCGACGAGCCGATCCGCCTCCTCCTTGCTCACGATCCCCTCTTCGATCAGCCGCTGTGCGAACAGCTCGCGGACGGTCGGATGCTCGGCGACCTGTGCGGCCATCAGAGGCTGGGTGTAGGCGGCCTCGTCTTGCTCGTTGTGCCCATGTCGCCGGTAGCCGACGAGGTCGACCACGACGTCGCTCTCGAAGCGGCGGCGGAAGGCAAGCGCGAGCCTGATCGAGGAGATCGCCGCTTCCGGATCGTCCGCATTGACGTGAACGATCGGAATGTCGAAGCCTTTGGCGAGATCGCTCGAGTAGCGCGTCGAGCGTCCCTCGCTTGGATCCGTTGTGAAACCAACCTGGTTGTTCGCGATCAGGTGGAGCGTGCCGCCGACTGAGTAACCCTCGAGCGCGGCGAGGTTGAGGGTTTCCGCGACGCCGCCCTGGCCTGGGAACGACGCGTCGCCGTGGATGAGAATCGGGAGTGCGACGCTGGGGTCGTGCAGGCCGTAACGCGTCGAGCGGTCGGTCTGCTCCGCGCGCGCGCGGCCTTCGACGACCGGGCCGACGGCTTCCAGGTGGCTCGGGTTCGCGGCGAGCGTGACGGTGATCTCGCCGGAGGGTGTGGACCGCGTGCCCTCCGCACCAAGGTGGTACTTGACGTCGCCGGTTCCGCCCTCCTCCGTCGCCACGACGGCGTCGATCGTTCGTTCACCTTCGAACTCGCGGATGATGGAGTCGTATCCCAGGCCAAGTGTGTGCGCGAGGACGTTGAGGCGGCCGCGATGTGCCATCCCGATCACGACCTCGTGGGCCCCATTCTCCGTTGCAAGCTCGATCGCCTCGTCGAGCATGGGGACCATCGCATCGAGGCCCTCGATCGAGAATTGCTTCTGGCCGAGGAAGGCTCTACGCAGGTATTGCTCGAAGGCTTCGACCCGCGACAGGCGCGCCAGCAGCTCCTTCTTCTCATCAGCCGACAGCGGCGTGCGGTACTTGCCGGATTCGATCGCCAATCGCAGCCACACGCGCTTCTCGTGCTCCGCGATGTGCTCGATCTCGTACGCGATTGTGCCGCCGTAGGTGTCGCTCAGCCGAGGCAGCGCGTCCGCAAGCGTGTTTCCGGGAACGTAGAGTCGAAGGACCGAAGCGGGAACGCGCGCCTGCAGCTCAGGTGTGAGCTTCGGGATCAGGCGCTCCGGCTCCAGCGCTGGGTCGCCCGGCGGCTCTGAACCCAGAGGATCGAGATGGGCGGCGAGATGGCCGTGCATGCGATGCGCCTTGATCAGCGCCATCGCAGCCGCCACGGCGCCGAGGAGCTCGTCGGTCGGGAGCACGGGCGTCGAGGGTGCCGCCTGCATCGCGCTCGGCGCGGCGGGCGCTGCGGCTGCCGGGTGCCCGTTCCCCATGGTCTCGAGCAGCCGCGCAAGGCCGGGGTGCGTGGCGACAATGTCGCTCTCTCCACTCTCGAACAGCTGCCGCCATTCGGCCGGAACAGCGTCCGGATTCTCGAGGTACTCCTCGAGCAGGTCGCGCGCAAACCCGGCGTTGAGGCCGTCGACGTCGGTCACTGCTGCTGTTGTAGCAGCGCCGGCCGAGTTCCCGGAGCTCCCGGAGCTACCAGAGTGGGTTGCTGGTGATCACAGCGGCGGCGAGGCCGAGCGCGAAGCAGGCCGCGCCGAGATAGACCGCCAGCGTCGCCAGCCGAGCGTGCCTGCCGCCGATCGCCGCGGCGACGAGCGCGAGCACGATGGCGAGAGGGATCAGCCTGAGCGGCCGATAGGCCACGCCCGCCAGGCTGACGAAGATCGCGGCGGAAGCGAGGAAGCCGGCGACGGTCTCGGCGGGTCGAGCGCGGTCGTAAGGCGCAACGCTCATGCCCGCACCCTCGCGCGGGCTGTGCGCGCGTAGCGGCGGGCGGGACGTCCATGCGGCCCCGGCCGACGGGGCCGGCGATCGGGATTCCAGGGCGCCGGGCCACCGTCGTCGTCGGCAAGGAGGACACTGGCGGGCTGCTCGGGCCGGGGTTCCGCCTTGATCGCCCAGTAGACGACCCAGCAGAGGTAAAGGATGGGGATCTTCATGATCACCATCAGCCAGATCAGCTCCCACACGATGGCAGAGTTTAGCGCCGGTCGAGTGCGGCTCTCAGCCGGCCACGCCCGCCTCCAGCTTGCCCTTGAGGAGCTCGCGGCCACGAACGTCGTACTGAGTGAGCTCGAAGGTCGCCCTGGAAGCCCCACGGTCGATCCCGCGCCTGCTCGCGATCCGCACGGGCAGGCCGCCCGCGACCTCGTACAGCTCCAGATACGAGCCCTGATCGACGCCGATCCAGTGGGAGCCGGCAGCCGGCTCCACCCACGCGTAAGCGAGCGGCTGTCCCTTCTGGTCGCGACAGAGCACGTCGAGACGCGGGTCGAGCGGCCGACCCTCGTAGAGCCGGCCGACCGAGCCGCCGCACCACGGCCGCGGGCGCTCGCCGGTGCGATCGACCCCACCGTCGCATGAATAGATGTGCTGGCCGCCGCGATCGAGAAACGTAAGGCTCTCGGCGAAGATTCCAATCCGCTCGACGACCAGAGTGTCGACAGGGAACTTGGCTCGGTCCGCTTTGCTCAAACAGAGCGAGAAGCGGCGACCGAGGAAGGCAGCCCGAACGACCCGGGTCTGCGTGACGACGCTTCCTTCCACCGGTCGAAATTCAGCCGCCGCTTCTCCGTAAAGAAGGCGCTTCGGCCGCGCCTCGCTATCGCAGCCGGCAGTCGCGAGCAGCAGGAAGCCGGCACACAGCGTTGTGCTTCTGATCAGCCAGTCCAACCCCATCGGCCCACGCCTCCGTAGCTCGAGTCGCTCCGGTACGTGCGGTACCAGATGTTCGTGCCACACGCTTCGCACTTCGCTTCGACGATTTGATCGCCTCCGTAGAGCGAGCGGAAGAACACCATGCCGATGTGACTTCCGCTCGCAAAGGCGTCCATGACCCCGGCAGTCGACTTGCTGATCACATGGTTGGGTGCTCCGTTGCCGTACTTGAACGCCTGCGCGTCGTACGGTCCGTGCACGTTTCTAAGCCCTTTCCAGTAGTAGCGGCCGTCTCGCCAGTTGTCCGTCGACTCGCGCCACGTCTTGAACGTGAGACCTGAGCAGTCGCCACCCTCGCCATGCGTGCCTGCAATTCCGGGCGGGTCGCTTGGATAGGCGTCGTAATTGTCGTAGTTCCAGCAACCGCCGCCCCATTGATAGCCGTCGTAGCGGGCAGCGTTGGCGTAGTCCTGCGCGGCGTCGCGGGTCATCGTCGTCATGAACGTCGGAGCGTCGTAATTACAGCTGACCCAGAAGCGGTGATACGCCTGGGCGCCTGCAGCGCCCGCAAGCACGAGTGCGACGCCGAAGGCAAGCAAGAAGGCTCTCATCGGGACACCTCCAGGTCGAAGCGGTCCACGAATGCGCCGGCGGGGCTCGAGCCGAGCTGATAGAGCGCCGGTCCGGCGATCCGAAAGCGGGCGAGCGGAGCCGACTCCGCCCACGCGGCCGACGCGAGCGATAGTTGACGTGCCAGGCCGGAGTGGTCTAGGACGAGGACGCGGAATTCGTCACGGTTCTCGTCGTACGTCTTCACGACGACGATCAGCCGGCTCCCGATCGGCGCGGCGAGCTGGACTTCCCCGAGCGGAGTGGCGCTCGAGATCCGCCAAGCGCGGACGACGGCGTTTCCGGCGACCTCCGCAAGGCGAAGCTCGCCCACACCAACCCGCTGGACGACGATTCCACGCCCATCGGCCAACGGCTGCGCCGCCTGGCCACGGCCGGACTGGGCCGTCCGGGTGAGCGGCTTTCCGTGCTCGGCCACCGGCACCCACTGCTCGGAAGGCTGCTGCTGAACGACCGGCCCCTC
>WNGF01001368.1_pt1 | contig 36593 bp, 28 predicted proteins | sample 5400641 | NCBI WGS metagenome assembly WNGF01 (sample SAMN13153371, study PRJNA577476) | soil metagenome | isolation source: 80 cm soil or saprolite under grassland replicate 2 | place: USA:California | collected 2016-06-15 | reverse complement strand
GCGCGGATGAAAGGAGGCACGACGATGGCAGTGATCAAGGTCAAGGATCTCGCGTACGGACGGCTGCGGGCGCCGGATCTCGATGTCCAGGAGGAGTTCCTCACCCACTTCGGGATGATCCGGGCGGCGCGGACCCCGAACGCGCTGTACATGCGGGGAACGGGTCCGAGCCACCACCTGCACGTGACCGAGAAGGGCGATCCCGCCTTCGTGGGGTTCGCGTACTACGCCGCGAGCGAGGAGGATCTCCACCGTGTCGCCAGGGCGCCGGGCGCCAGCGCCGTCGAGAAGATCGATGAGCCCGGCGGTGGCCAGCGCGTGCGGCTGCGAGAGCCGAACGGCTATCAGATCGAGGTCGTGTCCGGGATCGAGCCGCTGCCGGAGATCCCCGTGCCCGAGCAGCCCATGAACACCGGCGCGGACCCGCTGCGCCGGAAGGGCGAGCTGATGCGCCTGCGCACGTCCCCCACGCCGGTCAAGCGCATCGGGCACGGCGTCATGGGCACACCCAAGGTGCGCGAGACCGTGCAGTGGTTCCGCGACACCCTGGGCTTCATCGGCTCGGACGACGTCTACGCCGGCGCCAAGGACAACCTCATCGGCTCGTTCAACCGGGTCGACCGCGGCGACGAGTACGTCGATCACCACACGCTCTTCTGCGTCATCAACGAGCGGGCGGGACTCAACCACATGTCGTTCGAGGTGCCCGACGTCGACGCCGTGTTCAAGGATCACGAGTACCTCGAGCGCCTCGGCAAGTACGAGCACATGTGGGGGATCGGCCGTCATCTCCTGGGCAGCCAGGTCTACGACTACTGGTGTGATCCGTGGCGCCGCGTGCACGAGCGCTGGGCCGACACCGACCGCCTGAACGCCCGGACGCCGGCCAATCTCCTGCCCGCGGAGGAAGCGCTGATCAGCCAGTGGGGCGACCACCCGCCGGACAAGTTCATCAAGCACGTGAGTCAGTAGCTCGGGCCAGGACACAAGGAGGGCGAGATGGCAACGAAGAAGAAGGGGACGGGGCTGTTGATGGTGTGGACGGACGTGCCCGCGGACAAGGAGAAGGACTTCAACCGCTGGTACAACGAAGAACACCTTGCCGAGCGCCTGGCCATCCCCGGGTTTCTCAGCGCGGCACGCTACGAGGCGGTGAAGGGCCATCCCAAGCATCTCGCGTACTACGAGCTCGAGAGCCCGGCCGTGCTCGAGAGCGCGGCCTACAAGCGCGTCTCCGAGCACCCCACGGAATGGACCAAGCGCTCCGGCCCCGCGACGATCGCCACCGCGTTCATCCGCAACGTCTACACCCTGATCCATCCGCGGGCGCTGACGCCGGCGGTGGAGCAGGCGGCCATGGCGCCCGCGCTGCAGATCGGGCGCATGGATGTCCCGCCCGCGGTCGATGCCGAGTTCAACACCTGGTACAACACGATCTACGTGCCCAACTACGAGAAGGTTCCCGGGGTGATCCGCGGCCGCCGCTATCGCGCGGTCAGCGGCACGCCCACGTACCTGACGCTCTACGAGTTCGAGCATCCCAAGGTCTCGGAGAGTGCCGAGTGGAACGCGCAGCGCAACGCCGCGCCGGCGAGTGAAGGCATGCGATCGCACATGAAGCACGCGCCCGGGTCCCCGGGTGTCTACGTCAAGACGTTCGAGCTCAGAGGCTCGGCCTGATCCCCGACGCGAGGTAAGCATCAGAGCCGACAGCGCCGCGCCGCTCCCGCGGACGAATCTCGCGGCCCGTCCGCGGGGTCTCTCGCTGCTCGACGCGGCGCTGAACACGTACGGCGTCCTGCTCGTCCTGCTCGTCGTCACCGGAGGCTGGATTCCCGGGGGCGACTATCACACGCAGCGCACCCTCTTCGAGCTGTCCCAGGTCGGCCCCTGGGTCCTGGGATTTCTCGTCCTGCTCTCGGTGCGTCTCCGGGTGAATCGCGACGGCGGCATGGGAGCGCCGGCGTGCCTGCACTGGCTGCGGGCCATCGGCGGCTACGTGGCGCGCACACCGTCGGTCGTGTATCTCGCGACGGTGGCCTGGGCCATCGTCCTCGTCGCGGTCGCGATCCGTCGGCATGCCGCGTTCCAGAGCGGCACCGATCTGGCGATCTTCGACCAGGCGCTCTGGAGCACCTCCCGGGGGGACCTGCTCCACTCCTCGCTCATCGCGCAGACCGGATCGAGCATCGGCGACCGCGTGCTCTTCGCCGATCATCTGGTCCCGCTGCATCTGCTGCTGACCCCGTTCTACGTGGTCGCGCCGTCGCCGGTGATCTTGCTCGTCGCCCAGGCGGTCATGCTGGCGCTGGGGGCCATTCCGCTCTACTGGCTCGCCCGCGAGCGCTTCCCCGGGCACGCGCTGGCCGCGCTCTTTCCGCTCGCGTACCTGCTCTATCAGCCGCTGCGCGAGCCGAGCCGCTACGACTACCACGCCGCCGCGCTGGTCCCGCCGCTGTTCCTGTTCGCCCTCTACTTCATGGAGAAGGCGCGCTGGGGGCCCATGATCCTCTTCCTCGTGATGGCCGGGCTCCTCAAGGAGACGCTGCCCGTCGTGGGCGTCATGATCGGGGGCTATCTCTTCGTGGCCAGGCGGAAGCGTGTGCTCGGGCTCGCGCTCGTCGGCGCCTTCGGCCTGTGGCTCTATGTCGGGGTGGCGTGGATCATTCCGGCGTTCAACGACGGCGGCTATCGGCACCTGGAGCGCTACGGCGCGTTCGGTCGCAGCACGCTGTCCGATACGCTCGGGGTGCTCGTGCACAGCCCCTCGACGGCCCTCGGCAGCTTGTTCGCGTTCCCGGAGCGAAAAGCGCGCTACCTCCTCGACCTGTTCGGCCCCGTGGCGTTTCTTCCCCTCCTGGCCCCGGGACGCCTGGCGCTCGGACTGCCGTTCCTGGCCCAGAATCTCCTGGCCGACTCGCCGGCTCAGACGACCATCCATTCGCACTACTCGGTGGAGCTGGTCGTGTTCGTCTTCTTCTCGGCCCTCGCCGGGGCCACGAAGCTACTGCGCTGGAGCTCGGCGCGCGTGTTCCCGGGCGACGCCGGGCGATCGTATCGGTGGGCGGCCGGACTTCTGCTGGCGACGTCCTTTCTGTTCCACGGTCACTCCGAGATGTTCTATCTGCGCTTGTTCGCGCCGCCCCCGCACCGCGAAGCGCTCAACGCCATGCTGGCGACCGTGCCGGCCGACGCCGCCGTCTCGACCCTGTCGCGACTCGCTCCGCACCTCGCGCATCGAAAGACCCTCTATATCTTCCCCAAGATCGGTGACGCGGATATGCCCGTGGTCGACTTCGTGGTGCTCGACCGGCAGCTCGTCGGCGGCGCGCGGGGCTACGGAACGAACCGGTCGGAAAGTCAGGGGTTCGCCGCGGAGCTGGCCGCCCTTCCCACGAAGGGGTACGAGCAGATCCTGGACCGGAACGGCCTGCTGATCTTCCGGAAGCACCCCCCGAGCCTGTTCGGCCAACCCGGCGACGTGCCGCTCGTCGGGGACTGGACGGGCACCGGGTGGCCCAAGCGCGGCGTGTTTCGTCACGGGGCGTGGCGCCTCGATCTGAACGGGAACAATCGGTGGGACGGATGTCGGGTCGACGCCTGCCTGAACTTCGGAGCCTCGGCCGATGTGCCCGTGGTCGGCGATTGGACGGGAAACGGACGGACGAAGGTGGGGATTTTTCGCGATGGAGGGTGGTCGCTGGATCTCAACGGGAACCGACGATGGGACGGGTGCGCCGTGGACGGCTGCATGAGCTTCGGGCTCGCCGGGGACGTGCCCGTCGTGGGGGACTGGACGGGGAGCGGGCGGACGAACATCGGGGTCTTTCGTCGGGGCACGTGGTTCCTGGACCTGAATGGCAACGGCCGGTGGGACGGGTGTGGCATCGATGCCTGTATCGACACGGGCGCCGTACGCGACGGCAACCCCCTCGGTGACTGGTAGACTCCGGCCCGTGCAAGGACGGATCTTCGCCCTGCTTCCTGTCATCGTCGTCCTTGCTCTTCCTTCCCTTCTCGCCGCCCAGACGCCGCCGCACGTCGCCCGGTTCAGCCCCGAGGGCGTCGTCAAGGGTGTGCGCCAGGTGACCGCGCGCTTCTCGGCACCGATGGTGCCGCTCGGCGACCCGCGGCCGGCGACCGAGGCGTTCGAAATCGCGTGCCCGGAAGCGGGCACGGCCCGCTGGGTCGATAGCCGCGAGTGGGCGTATGACTTCGCGCGCGATCTGCCGGCCGGCGTGCGCTGCACGTTCCGCGTGCGCGCCGGGCTCACCACGCTCGACGGCGTGGCCGTCGGTGGGCGACGGGAGTTCGCGTTGTCGACGGGCGGCCCCGCGGTCCTCGACTCGTCCCTGCCGCGCGCCGGCGCCGAGTGGATCGACGAGCAGCAGGCGTTCGTGCTCGTCCTCGATGCGCCCGTCGACGAGGCCACGGTCGTCACCCACGCGCACTTCGTGATCGAGGGCCTGGCGAGCCGGGTCGGCGCGCGTCTCGTCGGCGGCGCCGACCGGCAAGCCATCCTCGCCTCCCGCGGCACGGCGCTGCCGTCGGCCCCGATCGTCGTCGTGCAGGCCCGCCAGCGCTTTCCCAGTGGCGCGCGCGTCACCCTCGTGTGGGGCAAGGGCATCGCGACCGTGAGCGGCGTGGCGACGGATCAGGACCAGCGGCTCGAGTTTCGCGTGCGCCCGGCCTTCGAGGTGAGCTTCACCTGCGAGCGGGAGCGCAAGGACGCCGACTGCATCCCCGTCACGCCGATGCGCGCCCAGTTCTCGGCGCCCGTCCCGTGGGCCCAGGCGAGCCGGCTCGTGCTGGTGGGGCCGGACGGACGGCGCGTCAAGGCGGAGGCGCGCGATCCACGCGAGCCGCTTCACTGGAACGTCTCGTTTCGCGGCCCCTTCCCCGAGCACTCGATGTTTCGCCTGGAGATGCCGGCCGACCTCGTGGACGATGCCAACCGGCGCGCCGTCAACGCCGCGCGCTTCCCGCTCACGGTGAAGACGGCCGCCTTTCCCCCGCTGGCGAAGTTCGCCGCGCGCTTCGGGATCGTCGAGCGCGCCGATCCCGTGCTGCCCGTCACGCTGCGGCGGGTCGAGCCCAGGGTGAAGGTGGCGCTGCTCCGAGCCGATCACGAGCCGAAGGCCGGCGCCGCGGCCTTCATCGAGCGAGTGAAGGCCGCGGTGTTCCACATCCCGCCGGAGGCGAGCGGCGAGATCCTGCCGTGGCTGCGGCGCGTCGCCGAGGCCAAGCGGGAGACGTCGGTCTTCGGCGCCGACGGCGCGCGCTCCCGCGTGCGCGAATCCGTCCTGCCGAAGCCGGGGGGCGCCGACGCGTTCGAGGTCGTGGGGTTACCCCTCGGCCGGCCCGGCCTCTACATCGTAGAGCTGGAGAGCGCGCGGCTCGGCCAGTCCCTGCTGGAGAAGCCGGGACCGATGTACATCCCCACCGCCGCGCTCGTGACCAATCTCGCCGTCCACTTCAAGTGGGGCGCCGAGAACGCGCTCGTCTGGGTGACCGCGCTCGACAGCGGCCGGCCCGTGGCCGGCGCGCGCGTGACGATCCAGGACTGCGCGGGCGCCGTGCGCTGGCGCGGCGAGACGGACACGGAAGGCATCGCGCGCATGAAGGCGCTCCCGGCGCGCGCCGCCGCGCCGCGCTGCCCGGAGATCCGCCCGGGTAACGACTATGAACAGTCCCGGGCGCTGCGCGACACCAACGACGGCCTGCTCGTCATCGCGCAGACGCCGGACGATCTCGGTCTCGTCCACTCGAGCTGGGACGAGGGCATCCAGCCCTGGCGGTTCAACCTGCCGATCGCCGAGGAGCGAGGGACGCTGCGTGCCCACACCATCCTCGACCGGCCCCTCTTCCGTGCCGGCGAGACCGTGCACATGAAGCACGTGCTCCGCCGCCCGTCGCTCGCCGGCTTCGAGGCGGTCTCCGACGCCGCGCGGCCGCGACGCGTGGTGCTCGAGCACGTGGGCAGCGACGAGAAGTACGAGCTCCCGCTGGCGTGGAGCGCCGCGGGAACGGCGGAGACGACGTGGACGATCCCGAAGGAGGCGCGGCTCGGCTCGTACGCGATCACCCTCGTGGGCGTGCCGCTCCAGCGCGCGCGCGGGATACAGGAGGATGCCGAGGCGTCGTATCCGTCGGGCAGCTTCCGCGTCGAGGAGTTCCGCCTCCCGACGCTGCGCGCCGTCATCCGCTCGCCGACCGAGCCGCTGGTCGACGTCACCGAGGTCCCGCTCGACGTGGCGGTCACCTATCTGGCCGGTGGCGGGGCGCGCCGACTGCCGGTCACCGTGCGGGCGCAGATCCAGCCCCACCCGTTTCCGGCCTTCGACGACTTCGAGAACTTCGTCTTCGCCAACGGCGGCGTGAAGGAGGGCATGACCCGGCGCGCGCGCTCCGACGACGACGAGGACGAGGAGGGCGCGTCCCCGGCCCCCCGGGGCCGGCCCGCCATCCACCAGCGCGAGGCCCTGACGCTCGACGACACCGGCACCGCCCGCACGAGCGTGCGCCGGCTCGCGCACGCGTCCGTCCCGCGCGACCTGCTCGTCGAGCTGGAGTATCGCGATCCCGCCGGCGAGACGCAGACGGCGGCCCGGCGCATGACGCTGTGGCCGGCAACACGTCTCGTCGGCCTGCTGCCGGAGGGCGGCGAGGTCTTCGGGGAGACCGTGAAGGCGCAGGCGGCGGTGATCGACCTGGCCGGCCGACCCGTCGCCGGTGTTCCGGTGACGGTGGACGTGTTCGAGCGCAAGCTCTACTCGCACAGGAAGCGCCTGGTCGGCGGCTTCTACGCGTACGAGCACGTGCAGGAGATCCGGCGCGCCGGCGAGCTCTGCCGGGGCACGACGTCGGTGGGCGGAGTGGTCGTCTGCGAGGGCAAGGCGCCGGCCACCGGCAGCTTGATTCTCCAGGCCACGGCCGCGGATCCGCACGGTCGCGTGACGATCGCCAGCGTCGACGTGTGGGTGGTGGACCCCGAGGCGGCCTGGTGGTTCGACGTGCGCGAGCACGACCGGATGGACGTGCTCCCCGAGCGCCGACGCTGGGAGCCCGGCGAGCGCGCGCGCTTCCAGGTGCGCATGCCGTTCCGCGAGGCGACGGCGCTCGTGACGACCGAGCGCGAAGGCGTCCTGGACGCCCGCGTGATCACGCTCGCGGGCGGCCAGCCGGTGGTCGAGGTGCCCGTGCTCGACGCCTACGCGCCGAACGTGTTCGTCTCGGTGCTGGCCGTGCGCGGGCGCGTCGGCGGCGTTCAGCCCACGGCCTTCGTCGACCTGGGCCGGCCGGCCTTCAAGCTCGGCATCGCGGAGATCCGCGTGGGCTGGCGCGCCCACGAGCTCCGGGTCACGGTGACGCCGGAGCGCGAGACGTATCGCGTGCGTGAGCGCGCGCGCGTGCGCGTCCAGGCGCGCACGGCCGACGGTCAGGCGCCTGCCGCGGGCAGCGAGGTCGCGCTCGCCGCCGTCGACGAGGCGCTGCTCGAGCTGGCGCCGAATCCGAGCTGGGACCTGCTCCCGGCCATGATGGCCCGCCGCGGGCTCGCGCTCGGCACGGCGACCGCACAGCTGCAGGTCGTCGGCAAGCGTCACTTCGGGCTCAAGGCGCTGCCCGCGGGCGGAGGCGGCGGGCGGCAGACGACGCGCGAGCTGTTCGACACGCTCCTCTACTGGAACGCGCGCGTCGTCCTCGACGAGCGCGGCGAGGCGGCCGTCGAGATTCCCTTGAACGACTCGCTCACGAGCTTCCGCGTGGTCGCGGTGGCGACCGGTGGCGTCGGCCGCTTCGGCACCGGCGCGACGACCATCCGGACGACGCAGGACTTGATGCTGCTGGCCGGGCTGCCGCCACTGGTCCGCGCGGGCGATCGCTTCGGCGCCGAGGTCACCCTGCGCAACGCGACCAACCAGCCGATGGAGGTCGTCGCGCGGGCACGCGTCGAGGGCCTGGCAGCGACGCTCGAGCCGCGCGCGTCCACGCTGGCCCCCGGAGAAGCGCGGGCGGTCACGTGGGATATTGCCGTGCCCGCCGGCGCCTCGGCGTTGGCCTGGGAGATCGAGGCGGGCGAGCGCGGGGGCGCCATGGATCGCCTGCGCATCACGCAGAAGGTGATCTCGCCGGTCCCGGTCCGGATCTACCAGGCGACGCTGCTCCAGGCGACGTCCGGCGGTCCGATAAGGCAGACGGTCGAGCGGCCGCCCGACGCGCTCGCCGGTCAGGGCGGCATCCGCGTGACGCTGGCGCCATCGCTGCTGGCCGGCGCCGAGCCGCTGCGGGAATGGATGGCGCGTTATCCCTACACGTGCCTCGAGCAGGAGGTCTCCCGCGCGGTCGCGCTGGGCGACGAGGCACGCTGGCGCGCGCTCGTCGAGCGGCTGCCTGCCCACGTCGACGCCGATGGGCTCCTCAAATATTTCCCCCGCGCGGTCGTCGGGAGCGACGTGCTCACCGCCTATGTCAGCGCCGTCGTCCACGAGCGGGGATGGACGATCCCCGAGGCGATCCAGACGCGCCTGGACGACGGCCTCCGCAAGTTCGTCGAGGGCAAGATCCGTCGCGGCTCGGATATCCCGCGCCCCGACTTGACGCTGCGCAAGCTGGCCGCGCTGGAGGCGCTCTCGCGTCGGGGCCACGCCGACCCGCCGCTGGTCTCGACGATCGCCGCCGAGCCGAATCTCTGGCCGACCTCGGGCGTGCTGGACTGGTGGAACGTGCTGCGCCGGGTGAGCGGCCTCCCCCAGCGCGCGGCGAGGCTCGGCGAGGCCGAGCGCATCGTGCGCGCGCGCCTGAACGTGCAGGGTACGACCATGGGATTCTCCACCGACACGAGCGATCGGCTGTGGTGGCTGATGATCTCCAACGACGTCAACGCCGTGCGCCTGGTGCTGACGTTGCTCGATGCCGCCGTCTGGAAGGACGAGCTGCCGCGGATCGTGCGGGGCGCGGTCGGGCGCCAGCAGCGGGGCGCCTGGGACCTGACGGTCGCCAACGCGTGGGGCGCCCTCGCGCTGGAGAAGTTCGCGCGCGAGTACGAGCGGACGCCGGTGGCGGGCGTGAGCGCCGCCGCCCTGGCCGGCGCGCGGCGCTCCCTCGACTGGGCCGCGGCGCCGCGCGGCGGCTCCCTCGCCTTCCCGTGGCCCGCGGCGGCCGACGAGCTGACGGTGAGCCACGAGGGCGCGGGACGGCCGTGGGTCACCGTGGAAGCCCAGGCGGCCATCCCGCTGCGCGCGCCGCTGTCGAGCGGATACCGCATCGTCCGCGCGTTGATGCCGATCGAGCGCCGTGACGCCACGCGCTGGAGCCGCGGCGACATCGTGCGCGTCCGGCTCGAGGTGCAGGCGCAGTCCGACATGACCTGGGTGGTGGTCAACGATCCGCTGCCGGCGGGCGCGTCGCACCTCGGCCGCGGCCTCGGCGGGGAGTCCACGATCGCCGCGGGCGGCGAGTCGTCACGAGGCTGGGCGTGGCCGGCGTATCAGGAGCGCGCCTTCGACGCCTTCCGCGCCTACTATCGCTTCGTCCCCAAGGGTACGCTGACCGTGGAGTACACGGTGCGGCTGAACCAGGCGGGACGGTTCGCGCTGCCGCCGACGCGGGTCGAGGCGCTCTACGCGCCGGAGATGTTCGGCGAGCTGCCCAACGCCGCCCTCGAGGTCGCGCCGTGATCCTCGGTCCCCCCCTGGCCGTCGTCCTGGCACTCCTCGGCGCCCTGTCGCCGCCGCTCCCGCCGACGTTTCCCACCGTGCGCGCGGCGTGGCGGCCGTCGGAGGCCGCGCTGCTCGACCGGCACGGCGAGACGCTGCACGAGCGGCGCGTCGACCCGGCGCGACGGCGCCTGGCGTGGACCGCGCTCGAGGGCGTCTCGCCGGCGCTCGTGGCGGCGGTGCTCGCCTCGGAGGATCGGCGCTTCCGCGAGCACGGCGGCGTCGACCCGCGCGCCCTCGGGGCCGCCGTCGTGCAACGGCTGCGGGGCGGGCCGCCCCGCGGCGGCAGCACGCTGACCATGCAGCTCGCGGGGCTGCTCGACCCCGCCCTGCGGCGGCGCCGTGAGCCGCGCGGGCTCGCCGAGAAATGGCGGCAGATCCGGCGGGCCCACGCCCTCGAGTCGCGCTGGTCCAAGGACCAGATCCTCGAGGCCTATCTGAACCTCGTCACGTTCCGCGGCGAGCTGATCGGGGTGGCGGCCGCGGCCGACGGCGTCTTCGGCAAGATGCCCGACGGTCTCACCGCGCCGGAGTCCGCCGTGCTCGCCGCGCTCCTGCGCGGCCCCGGCGCCTCTCGCGATCTCGTCGGCCGCCGGGCGCTGCTGCTCGCCGGCCGGGCCGTGGACATCGATGAGGTGAGCGCGGCCGTGGAGCGCGCGTTCGCCGCGGGCGGACGGAACGGACCGCGTCGCGCCGAGGCGCCGCACGTCGCCCAGCGGCTGCTCCATGCCGGCGGCGACACGCGGGTGGTCTCGACGCTCGACGCCGGCGTGCAGCGCCTGGCCGCCGAGTCGCTCCGCCGCCACGTGCTCGCCGTGCGGGGCGCCCACGTGGCGGACGCCGCCGTCCTCGTCGTCGACAACGCCACCGGCGACGTGCTCGCGTACGTGGGCTCGAGCGGCGATCTCTCGCCGGCGCCCTTCGTCGACGGCATCCGCGCGCGCCGCCAGGCGGGCTCGGCGCTCAAGCCCTTCCTCTACGCGCTGGGGCTCGACCAGCGGATCCTCACGCCGGCCACGCTGCTGGACGACACACCGCTCGAGATCGCCGTCGCCGGCGGTCTCTACCGGCCCCGCAACTACGACGAGTCCTTCCGCGGCCCCGTGAGCGCCCGCACGGCGCTGGCGGCGTCCCTCAACGTGCCGGCCGTGCGCATCCTCGAGCTCCTCGGTCCCGAGGCCTTCGTCGCACAGCTGCGCCGGCTCGGCTTCGGGCTCGAGCAGGCGGGTGACTGGTACGGCCCCGCGCTGGCCCTCGGCTCGGCCGACGTGACACTCTGGGAGATGGTGGGCGCCTATCGGGCGCTGGCGAGCGGCGGGACGTGGCGTCCGTTGCGACTGACCCCGGGCGAGCCCGCCGGCGAGACGCGCCGCGTGATCTCCGAGGACGCCGCGTTCGTCGTCGCCCACGTGCTGGCCGATCGTGAGAGCCGTACCGCCACCTTCGGTCTCGAGAACGTCCTGGGCACGCCGTTCTGGACGGCGGTGAAGACGGGCACCAGCAAGGACATGCGCGACAACTGGTGCCTCGGCTTCTCCCGCCGCTACACCGTCGGCGTGTGGGTCGGCAACTTCTCGGGCGAGCCGATGCGCAACGTCAGCGGGGTCACCGGCGCCGCTCCGGTCTGGGTCGACGTGATGACCGCTCTCCATCGCTCGCTCCCGAGCGTGGCTCCGGCGCCCACGCCCGGCGTCGTGGGCGCGCGCGTGGTGTTCGTGGACGACGTCGAGCCGCCGCGCCGCGACTGGTTCCTGCGCGGCACCGAGCCGATCGCCGTCGCGACGGCGCCCGCGCACCACGCACGCATCGTGGCGCCGGTGAGGGGAACGATCATCGCCCTCGATCCCGAGATCCCGCGCGGTCGGCAGCGCGTCGCCTTCGAGGCTGACGGCGGAGAGCCCGGATTGCGATGGGTCCTCGACGGCGTCGAGCTGGCCGGAGCACCCGGCCCGTTCCTCTGGGAGCCACGCCCCGGCCGCCACACCCTCGCCCTCCGCGACGCCGAAGCCCGCCTCCGCGACACCATCACCTTCGAAGTCCGCGGCCGCCCCTGACGGGGCGCTGACGGGGTCAGGCCTTGACTTCTAAACAACTCGGCCGAGGCGTGTCACATCCGCGGCGATGCGATCATCCGATTCGAGGCGGCTGGCCAGGCGCGACACTGTGACGCTGATGGTCGCGGCGTCCCGGTCGAGTGCGGCGGCGACGTCGGCCACGCGGTATCCAAGCCGCCTCACGAGAACGAAACTCAAGGTAGCCCGGGCGCTGCTGACGAATCGACTCCGATCCGGGCTCCGGAGCGTGTCCGGATCCAACGGGATCCGGAGCGCCAGCTCCTTCACGGCCACATCCAACGGTTTTCTGGCCAGCGCACCAGCCAGTTGGGCGGCTTGCCCTACTGGCTGGGCAACCGGGCGCGCACCGAGGAACTGTTGGTCCTGGGTCTGGTAATACCGCTCGTCGTGACCCGCGCCGATCCCGGCCAGGACGAATCGTCCGTAAGCCGCCCGACCGCCCAACATGCCCAAGATCAGGCTCGGGTCGATCGGTCCTGTCCTGTCGCCTGCGAGATACGCTCGATGGCCGCTGTACGGATACAGGTCGGGATCGTTAACCAATCGAGCGCGCACCGGGTTGAGATGTATGTAGCGGATCAGAGTCGTGAGGTACTCGTCCCTCTCGCAAACGATCGCTCTGTATCGCCCCTGGAAGAGATGGCCGACCGTGCCATGCACCCGATTGAATCGCTGGGTGTAGGACTGCTGCAATCCCTGCATGAACTTCGCCAGCGGTGCTTCGGAAGTCTGTAGCAACAGATGAACATGATTCGGCATCAGACAGTATGCGTAGAGGACGATGCCGTATCGCTTCTGATACGTCGCCAGCTGAGTGAGGTAGACCTGATAATCGAGGTCGGTCAGAAACGTCGGCTGTCGCCGATTACCTCGCGCGATGATGTGATAGAGCAACCCCGGGGCAAAGACCCGCAGCCGACGCGCCATGCCCTCTTAGCACTGGGTATGCCAGGCCCCTTCGAATTCTTCGCTGATGTTTAGAAGTCAAGGCCTGACCCCAATCAGGTGATTTAGAAGTCAAGGCCTGACCCCAATCAGGCGGGGACTGACCCCAATCAGGCGGGGACGGTCAGCTCCACGCCGAGCTCGGCGAGGCGGGGACGGACGCGGTCGGTGAGGAGGCCGATGCGGACGAGGTTGGTGACCATCGAGGCGTGCATGTCGCGCCGGAAGAACTTCCGGTACACCGCGTAATCGTTCCGGGCGGCCGCGTCCCGACGGTAGGTCCGGACCTCGTCGATCTGCGCGCGGGAGAATCCGAGGTCCTCGTAGGCCTCACGCGGGAAGAAACCGGTCAGCACCTTCTCCAGGGCGAGGCACGTGAAGTCCTCCATCTCGCACCGCTCGGCCTCGCTCGCCTCGCGGACGATCGCCGGCAGCGACAGCATGCCGAAGCCCATGTGGCGGGACTCGTCCTGCAGGATGCGCCCGCAGACCTCGCGCAGCACGGGATCGGTCGCCGCCTGGCCCATCATCCGGAACATGGAGACGGCGAACGTCTCGGCCACGAGCTGGAGCGCGATCGTCTTGATGTACCAGCGGGGGTCGGTGAGGATCGCGTCGAACAGGAAGCGCTCGTTGTCCGGCATCGGATAGTGCAGTCCCCCCAGCCGGGTCTCGATGTAGCGCTCGAGCACCTCGTTGTGCCGGGCCTCGTCCACCACCTGGGTCGCCTGGAAGAACTTCTCGTCCGTGCCCGTCACGATGTTCACGAGCTGGCTGCACGCGAGCATGGCGCCCTGCTCGCCGTAGAGCAGTACGGACAGGCGCCAGGCCGTCACCCGGCGGTTGAGCTCGACGCGCTCGGCCTCCCCGAGCCGCTCCCACAGCGGGCTGCCGTGGATGTCGATGAGCTCGTCGGCGAGCACGCGACCGTCGTCGGTCCCCGGCGCGTCCCAGGCGATGTCGCGGGAGGCGTTCCACTGATCCCGCTTGGCCTTCTCGTAGAGACTGCGCATGTCCTCGGCCCGGACCGAGTAGTCGAACTCGAACACCGTGTCGAGGGAGCCGCTGATGGTGCGCCGATCCATGGGGACCTCCGAGCTCGCGAGAGAACTCTCGAGTCGATTCCGAAACCTGCTAGTTTTTACCATGCGCTCGTGGACGGGTCAACTTAGACTCGGGGCGTGCGGGCCAAACAGCAGGCGGTACGCGACCAGATCCTGAGGACGGCGGCCGACCTCTTCCGGGAGGGCGGCTTCCGGGCCACCACCCTCGACGACATCGTCAAGCCGCTCGGCATGTCGAAGGCCTCGCTCTACACCTACTTCCGGGCCAAGGAAGAGATCCTCGCCGCCATCTCGCGGGAGACCATCGAGCGCTTCACCCGCGAGCTGGCGCTCGTCCGTGGCTCCGATCTCTCGCCGGAGGACAAGCTCCGGCGCATCGTGCGGGGGCACGTGCGCTTCGTGATCGCGAACCGGTCGTTCCTCACGGTGTTCTTCAGCGAGGAGACCAACCTGCCCCCCCGCTTCGCCCGCGCGCTGGCTGCCCAGAAGGACCACTACGACAAGGGCGTCGAGGCCGTCGTCGCCGAGGGGATCCGGGCCGGGATCTTCCGCGACGTCTCGCCCCGCGTCGTGGTCTTCGGCCTGCTCGGCATGGTGAACTGGGTCTACAAGTGGTACAACCCGCGCGGCCGCTGGGGGGCCGAGGACATCTCGTCGGCCTTCCTGGCGCTCGTCGAGGACGGGCTCCTGCGTCGGCCGCGGCGGGAGCCGGCGGTGGCCCGCCGGATCGCCCGCGTGCGCCGCGACCTCCATGATCTGGCCAGGGCTCTCGATCGATGAGAGGGGTCAGACTTTGACTCTTACCGATCTTGCCGGGAGCCAACGCGGACACCGCGCCGGTCAACCAAGATCGGTAAGAGTCAAAGTCTGACCCCATTAATACTCGTTCAGGGGGCGCGGCGGCGGCGCGAACTTGCCCGCCTTGCTCTGGCCGAGACCGAGGCGCACCAGCGCCTCCGCCATCGCGACGGCGCACGCGACCGGCTCGACGACGACGAGCGGGGTGCGGCGTCGGAGCGCGTCGGCGTGGGGCGCGAGCCGGGCGCCTCCCAGGATCACGAGATCGGCGCCGCTCACGCGCGCGGCCGCCAGCGCGTCGGCGAGCCGCTCGACGACCTCCTCGGCCGCCGGCTCACCGGCCGCGATCGGCGGCAGATCCACGGCGCGAACCGCCGCGCACCGCGGGGCGAACCCGAGGAGCTGCACCACGTCTTCCGTGTACGCGATCATCCGCGGCGACGTCGTGACGATCAGGAAGCGATGGCAGAGCGGTGTGGCGAAGGCCATCGCGGCCTCGGCGAGCCCGACGACGGGAGCCTCCATGACCTCCTTGATCGCCCCGGTGCCGTAGTTACCGAACCCGGCCAGCACGACCGCGTCGGGCCGCGGGGCCAGGGCCGCGAGCCGCGTCGCGAGCGGCCGGCCGGCCATGTAATCGCCGTAGACGCTGTCGACGGCGGGTGGGCCCTCACGGTTCGTCCACGGAACGATCTCGGTGCCCGGCGATGCCGCCCCGCGGGCGAGGACCGCACACGCTCGGGTCACCGCTTCCGTCGAGTTGGGGTTGGCGAGCAGGAGCTTCACGACGGTTCCCGTGCTATGGAAGCGGAAGCTCCGCTCGGAATCAAGGGGATTCGTATACAATCGCCGTCCGCGATGACCGCGCGCGACCCGCTGGGCGATCTCGTTCCGAGTCCCCGGATTCTCCTCGGTCCCGGCCCGAGCATGGCCGATCCGCGCGTGCTGCGCGCGATGGCCACGCCGCTGCTCGGTCAGTTCGACCCCGAGTTCACCGCGGTGATGAACGACGTGATGTCGCTCTCCCGCCTCGTCTTCCAGACCGCCAACGAGCGGACGTTCCCGGTGTCGGGCACGGGCCGGGCCGGTCTGGAGGCGGCGATGACGTCGCTCGTCGAGCCGGGCGATCGCGTGGTCGTCGGTGAGTGTGGGCGCTTCGGCTTGCTCCTCATCGAGCTGGCCGAGCGCTGCGGCGCCAAGGTCGTGTCCGTGCGGGCGCCCTGGGGCCGCGTGATCGAGCCCGACGCCCTCGAGCGGGCACTCGCCGGCGGTCCGGCGAAGGTCGTCGCCATCGTGCACGGCGAGACGTCGACCGGCGTGCTCCAGCCGCTCGAGGATATCGCGCGCCTCGCGCGACGCCACGACGCGCTCCTGCTCGTCGACGCGGTCGTCACGCTCGGCGGCGTCGAGGTCGCGGTGGACGACTGGGGCATCGACGTCGCGGTCGCGGGAACCCAGAAGTGCCTGTCGTGTCCGTCGGGCCTGGCGCCGGTCACATACAACGCGCGCGCCGAAGCCGCGCTCGAGGCGCGCACGAGCCGGATCTCGAGCAACTACCTCGATCTCACCCAGCTCGCCCGCTACTGGAGCCCGGCGCGCTTCAACCATCACACGGCGCCGACGGCGATGGTCTACGGCCTTCGCGAGGCGCTGCACGCGATCGAGGTCGAGGGGCTGACGGCCCGGTTCGCCCGTCACCGGTGCCACGGCGACGCGCTGCGCGCCGGCATCCGCGCCCTCGGGCTCGAGCTGTTCGGGCCGGAGCCGCCCGCGCATCGATTGCCCATGCTCACGCCGGTCGTCGTGCCGGACGGCGTCGACGAGCTGAGGGTGCGGCGGCGGCTCCTCCATGATTTCGGCGTCGAGATCGGCGCCGCGTTCGGTCCGCTCGAGGGTCGCATCTGGCGGATCGGGACGATGGGCTACTCCGCCTCGCGCCGCAACGTGCTCACGGGCCTGGCGGCGCTCGAGAGCGTGCTCCGCCGCGAGGGCTTTCGCGCGCCCGGCGGGGTCGGCGTCGAGGCCGCGCTCGCCCACTACGCCGCGGTCGGCGCGGACACGTGAGCGGATGACCTATCCCCGTGACCTGATCGGCTACGGCCGGACCCCGCCCGATCCGAAGTGGCCGGGGCAGGCGCGCCTGGCCCTGCAGATCGTCGTGAACTACGAGGAGGGCGGCGAGCGGTCGATCCTCCACGGCGACACCGAATCGGAGGCCTTCCTGCAGGAGGTGGTCGGCGCCGAGCCGCTCCGGGGCGTGCGCAATCTCCAGGTGGAGTCCATCTACGAGTACGGCAGCCGCGCCGGCTTCTGGCGGCTCATGCGGCTCTTCGCCGAGCGCGGGATCACGGTCAGCTTCTTCGCCGTCGCGATGGCGCTGGAGCGGCACCCGGAGGCGGCGCGGGCCATCGTCGAGGCCGGCCACGAGGTGGTGAGCCACGGCTGGCGCTGGATCGACTACCAGTTCGTGAGCGAGGCCGTCGAGCGCGAGCACATCCGGCTCGCGGTCGAGAGCCTGACGAAGGTGACGGGCGGCCGTCCGCTCGGCTGGTACACGGGACGGCTCAGCCCGAACACGCGCCGGCTCGTCGTCGAGGCCGGCGGCTTCCTCTACGACGCGGACGCCTACAACGACGATCTACCGTACTGGGTCGACGTGAGCGGCCGGCCGCATCTGGTCATCCCCTACACGCTCGACAACAACGACATGAAGTTCGGTACGCCTCAGGGCTTCAACTCGGGCGACGACTTCTTCGCCTACCTCCGCGACGCCTTCGACGTCCTCTACGCGGAAGGGGCGGACGCCCCGAAGATGATGTCGGTCGGCCTGCACATGCGCCTGGCCGGCCGCCCCGGCCGCGCCGCCGCCCTCGCGCGCTTCCTCGATCACGTCGCCAAGCACGACCGCGTCTGGATCTGCCGCCGCCTCGACATCGCCCACCACTGGATCGCCCACCACCCGCTTAGACCTTGACCTCGCGGTTGAAGCGGTCGATGTACTCCGACCGCTTCGGGTTCAGCTTGGCCCAATCGACCCCGTGGTAGGTCTCCAGCATCGTGGCGTCCTTCGCGTACTGCTGGAGCGCCGTGCTGTAGGGCACCTTCGCGTTCGTGGGCGCGAGCAGATAGGGCTTGTCGCCCATCTTCTGCTGGACCTCGGGGCTCAGCGAGGCGTCGATGTAGGCGGCCGCGAGATCGGCGTTCTTGGTGTTCTTCACGATGTGCATCGTGCTGCGGATCGCCTGCCATCCGGTGTCGGGCCGGGTGAGCGCGATGGGCACGCCCTTGGACTGCAGATCGCCCACGTTGTTGTTGTAGTGCGGGCCGACGTCGACCTGGCCCTGCTGGAAGAGCGTGGCGAGCGCCCCCGGGCTGGCGGCGACGGCCCCCACGTTGGGCAGGAGCTTCTTGAGGAACTGGAAGGCGGGCTCCATGTTCTCCTCGCCGCCGCCGTTGATGCGCGCGATCTCGACCATCCAGGCGGAGATCAGGGTCGAGCCCATGCTGGACAGACCGACGCGCCCCTTGTACTCGGGCTTGAGCAGGTCGTTCCAGGACCTGGGCGGCGTCTTGAACTTCTCCGGGTTGTAGGCGAGGCCGATGATCTGGGCCGAGCAGAACGCGCCCAGGCCCCGCGGATCGATGAACTTCTTCGGCAGGTCCTTGAGGTTCGGGACCTTGTCGGGGGGGATGGGCGCGAAGATGTCGTGGGGGATGGCGGCGATGAACGGGCCCTCGTCGAGGATGATGGCGTCGTACGGCGGATTGGCCTTGGACGCGACGATCTTCGACACCGTGTCCACGGCCAGCGAGGCCACCAGGTTGACCTGCGCGTTCGTCGCCCGCCGGAACGCCGGCAGCAAGATCGAGCGGTGGGCCTCCTCCCAGGCCCCCGGGTAGGTCGTGGCCGAGATCGCGCGTCCCTGCCCGAAGGCGATCCCGACGCCGGGAGTGAATGCCGCCACGCCGAGGGCGGTCATGCTCTTGAGCACGTCACGTCGTGTCGTGTGGGGATCCATCCTGCTCCTCCTCGGTGATCGTGAGCGCCGCGCGCCCGGTGCGCCGGTTGACGCTGCTACGAGTTGTTTGGCACGATGCGGCAACTCGACGCAAGAGGAATCCGGTGGAAGAGACGACCCCATCGACGCGCGTGACGACCAGGATGCCCACGAAGCGTGCAGTCGCGCGCGGCGTCGGGCTCGCGCTGCACGAGGTCACGCACCGGTTCGGTCACACGCTGGCGGTGGATGCCGTGAGCCTGGCCGTCGAGCCCGGCGAGATCGTCGCGCTGCTCGGGCCCAGCGGGTGTGGCAAGACGACGCTGCTCAGGATCATCGCCGGCCTGCTGCGGCAGACCGGAGGGCACGTGGCGATCGGCGGCGAGGTCGTCGATGACCTGCCGCCGAACGAGCGCGGCGCCGGGATCGTCTTCCAGAACTACGCGCTCTTTCCCCACATGACGGTGGCCGCCAACGTGAGCTATGGGCTCCGCGCGCGCGGCACGCCGCGCGCGGCGACCGCCGAGACGGTCGCGCGCATGCTGGAGCTGGTGCGGATGGAAGGCTTTGCCCGGCGCCTGCCGCGCGAGCTGTCGGGCGGCCAGCAGCAGCGCGTGGCGCTCGCGCGTACGCTGGCCGTCAGCCCGCGCGTGCTCCTCCTCGACGAGCCGTTCGGCGCGCTCGACAAGAATCTCCGCCTCGACATGCAGATCGAGGTCAAGCGGCTGCAGCGCGAGCTGGACATCACGACGATCATGGTCACGCACGACCAGGAAGAAGCGCTCAGCCTCGCCGATCGCGTCGCCGTCATGAGCCACGGCCGCGTCGAGCAGTTCGCGCGCCCGGATGAGATCTATGATCGTCCGGCCAGCCTGTTCGTGGCGACGTTCGTCGGCACGGCCAGCCTCCTCCGGGGTCGACTCGTCACGCGCGGAGGCGACGCCGTCCTCCAGCTGGCCGCCGGCGAGCTGCCGCTCTCCGAGGCCCCGACGTTCGGACAGGGCCATGTGGTGATGGCGGTGCGGCCGGAACACTTCCGGTTCGTGGGCGCTGCCGAGCGCGGGCTGGATGCGACGATCGAGCTGGTCCTGCCGCTCGGTCCGCTCGTCGTGTACGACATCGTGCTGAGCGACGGTACCGCGCTCAAGGTCACGGCCGGCCGCGGCGTCGGCCTCGCCCCGCATGGCCCGGGCGCCCGCGTGCGCATCGGCCTCGCCCCGGGCGCCCCGGCGCCGGTCTTCGCCGACGGCCGGCCGTGACCGCGCGTCGCCGCGCGTGGTCCCGCGACTGGCAGCTCGTCCTGCCCATCACGCTATTCTTCGTCGCCTTCGTGTTCGTCCCGCTCGGGCTGCTCGCCGTGGTGAGCTTCCACGACGATCCGGAAATCCATACGCCGGGCGTGGCCCAGTACGTGAAGTTCGTGACCGACCGCTTCAACGTCGCCGTGCTCGGCCAGACGTTGTGGCTGGGCTGGCTCGCGACGCTCCTGGCCCTCGTGATCGGCTACCCCCTGGCCTACCTCTACGTCCTGGCGCCGCCGGCTCTCCAGCGGGGGCTGATGCTCGTGATCGTGCTGCCGCTCCTGACGAGCGCGGTCGTGCGGACCTTCGCCTGGGTCGCGATCCTCGGGCGCCAGGGCATCGTCAACAGCGCGCTGCTCGGTCTCGGCTGGACCGACACGCCGGTCAGGCTCATCTACACGCCCTGGGCGGTGGTGGTGGCGCTCGCGCAGATCCAGCTCCCCCTGCTCGTGCTCCCCGTGATCACCGCGCTCGGCAACATCGACCCCAACCTGGCGCCCGCCTCCCACGTGCTGGGCGCCGGGCGCTGGCGCACCTTCGTCGCGATCACGCTGCCGCTGTCGGCGCCCGGGCTCCTCGCCGGCTGCCTGCTCGTGTACGCGGCCTCGGTGAGCGCCTTCGTCACCCAGACGCTCGTCGGCGGTGGCCAGCTCATGCTGATGCCGCAGTACATGTACCAGCAGGCGATCCAGGCCAACAACTACCCGTTCGCCGCCGCGATCGCGATGATCCTGCTCGTGTCGGTGCTCGCCATCGTCACCGCCGTCAACCTCGTGAGCCGCCGGAGCCGAGCCTTCGTCTCGGAGCTCCCCACGTGAAGCGCGCGCGCGAGAGCAGCCGCGCGCGGCTCGAGCGGTGGTCGTTCGCCGTCGTGTTCGGTGTGGCCGGAGGCCTGGCGGTGCTGCTGCTGGTGGCGCCCACGGTGATCGTGCTGATCACGTCGTTCACGAGCGCCTACTCGCTGAAGTTTCCGCCGCCGGGTTACTCCGTGCGCTGGTACACCGCCCTCTGGAACGACTCGCCGGAGATCGTGGCGGCCGCCCAGCTCAGCCTGGAGGTCGCGGCCGTGGCCACCGCCGTGGCCACGCTGCTCGCGGTGGCCGGAGCGCTCGCGCTGGCGCGCCGCCGCGCGGCGTGGGCCCGCGTCCTCGACGCGGTCTTCATGTCGCCGCTGATGCTGCCCACGCTGGCCCTGGGCCTGGCCCTCCTCGTGCTCTTCAACCTCCTGGGCACGGGGCTCTCGCGGACGACGCTGGTGATCGGCCACGTGGCCATCTGCGCGCCGTACATCCTGCGCACGACCTCCGCGAGCCTCCTGCAGCTCGACCCCGCGCTGCTCGACAGCGCCCGGAGCCTGGGCGCGCGGCCGTGGTTCAGCTTCCGGACGGTCACCCTCCCGCTCATCGCGCCCGGCATCGCCGCCGGCGCCTTCATCGCGTTCATGGCGTCGTTCGACAACGTCGCGGTCTCGCTGTTCCTGTCCGATGCGCGAAGCGAGCTGCTCCCCATCCGGATGTGGCACATCATCGAATCGAACCTCGACGTCCGGGCGGCGGCGACCTCCGGCGTCCTCATCGCCGCCTCGCTGATCCTGATCCTCGTCCTCGAACGGCTGACCGGGGTCTCCCGGCACCTGCGCTAGGAATGGCGAACGGCGTCCTTGCCCCAGCGCCGCCGCAGCGACAGGCACTCGGCCTCGCGAACGCCGAGCGTCAGGTCGAGCCCGTAGCCGACGAGCCGGCAGAACGGCTCGATCGCGTACGCGCCGAGCTCCGTCCGCGCGAGCGTGGCGTGCCGCAGGCCGAGGACGAGCCGGGCGATGCCGGCGAGCTTCATCGCGCCCGCGCACATGGGACAGGGCTCCATCGTACTGTAGACGGTCGCGCCGGTCACGCGCCCGGCGCCGTACGCGCGGGCGGCCACACGGAGCGCATCGAACTCGGCGTGCCAGGTGATGTCGGCCTCGGTGTTCTGGCGGTTCTGGCCGATGCCCAGCACGGCGCCGTCGCGGACGATGACGGCCGCGACCGGCCAGTCGCCGCGCGCGAAGGCGTCCTCGGCGTGGCGGAGGGCGAGATCCATGTAGCCGGCGTCGCTCGTGGGATCATGCATGCTGCCGATTGTCGCGGCGCGCGCCCGGGCGTGCAAGCGCCGACGAGGAGGACGCGATGAGGCGCACGGTGTTGCGCGGCGTGTACGTGCTGCGGGGGGCCCGCCTCGGCTTCGAGCGCCGGGCGCTCGACGTGCTGATCGAGGGCGAGCGCATCGCCGCCCTGGAGCCGGCCGGCGCGATCGGCGACGCCGACGCGGTGATCGAGCTGCCGCGCCGGCTGCTCGTCCCCGGATTCATCAACGGCCACATGCACTCGCACGAGCACTTCCAGCGCGGGCGCACCGAGAACCTGCCGCTCGAGCTGTGGCAGCACTACGTGCGCACGCCGATCCCGGTCACGCTCACGGCGCGTCACGTGTACCTGCGCACGGCACTGGGAGCCCTCGAGTCGCTGCGGACGGGTGCGACCTGTCTCGTCGATGACCTGGCCCTCGGCGGCGCCATTCAGCGCGATCAGATCGACGCCGCGCTCCAGGCGTACGAGGACGTCGGCGTGCGGGCGCTGGTCGGCTTCGCGATGATGGATCGGCCACTCCTGGACAGCTTCCCGCACGCGGACACGCTGCCGGCCGATCTGCGCCAGCGCATGCGCGCGCTGCCGCGCCCGACCCCCGAGGAGTATCTCCGCCTGGTTCGCGAGCTCGCGACGGCCCGCCATCCGCGCGCCAGGCGCGTCGGGCCGCTGGTCTCCGTGTCCGCGCCCCAGCGGTGCACCGAGGAGTTCCTGCTCGCGTGTGCGCGCCTGGCCGACGAGCTCGACTTGCCCGTCATCACGCACGTGCAGGAGACGCGGCTGCAGGTGGTGACGGGCCTGGAGTTCTACGGCGTGCCGATCGTGGAGTACCTCGCACGGATCGGCTTCCTCGGCCCGCGCACGAGCCTGATCCACGCGGTGTGGCTGAACCCGCGCGAGATTCGCGCGCTGGCCGAGACCGGCGCCACCGCCCAGCACAACCCGTGGAGCAACCTCACCCTCGGCTCCGGGCTCCAGCCCGTGCGCGCGCTGCTCGACGCCGGCGTCAACGTGAGCCTGGGCTCGGACGGCGCGTGCTCCACGGTGTCGCTCAACATGCTCAACGTGGTCGGCGCCGCGGCCGCGCTGTCCAAGCTCCGCGGCGACGAGTACTCGGCGTGGCTGTCCGCCCACGAGGCCCTGGCGGCCGCGACCCAGGGCGGCGCCCGCGCCTTCGGCTTCGGCGCCGACCTCGGCGTCATCGAGCGCGGCGCGCTGGCCGACGTGGTGGCCTACCGGCTCGACACGCTGCCCTTCACCCCGCTCAGCGATCCCGTCAGGCAGCTCGTGTACGCCGAGCGTGGCGCCGGGCTCGACTTCGCGATGGTGGCCGGCGAGGTCGCGCTCCGCGATGGACGCTTCACGCGGGTCGACGAGGCGCGGCTGCTCGCCGAGGTCGAGACCGAGTGGGCCACGCTCGAGAGCCGGTACGCGACCGCCGAGGCGTCGGTGGCCCCGCTGCGCGCCGCGATGGAAATCATCTACCGCCGCGCACTCGCGACCCCGATCCCCCCCGACACCTACGGGGTCAGACTTTGACTCTTACCTACTTCGGCTGAGGCAGGCCACGTCCGCAGCGGCGGCGTCATTCGATTCGAGGCGGCGCCCCAGGCGGGAGACGATGTTGCTGATCGTGCTGGTATCGCGGCCGAGCGCGGCGGCCACGTCGACGGCCGGATATCCAAGCCGCCTCACCAAGACGAAACTCACGGCGGCACGGGCGCTGATCACTCGCTGACTGCGGTCCGGACTTCGCAGCGTGCTCGCATTCAATGCGAGCCGGTCGGCCAGCTCCGCGACGACCGCGTCCAACGGTTTTCTGGGCAGCGTGCCGGATGGCAGGGCGCCCTGCTGCCCAATTCGTTGGGCAAACCCACTAGTGCCGAGGAATTGCTGATCTTCGATTTCATAGTAGCGCTGCTCGTGCCCCGAGCCGATCCCCGCCAGGACAAACCGTCTGTACGCCCGCACACCGCCGAGCGTGCACAGCACTGGCCCCGGGTCGATCAGCCCCGCCCGGTCAACGGTCAGATACGCTCGATGCCCGCTATACGGATACGCTTCAGGGTCTCGTACCAATCGAGCCCGTACCGGGTTGAGGTGGATGTAGCGGATCAAGGCCGCGAGGTACTCATCCCTCTCGCAGACAATGGCTTTGTAGCGGCCCTGGAAGAGATGACCTACCTTGCCGTACACGCGGTTGAACCGCTGCGTGTACGACTGCTGCAATCCCTGCATGAACTTCGCGAGCGGCGGCTCGGACGTCTGCAGGAGCAGGTGAACATGATTCGGCATCAGACAGTATGCGTAGAGCACGACGCCGTATCGCTGCCGATACGTCGCCAGCCGGATGAGATAAGCCTGGTAGTCGAGATCGGTCAGAAACGTCAGTTGTTGCTGATTGCCTCGCGCGATGACGTGGTACAGCAGTCCCGGGGCAAAGAGTCGCGGCCGCCGCGCCATGCCATCTCAGCACGTGGGATGCCAGGCCCCGCTCGGCTCCTCCGGAGATAAGTAAAAGTCAAAGTCTGACCCCAAGGGCCGCCGTGATCAGGGCGGGGATGCGGTCGGCGATGTGGGCCATCCGGGGATCGGTGCTTTCGCCTCGGACCCAGCGGCGGTGGAGCTGCTGGACGACGACGACGGTCTTCCACAAAGCGAAGGCCTCCCACCAGCGCACGGCGGCGATGTCCACGCCCGTCCGTGCCGCGTAGCACGCGGTGATCTCGGCGCGCGTCGGCAGGCCGAGCCGGGTCAGTCCCGGATAGCTGGCCCGGGAGGCCTCCGGAGGATCGGAGGGATCGGGCCAGTAGTTGAGCAGTGTCCCCAGATCGATCAACGGGTCGCCGAGGGTCGCCATGTCCCAGTCGAAGATGGAGGCGACCCGATCGGGGTTCGCGGGATCGAACTGGCAGTTGTCGAGCTTCAGGTCGTTGTGGACGATCGACACGCGGCTCATCGCCGGCATGGCCGCGACCAATCGCTGGTGCAACCGCTCCATCGCCGCCGGCGAATCCTCGAACCTGGACAGCGCCCAGCGCCTGGCCCAGCCGCTGACCTGGCGCTCGACGAAGCCGTCCGGCTTGCCGAGGTCGCCGAGCCCGCACGCGGCCGGATCGAGCGCGTGCAGGTCGGCCATGGCGTCGACCAGGGCGAACCCGATCCGGCAGCCGACGTCGCGGTGGCCGAGCATCGACGGCGGCACCTCGGCGCGGACCACCTCGCCGCGCCGCCGCTCCATGATGAAGAAGTCGGCGCCGAGCACGGCGGGGTCGTCACCGAAGAGATAGGCGCGCGGCGCGCGATCGAAATGACGCCAGAGCCGCGACAGCACCTTGTACTCGCGACGCATGTCGTGGGCGCCGGGCGCGATCTGGCCCATGGGCGGCCGGCGCAGCACCAGCTCGTGAGCGCCCACGCGCAGCAAGTAGGTGAGGTTGGCCGAGCCGTTCGGAAACTGCAAGACGTCGAGCGGCCCGTCGGCACCGGGCAGCACGTCGGCCAGCCGCGGACGCAGCCACCGCTCGAGGGCCGTCCAGTCGAGTCGCTCGCCGGGACGAACGGGCGCGATCTCCGGCGGCAGACCGTTCATGAGATCGCGGTCGGCAGCGACACCAGGAACGTCGCGCCCTGGCCGGGGCCGGGACTCGTCACCACCACCGTGCCCCCGTGCAGCTCCACGACGTGCCGGACGAGGGCGAGACCGAGGCCAAGCCCGCCGAACGTGCGCGTGGTCGAGCTGTCGGCCTGGCGGAACCGGTCGAAGACGTGCGGCAGCAGCTCGGGCGCGATCCCCTGCCCGGTGTCGCTGACCGCGATCTCCACCCGGGAGCCGCCGGGGCGCAGGTCGATCCGGATCCGGCCGCCGCTGGGCGTGAACTTCACGGCGTTGGAGACGAGGTTCGCGACGACCTGCTGGAGACGGTTGCGGTCCCCGGTGACCGGCGGCAACGGTCCGGCGACCGCGACGTCGACCCGGAGGTTCTTGGCCTGGGCCGCCGGTTGGAGCGATTCCACGGCGGCCGCGACCACCGCCGGCAGCTCGACGGGCTGGAGGTCGAGTCGCAGCTTACCGGTGACGATGCGGGAGATGTCGAGCAGCTCCTCGATGAGCCGGACCTGGGCCGCGGCGTTGCGCTCGATGGCGTCCAGTCCGCGCTCCCGGGTCGCCGCGTCCATCTGGTCGCGCCGGAGCATCCGGACCCATCCGTACACGGCGTTGAGCGGCGTGCGCAGCTCGTGCGAGAGCACGGAGAGGAATTCGTCCTTTCCCCGGCTCGCCGCCTCCGCCTGCGCGCGGGCCGCCTCCGCGGTCGCCAGCGCCGCGTCCCGCTCGGCGGCGCGCGCGCGCAGGAGCGCACCGGCCTCGGCGAGCGCGCGCGCGACGGCGTCGGCCTCGGCGAGATCGCCTCTCGGGGTCGGCGGCACGGCGTCGGCGTGCTCAGCGAACGCCTTCGCGTTCACGGCCAGCGCGACGATCGGGCGCGCGATCCGCCGCCCGACCAGCGTCGACAGGGCCACGGACGCCAGAAGCAGCGCGAGGCCGCCGCCCGCGATGGTCCACAGCGAGCGGCGCAGCGCCGCGTCGATGGCGCGCGGGGGAATACCGATCCCCACGCCCCATCCGGTGACCGCCGAGCGACTGAAGGGCGTGTACACGGGCGTGCCCTCGAGGGTGTGCGTCACCGCCCATCCCTCGTGGCTCGTCTCGAGTACCCGGAGGAACTCCGGCGAGACCGGCCGTCCCACGTACTGCTCGGTGCCGCGGGTACGCACCACGATGTTCCGCCGCGCGTCGAACACGGTGCCGACCCAGTCCCCGGGGATCTGCTGGGCCTGGAGAATCGAGGCGATGGCCGCGGGCTCGAGGGCCGCCGTGAGCACGTAGACGAGGCGGCCGTCGCGGGTCACCGGGATGCGGACGGCGAACGCGTACTGCTTCTGCGGGCCCGGCACGATGGCGCCCACCACCGGTCCTCTCGTGCGCAGCACCGCGTCGAACGACTCCCCGTCCACGACGTCGGGCAGCGGGGCGCCGATCGGAAAGGACGTGTTGACGACGGCCCGTCCGGAGGGCGTGAGGAGGATGATCGCCCGCCAGTGGCGTTGGCTGGCCAGCACCCGCCGCGCGTCGTCGGCGAAGCTGGCGAGATCGTCCCGCTCGAGGCTCCGCGCGGCGGCCAGCGCGTGCAGGGTCGCGAGCGATCCCCCGAGCTCGCGGTCGATCGCGCTCATGAGCGCGCGCGCCGTCTCCACGCCACCCCGCTTCACGGCGGCTCGCTCCTGGCGATCGATCGCGAGGACGGCGACGACGGCGAACGCGATCATCGGCAGCAAGATCGCGATGGCGAAGACCAGCAGATAGGTGCGGATCCGCATCGTCAGCGCATCATGCTGGGCAGCCACAGGCTGAGCCACGGAAACGCCACCAGGAGGGCCAGGCGCACCACGTCGGCCCACATGAACGGCAGCACGCCGCTGAACACCGTGGCCGTGCTGACCTCGGGCAGGAGCGTGCGCAGCACGAACATGTTCATGCCCACGGGCGGGCTGATGAGGCCGATCTCGACCACGCAGACGATGATGATGCCGAACCACACGGGATCGAAGCCCAGGTGGACGACGACGGGGAAGAAGACCGGGATGGTGAGCAGGATCATCGACAGCTCTTCCATGGCCGTGCCGAGGACGACGTAGATCGCGCAGATGGCGGCCACGACCATGGTGGGGCTGACGTTGAAGCGCGTGACCAAGGCCTTGAGGTCGGCGGGCATCGTGGTGATGTTGATGAACTCGGCGAAGATGAGGGCGCCGATGAGGATCATGAAGAGCATGGAGGTCGTGCGCGCGCTCTCCAGCAGCGCCGCGTAGAGCGTCCGCCGCGTCAGCGCGCGCCGCCACAGCGCGAACACCATGGCCCCGAAGGCGCCCATGGCCGCGCCCTCGGTGGCGGTGAACATCCCGACATAGATCCCGCCCATCACGAAGAAGAACAGCGCGGCCACCGCCCACACGTCCTTCAGCGCGAGCAGGCGCTCCGACCAGCTCGAGCGCTGACCGGGCGGGCCGGAGGCGGGATCGCGCCACGTCATGTAGACGACGGCGCCGCAGAGCAGGAACGCGCCGAGGATCCCGGGGATGATGCCCGCGGCGAAGAGCTTGCCGATGTTGGTCTCGGTGAAGACGCCGTAGATCACCATGATCGTGGAGGGCGGGATCATGATGCCGAGGGTGCCGCCGCCGGCCACGACCCCGGCGGCCAGCCGATCGGAGTAGCCGAACTTCTTCATCGACGGGTAGGCGACCTTGGCGAACGTGGCGGCGGTGGCGATGGAGGAGCCACAGATCCCGCCGAACCCCGCCGACGCCCAGATGGTCGCCATGGCGAGTCCGCCCCGCAGATGGCCGACGAACGCATAGGCCGCGCGGAACAGCTCCTGCGACATCCCGGCGCGGGTGACGAAGTTGCCCATCAGGATGAAGAGCGGGACGACCGACAGCGTGTAGTTACGGCCCGTCTCGTACATCTTGGTCTGGACGATGGCGAAGGCCACCGTCCAGTTCCAGTCACGCATGTAGGCGTAGCCCAGCATGCCCACGATGGCCATGGCGAACGAGATGGGAATGCGCAGGCAGCACAGCAGCATCATCAGGGTGAGGCCGACGAGGCCCTCGATCATCGGCGCTCGACCACCTTGTAGAGGTGGATGACGCCGGCGAGCGCACACGTGAGCGCCATGAAGTACACGAACGGGCCGTAGACGATGCGCAGCACATCGGTGGCGTCACGGTAGCCCCAGATCCGATCGGCCTTGAGCCAGACGAGCCAAGCCAGCAGGAACATGAACGCCGCGCACACCGCCTGGACCGCGCGCTCGAGCCCGCGCTGCGCCCGCACGCCGAGGAGCCGATCGATGAAATCCATGACGGCGTGCTCGTCGGCGAACGACACGAGGGGCAGCCCCGCGAAGATCAGCACCAGCAGCATCAGCTCGGTGACCTCGAAGGCGCCGCGCACCGGGCGGCTGAAGCCGTAGCGGGCCACGACGTCCACCACGGTGAGCAGCATCATGGCGAGGAGGACGGCGGAGGCGGCGACGCCGAGGATCGCGTCGGCGTCGCGCTTCCACCGCGGCGGTGGCGCGCTCACTTCCCGGGGACGACCTTCTTCAGCTCCTCGTGGAACTCGGCGAGGATCCTGGCGCCGTCGAGACCCTTGGCGCCGGCCTTCTTGATCCAGTCCTCGATGATGGGGGCCGAGCGCTTCCGCACCTCGGCGACGAAGGCCGCGTCGGGGGTCACGATCTTGATGCCGGCCTTTCGGGCCGCCTCCAGGCCCTTGCGGTCGGCCTCGTCCCACGAGAGCCCGGCCATCCGCGCGATGTGCTCGCCGGAGATCTTCTCGATGGCCTCCTGGTCCTGCTTCGGCAGCTTGTTCCACTTGTCCTCGTTCATGAAGAAGCCGAAGGCCGAGCTGTACATCCCGCCGGGAAAGAGCGTGACCTGCTCGAGGACGGTCTCGAGCTTGAACGAGGCGACGGCCTCGAGCGGGAAGAACACGCCGTCGGCCACGCCGGACTTGAGGAGCTCGTAGGACTCGGGCGCGGGCTTCACGAACGCGGACGCGCCGAGCGCCTTGGCCACGGCTTCCGCGACGCCGCCGCCCGTGCGGATCTTGAGGCCCTGCACGTCGCCGATGCCGCCGATCGGCCGCTTGGTGAACATTTGCCCGGGACCGTGGGTGAACACGCCGAGGAGCTTCACGCCCTTGTACTCGCCGACCTTCTGGAAGTACTTCCAGTGGATGCGTGAGTACGCGACGGAGTTCACGAGCGAGGTGTCGCCGCTGCCCGGCAGCTCCGGCATGAGGGGCAGGATGTGCCGCGCCGGCGTGTAGCTCGCGGTGACGTACGAGAGATCGACGAGCCCCTCGCGCACCGCATCGAAGGTTCCGGGCGGCGCCGACGGGTGCTTGGGGAGCATCGTGAACTTCACGCGACCGTTCGTGGCCTTCTCGGCCTCGGTGGCCCAGCTCTGCAGCAGGAGGGTCACGTGATGCTGCGGCGAGACCCACGAGGACATGGTGAGCGTCGTCGTCTGCGCCGGCGCCGGCCGCGCGGCCGCGAGGACGCCGAGCAGGGCGACGGCGGCGAGCGTCATCGTCTTCGACATTTTCTCCTCCTTGCCGGCGGGTAGTGTAACCGGGGTCAGACTTTGACTCTTACCTATCTTCGGCTGACGGATGTGCCGACGTCACCCGGCTCCTGCGAAGATAGGTAAGAGTCAAAGTCTGACCCCTTACCCAGCTTCCAGACGGCGGTCGCACGATCGCGATGGAGCAGCCGCGCGTCGGTGGCGGCGCCGAGGGCGGCGTGCTGCGTGGGCCAGTCCGGCGCGCGACCCGGGTGGGGCTGATGCACCACGACGACGATCCCCACGCCGGCCGCCCGCAGGTTCGCGCGGAAGGTCGCCGGATCGACGGTGACACTCGCCGGCGCCATCTCATCGCCGATCGGAGCGGACGCGATCCGGCCGTCGCGGTCGAGCCGGACCGGATGCAGATGATGGCGGTCCCCGAACGCGGGGTAGACCCACTGGTCGCCGAAGACCGCCACGCGCGTGCCCGGCGGCTGCCGATCGAGCACGGCCGCGGCCCCACCGAAGAGCGGATCGGCCACGATGGACGCGCCGGTGGCCGTGGCCTTGGTGTCGTGCGTGCACACGACGATCGCGGCCACGATCATGGCGACGGCGGCGGTCGCGAGCGCATCCCGACGAAGGGTGGGACGCGGCCAGGGCAAGCGCAGGGCTCGAGCCAGCAGCGCCGTACCGGCGGCCAGCGCCGCCAGGCCGGCGGTGCCGGCCGCGGTCGTCGAGGTCAGCCAGGCGACGACCACGATCGCGGCGGCCGCGAGCGTTCGCCACCATCGCGCGCCGGCGCCGGCGTCGATCAGGAATCCGAGCGCCGCCCAGCCCAGGACGGGCACGAGCCCGACGTAGCGCATGCTGTCCCAGTGCACGAAGCCGGAACGGAACGTCATCGCGTTGCCGGCGGAGAACGGGGCGGCCGGCAGCAACAGGAGCATCGTGGCGACGATCATCAGGGCACCGGCCGCGAAGACGCGCCGGGCCGAAGGGCTCGACCGCCAGCGCAGCGTCAGCCAGCCGGCGAGACCGAGCAACCCGATCACCGCGAGGAGTCCATGCGAGAGCGGCCAGCTCATGTAAACGGCGAGGGCGTCCGCGACGGCGCGGGGCAGACCGTGGCGATGGGCGTACTCGATCAGGGTCGTCTCGGGAAACCTCACGCCCGGCCACAGGAGGAAGGCGGCCGGATAGACGGGATTGCCGGTGTGGACGACGTTGCGCGCATACCAGTAGCCGCCGGTCGCGATCCACGCGACGACGACGGCGGACACGACCCCGACCGTCGATCGCCGTCTGGACTCGGCGGCCCGCCCCCGGGCGCGCAGCACCAGCATGCCCAGGACGATCAGGACGACCGGCGCGGCACTCACCTTCACGCCGAGGGCGAGCCCGCTGAGGAGTCCCGCATACGCGGCGTCGACGGCGACGTCGGCCCGGCGCTCGCCCTCGCCCCGGGGGACCGCGAACACGAAGGCGGCGAAGAGCGCTGCCGCCAGGGCGAGGTCGGCGTCGGAGAAGCTCGAGGCCATGATCTCGATCCGCCGCGACGTCGCGAGCAGGACAACGGGCACCGCCCACGCGCCGCGACGACATCCCAGACGCGCGAGCAGCTCGACGGCGCCCACGGCGACGATGCCCGCGTAGACGATGCCCGTCAGGCTCACCCACGCCAGCGCGTCGCCGCGCGACCCGGAGAAGGGCGCCATGAACCACGCCGCCACGACGCTGCCCGACAGGGGAAACCACGCCTGCATCGTGAAGGCCGTGGGCGGCGTCGCGGCGGCGATCGCGTGCTCGCGCAGCCACAGGGCCGGATACACCATGTGGTAGGTGTAGTCGTCCCAGACCCAGAGGCGTGTCGCATGGAACAGATGCGGCCACACCCAGACGAGCGCGCTGCCGATCGCCGCCAGCGGCGGCAACAGCGTCACCGTCGTGAAGCGTGGCTCGTCCGTCGAGCCGTCGGGGCCGAGGTCGGGGAGGCGAGCGCGCGCGCGGACGAGCAGCCAGACCGCGCCGGCATCGATCGCGCCAACGATCGTGGTCAGCCCCGGGACCGTCAGATGTCCGGCCAGTCCGGCCGCGAGCACCGCCGAATGCGCGATGACGAGATAGCCGGCGACGACGGCGAGGAGGAGCCGAGGGGCTGGACGGCCGAGCCCGAGCGCGACGGCCACGGCGAAGGCCGCGAGAACGGCGCCGCCGTTCAGCGCGAGAAACGCCGGCACCGCAGCCGCGGATCAGCCGCGGGTGAGCCGCGGCAGGAGGCGGGACGCCGCCTCGTCGACCTGGGCCAGCTGATCGCCCCCGGCGAAGCGCAGCGAGATGTGGCGCGCGCCGGCGTCGATCCAGCGCTGCAGCCACTCGACGCAGCCCTCGAGCGGTCCGGCGTAACAGGCCTGGCGGGCGAGGATCGCCTTCGCCGGCGCCGCGTAGTACGTCTCGAGGAAGCGATGCAGCCGTTGCTCGGCGGCGACGGGGTTCGCGTCGAGGGCCAGCGTGACGTACGCGGCCCCGCTCACCGCCTCGGGCGCGCGCCCCGCGGCGCGCGCGGCGGCCTGGATGCGCGGGAAGTGCTCGGCGAAGAACTCGACGCTGGGCCCCGTGGGAAACCACGCGTCGAACCGCGCGGCCTCGCGGAGCGCCGTCGGGCCGCTGCCGCCGATCCAGATGGGCGGGCCGCCGCGGCGGTGCGGCTTCGGCTCCACGGTGACGTCGTCCAGCGTGAAGTGCTTGCCCGCGAAGCTGACGCCGTCCGCGGACCACAGCGCGCGACAGATCTCGAGGATCTCGAGGAACCGGCCGACGCGGCGCGCGAAGGGCACCCCCACGGCCGCGAACTCCCGGCGGATGGCCGGCGCATCGGCGGCGATGCCCACGCCGAGGATGACGCGTCCCTCCGCCACGCGATCGAGCGTGCCGACGACGTGGGCGAGGACGACGGGATGGCGCAGCGCGGGCAGCAGCACGCCCGTGCCCAGGCGGACGTGCCGGGTGCGCCCCGCCACCGCGGCCAGCAACGTCAACGGCTCGTGTCGCGGCCGCGCGGTCACCGAATCGCCGATCCACACCGAGTCGAAGCCCGCGGCCTCCGCGCGCTCGGCCATCGCGAGCAGCGGGCCCGTGTCCGGCCGGCGGGACATGATCGCTTCGCGCGTGGGGATGAGCACGCCGAACTCGACCGTCATCGTCACCTCCGCGCGATCAGGCGCCGGAAGACGGCGCCGTACGTGAAGCCGTAGCCCTCGGCCAGCTCCGCCGCGTGGCGGCGGATCCGCGCGCCGATCGTCTCCCCCGCCGGTACGTTGAAGCCGGGGACCTGGCTCTCGTGACGGACGAGGGCCGCGATCTGCTGCTCGATGCCGTCGGTGATGTCGACGATGACGTTCGGCGTGTCCATCCCCCAGTACCACAGCTCCCGGACCTTGTGGGGATCGAACCCTTCCCGGCTGATGTGCTCGGGGAAGTGCAGATGGTCACGCGCGTACGGGTAGATGGCGTCCGTGGTCGCGATCCCCGCGTTGCGGTGGTCGCGGTGCTGGAAGCCCTGGGTCCGATGCGGGTCGTGGACGAAGACCGTGTGCGGCCGGTACTGGCGGATGGCCCGCACGACGTCGCCCAGGAACTGCCGGGTGTCCTCCAGCTCGCCGTCGGGGTAGCCGAGCATGACGACGTGCTTGACGCCCATCGCGTCGGCGGCCGCGCGTTGCTCGTCCGCCCGCTTGCGCGCCAGATCGGACGGCGTGAGCGCGCGGTCGGCGGTGCCGGCGGCCCCGTTGGTGCACAGCACGTAGCTCACCTCGCAACCGGAGGCGATCCACCTGGCGACGACGCCACCGGAGCCGATCTCGGCGTCGTCGGGATGTGCGAACACGACCATCGCACGGTCGGGAACCTCGGTCACGATCGGCAGTGTCGGTCCGGAAAGGTTCGATGACATGACGCCGATTCTACTGGGGTCAGACTTTGACTTCTTAACATTTCGGTGGAGACCGCCACGCGTCCGCGACGTTGTCCACCGAAATGTTAAGAAGTCAAAGTCTGACCCCGTAACCCGGGCTAGGATAGCAGCATGACACGGCCGTTCACGGGTGAGGAGTTTCTGGAGTCGCTGCGGGGGCCGCGTGAGGTCTGGATCTATGGCGAGCGCGTGGGCGACGTCACGACGCATCCGGCGTTTCGCAACCCGGCGCGCATGCTGGCGCGCCTGTACGACGCGCTCCACGATCCGGCGATGCAGCCCGTGCTCACCTGCCCGACCGACACCGGATCGGGTGGCTTCACGCACCGGTTCTTCCGGGCCCCCACGAGCGCCGCGGAGCTGGTGGAGGCGCGCGACGCCATCGCCGCCTGGTCGCGGCTGACCTACGGCTGGATGGGCCGCTCGCCGGACTACAAGGCCGCGTTCCTCGCCACGCTCGGGGCCAACGCCGATTTCTACGCGCCGTATCAGGACAACGCCCGCCGCTGGTATCGCGCGGCCCAGGAGCGTGTGCTGTTCATGAACCACGCGCTCGTGCAGCCGCCCGTGGATCGGCACCGCCCTCCGGACGAGGTCGCCGACGTCTACATCCACGTGGAGAAGGAGACCGACGCCGGGCTCGTCATCAGCGGGGCCAAGGTCGTCGCCACCGGCTCCGCGCTGACCCACGCGAACTTCATCGCCCATCCCACGACCACGCCGATCAAGACCAAGGAGTTCGGCGTCGTCTTCATCGCGCCCATGGAGACGCCGGGGGTCAAGCTGATCTGCCGGCCGTCCTACACCATGGCCGCCGAGGTGATGGGCAGCCCCTTCGACTATCCGCTCAGTAGCCGCTTCGACGAGAACGACGCGATCCTCGTCCTCGACCATGCGCTGGTCCCGTGGGAGAACGTGCTCGTCTACGAGGACGTCGAGAAGTCGAACTCGTTCTTCCAGCACTCCGGCTTCTTCCCGCGCGCCATGTTCCAGGGCTGCACGCGGCTGGCCGTGAAGCTCGACTTCATCGCCGGCCTGATGCTGAAGGCGGTCGCCGCGGTGGGATCGGCCGACTCACGGAGCGTCCAGGCGTCGATCGGCGAGGCGATCGCCTGGCGCAATCTCTTCTGGGGGCTGACCGACGCGATGGCGCGCGCGCCCGTGCCGTGGGCGGGGGCGACGGTGCTGCCGAATCCCGAGTACGCGCAGGCCTATCGCGTCTTCGCGACGGTGGGCTACCCGCGGGTCAAGGAGCTGGTGGAGACGATTCTCGGCAGTGGTCTCATCTATCTCAACTCGCACGCCGCTGACTTCAAGTCGCCGGAGCTGCGGCCGTACCTCGACAAGTATCTCCGCGGCTCCGACGGCACCGACGCCGAGGCGCGCATCAAGCTCATGAAGCTCCTGTGGGACGCCGTCGGCACCGAGTTCGGCGGGCGTCACGAGCTGTACGAGCGCAACTACGCCGGCGCCGCCGAGACCATCCGCGTCCTCACGTTGCAGATGGCCCAGGGCAGTGGCCGGACCACCGAGTTCACCGGGTTCGCCGAGCAGTGCATGGCCGAGTACGTGGCCCAGGGCAGTGGCCGGACCACCGAGTTCACCGGGTTCGCCGAGCAGTGCATGGCCGAGTACGACCTGGACGGCTGGACGGTCCCCGACCTCATCACCCCCGACGACGTCAACCTGTTCCTGAAGAAGGGTCGCGGGAATTCGACGTAGAGCCCCGTACGTGTATCACCTTTCGGACATTGGCAGGAACTACCGGTGATGCTAACCGGAAGGCATGCCCGATCCCGCTCCGAACCGCTTCTGGTGTCCCTGGCTAGGAAGTGAGGTGGAGCTGACGAACGAACGAGAGCTTCACATCGCGGATCGTCACCCCGATTTGCTGCCCCGCCACCGCATCAAGATCGGGGAAGTTCTCGCGGACCCCGACAGCGTACGTCTCAGCGTGAGGGCGACGTCGATCCTCCTGTTCTCCCGGTGGTACACTGACGTCGGCCTAGGGCGACACATCATCGTCGTGGTCGTCGATGAATCACGTGCAGCAGAGCGCTCCTGGATCCTGACGGCCTACGCAGCTCTGAGGATCGGTAGCGGAGAGGTGCTATGGCGGCGAAGCTAACCTTCCAATACGATCGGCAGGGAGATATCCTCTATCTCACGAGCTGCCCGCCATACGCCGAGCAGGAGACGGAGGAGCTGGGCGATGATGTGATCGCACGGCTGAACCCGAGCACCGGCGATATCGAGAGCCTCGAAATCCTCTCGTTCTCGACCCGCCTACAGAACGATCTGTTCGAACTGCCCGTCACCGCCGCTCTGCGCCGAGCCGGCTGAACCACCCCCATCTACATTACCGGGCTTGGGGGGCCATTTCGGGGTCCCCGATGTCCAGCGTCGTCACCCGCCGCAGCTCGCGGACGTGCGTCGTGTCGTCGAAGGGGCGGGCGCGGTG
>WNGF01004258.1_pt1 | contig 36608 bp, 40 predicted proteins | sample 5400641 | NCBI WGS metagenome assembly WNGF01 (sample SAMN13153371, study PRJNA577476) | soil metagenome | isolation source: 80 cm soil or saprolite under grassland replicate 2 | place: USA:California | collected 2016-06-15 | reverse complement strand
GGTCGACGGCTACCACGTGACGCTCTCGGCGCCGCGCCGGCTGCACACGATCGAGCCGGCGCACTTGACCGCCTCCGTGACCGACCCGCAGGGGCGGCCTCTCGCCTTCAGGCCGTGGTACGGGGCGCTGGCCCACGCGATCTTCTTCCGAGAGGGCTCGCTCGACTATTTCCACACGCACGTCTGCGGGCCGTCGACGCCCGCCTGCACGAGCGTCCTCGGCGCGACTCGCGTCACCGGCCGCTCATCGAAGCCCGGCGAGCTGCAGGTCGGCGTGCTACTGCCTATCTCCGGGACGTGGCGGCTGTTTCTGCAGTTCCAGGCCGGCGGACGGATCCTCAGCGCACCGTTTACGCTGCCGGTTCGATGAGAGGCGCACGCCTGGTCTCGGCCCATCCGGAGGAGAACGTCCGCGCCGGCAAAGCCGGCACGGACTTCAGCTGACGGTGCGATGAGGCGGATTCCATGGGTCGGCGCCGTTGCCTTGCTCGTGCTCGCGGCGCGTTGGCTTTGCTACGCGCTCGCTCCCCCGAGTCTGCTCTCCGGCCGGCTAGAAGGCTCGGCCGGCGGGCCGCGCCTCATCGTCGTCACGCTCGTGTCGCTCGGGCTGGGCTCACTCATCTCCGTGTTGGTGATCTGGCTGGCCGCGCTTGGAGTCCGCGAGCGTGCGCGCCTGCGGCCCGAGCGCGTTGCTCCGAAGCTTCGCCTGCGGCGGCTGGCGTTGCGCTTCGTCCTGCTCTACGTCGCCTCCTCGCTCGCTTTCGCCATGTTCGAGTCGTACCTGCACTGGCGGGCCGGGCTCGGCTTCCACGGCCTCTCGTGCCTGGTCGGCCCCGTGCACCGGAACGCGATTCCCGTGCTGGCCGCGCTCGCCATCGCCGCCGCCGCGCTCGCCGAGGCGGGCTCGCACGTGGTCGCCTGGATGCGGGCCGTCGTCCGCCAGCTTCGCAGGCATCGCCTGGCGGCCGAGCCACTCACCCCGGTGCCGCCGTTCCGCCCGTTCCTCGTCTCGCGGCCGGCCACTAGCGGGCCCCGGTCCCGCGCGCCGCCCCTTCCGACCTAGCCCGGAATCCCAGCGACGCGAAAGGAGATCGAATGAACAGGGCCGTGGTGCTTGCTGCGGCGACGATCGGTGCGCTCGTCTTCACGGCGAGCGCGTCCGCGCACGCGATTCTTAGCCCACCGATCGCGAAGTCGAAGGTGGATCAGCAGTTCACGCTCTCGGTGCCGACCGAGGAGGAGGACGCAACCACCACGCAGATCGAGCTGACCGTGCCGGACGGCTTCTCGATCGACTCGTTCGAGCCCGCTCCCGGCTGGCAGCGCTCGGAGCAGGCGACGGAGTCGGGCGAGGAGAAGGTGGTCCAAAAGGTCACCTGGAGCGGGGGCAAGATCCCGACCGACGAGGACGCCGTCTTCCGCTTCAACGGGAGCCTCGACTCCAGCAAGACGTACGCGCTCTCGGTCCGCCAGACCTACTCGACCGGCAAGGTCGTCGACTGGACCGGGTCGGAGAGCTCGGACACCCCGGCCCCGCGCATTGAGGGCGTGTCCGACCTCGGCGGCGGCGGAGCAGGCGCACTGACGATCGCGGCGCTCGTCCTCGGTGCGGCAGGCGTCCTCCTGGGGATCCTCGGGCTGGCGACGAGGGAGCGGCCCTTGGCATGAGGCGCGCCGCGCTCTTTGGGGTCGCCGCCGCCGCCGCGCTCGCGCTGCCCGCCGCGGCGTGGGCGCACGCGGCGCTCTTGCGCACCGAACCGGTCGCCAGCCGCACCATCAACGAGGCGCCGCCGGAGATTCGACTGACGTACAGCGAGCCCGTCGAGCCGCGCTTCGCAATCGTCTCCGTGACCGACGCCAGCGGCACGCAGGTGACGGCCGGCGATCCCGCTCGGGCGCCCGTGCAGCCACAGACGCTCGTGACGCCCCTCCGGCACGTTCCGGAGGGCTGGTACCTCGTCTTCTGGCGTGTGATCTCGGCCGACGGGCACCCGGTCCGCGGGGCGTTCACCTTCGCCGTCGGCCCGAACCCGGGGCCGCCGCCGCAGTTTCGGGTGCCGTCGCTGAGCGAGACGGCCACGACCACGCAGTTGCTCATTGCGCGCTGGGTCGTCTTCCTCTCGCTCTTCGCCGCGCTCGGGCTGTTCGTGCTGCGTGCGCTGATTGCCCGGCCCGTGGCGCGACTGGTGAGCGGGACGTCGTTACGACCGTTGTCAATCGCGCTCGGCGTCGCGCTCGCCGCTGCGCTCGTCGCCGTCCCGGTCTACGTCGTGCTCGCGACGGCCCAGTTCTCGCTCCGCTCGGCATTCGATCTCGGGGCGGTCCTGCCGGTCGCGCGCGCGTCCAGCTTCGGGCGCGACTTCCTCGACCTCGAGCTGGTGCTCGGGCTATTCGCGGTCGCGGCCGCCGTGTTCGTCGCGGTCGACCGGCCGGAGCGGCCGCAGCGGTCGGTCGTCGAGCTGCTCGCGCTGACGGCGGCGCTCGGAGCGGCGGTGGGAACGCTCGTGCTGCCCGGTCTCGCCGGGCACGCGGGGCAGAAATCGCCACGAGGCCTGGCGCTGCCGCTGGACGCCGTCCACCTCGCCGCGGGTGCGATCTGGCTCGGCGGGCTGATCGGGCTGGTCGTCTTCTGGCTGAACGTCGGGCGCGAGGGCCGGGTGGCCGCACTCTCCGTCGTCGTGCCGCGCTTCTCGACGGTCGCGTTCGCGTCGGTGATAGCGCTGATCGGCACGGGAATCGGCCAGTCGCTGCTCGAGCTGCCGACGCTGGCGTCGCTCTGGCAGACCTCCTACGGCAAGACCCTGGTGGTGAAGATCGTCCTGCTCTTCGCGGCGCTGGTGCTCGCGGCGGTCAACCTCGCCCGCACGAAACCGCGGCTGCAGGCGGCGGGCGTTCGCCCCGCGGACGGCCCCGGCGCGGCCCTGCTCCTCAGGCGGCTCGTACAGGGCGAGGTTCTCTTCGTCGCGGGAGCGCTCTTCGCGGCGGCGGTGCTGACGAGCCTCGCCCCGCCGGCGAGCGCCCTGGCGCGGGTGAAGAACATCGCGGCGCGGGTCGGGCCTGGGCCTGTGTCCAAGGTGGTCGCGCACGGGCCGTACCGCGTGCACGTCACGGTCAGCCCCAACCGCGCTGCCGTGCAGAACTCATTCTCCGTCACCGTCACGAAGAACGGGCAGCCGGTGCGCGGCGCGCAGGTCGTCAGCCGCTTCGACATGCTGGACATGGAGATGGGCACGCAGAGCTACCGGTTCCGGCAGGCGCGGCCGGGCACGTTCTCGAAGTCGGCTCCCGCGCTCGTGATGGTCGGGCACTGGGCGATCCAGTTCGAGGTCACGATCCCCGGCCAGCAGCCCTTCGTCGTCACGCTCCTGGACCGGGCGTCGGGATGAGTGCCTACACCCGCCTTTTGCTCGCGCTGGTCGCCCTCGCCGCGGCAGCGGTCGTCTGGGTGGTCGTGATCGAGGCGATCCGCCGGACTATCTAGGCGGGACGATCTTCAGCGGCCGGTCGAACTCGAGATAGCGGTGGAACATGAAATGGCTCGCGGCGGTCATGCGTAGGCGCAGCGTGCGGTAGCTCTCGCGGTCGATCCAGGTGGTGAACCAGGCCGGGACGGTCGGGTTGACGAAGGAGACGATCCAGACGGGCCGCCCGTCGACCTGCCCTTTGCCGAGGACGTGCGCGTTCTCGGCGCGCCCGCCCCACAACGGCTGCGGGACATCCAACGCGGGCGCCTGCCGGCTCTGGGTCCACGCCGCGCCCGGCCGCGCCTGGTCCCAGCGACGGGTGCCGATCACGACCGCCCCGGCGCCACCCTTGATCCGGTACGAGAGGCGGTCGGGCGCAGCCATCTTCCACCTGGTCTCGATGCCGCCGGTGGGGCCGGAGCGCAGCGACTCGAGGTAGACGAGGCTACGCAGTCCCCGGAGCACGCGGGTCGCCCGCGCGACGATCTTCGTGGCCGGCCTCGCCGAGGCGGGGACGGAGAAGGTCACGGGCGGGCTGCCGCTCGGCCGCACCTCGACCCGCCCTGCGGCGTGAATGGCGGCCGTGTAACAGCCGGCGCCACAGGGACGAGCGCGCGCGACCCGGTCGCCGGTGCGGAACGAGAGCGAGAGGCCCGACTGCGGCGACCCACTGGGCGCGAGCACGGTCGCGGTCAGCCGGCTCCGACCCACCGCCAGCGCCACGGCCCGGCTGCCGGACTCCGCTGCGAACACGACCGTCCCCCGCGGCGGCGCGACAGGATGCGAGACGCTGACGTTCAACTGGGTCGTAGCGACTGCCGACCCGCCGCCGGACCCGCAGCCGACAGCAACCGCCGCAACGGCGCCGCCGAGCACGAACGACAAGGATCTGGTCACGCCGCCAACGGTAGCCTCAGCCCGGAGGCCGAGACCCAAACTGCGGTCGGGTTACTTCAAGAAAGCTAGCGGGAGCGGTTGGTAGTTTCCTCCAGCAGTGCTCTTTCAGCAGTTCGTGGACGACGACCTCGGTTGCGCGTCCTACCTGATCGGTGACGAAGCGGCGGGCGAGGCGGTCGTCGTCGACCCCGCGTACGCGATCGAGCCCTACCTCGCCGAGGCCGAGAAGCGCGGAGTCCGCATCGTCCGCGTGCTCGAGACGCACACGCACGCCGACCACGTCTCCGGGCACGGCAGGCTCGCGCTCGAGCATGGCGTGCCGGTGAGCATTCATCCGCTGGCGGAACCGGAGTACCCGTTCGACCCGGTCGAGGACGGGCAGGAGCTGACCGTCGGCTCGGTTGCAATCCGCGTTCTGCACACGCCCGGCCACCGGCCCGAGCACTGCTGTTACCTGGTCGACGGCCATCTGCTGACAGGTGACTCCCTGCTCGTCGGCGACGCTGCGCGGCCCGATCTCGCAGTCGAGGCCCGCGACGGCGCCGAAGCGCTCTACGGCTCGCTCCAGAAGCTCGCTTCGCTGCCTGAGGACACGGGTGTCTACCCCGGCCACGTCGCCGGCTCACTCTGCGCTACCGGCATCAGCTCCGAGCCCTCCTCGACGGTCGGCGCCGAGGTACGGACGAACCGGGCGCTCGGCTTCGGCGACCTGCGGGAATTCGTTGCCGCGCACGCGACTATCTCCGCGCCGCGCCCACCGACCATCGAGCGCGTGGTAGCGCTCAACCGCGGCCCGTTCCTCGGTGCGCCGGCGCCGCTCGAGCCGCTGGAGACCTTCGAGGGGCAGGTGCTCGACGTCCGGACGCCGCGGGAGTTCGCCGGCGGTCACGTCCGCGGCGCCCTCAACGTCCCGGTGAGCGGCTCGTCGCTGGGGACGAAGGCCGGCTTCCTGCTCGACGCCGAGCGGCCCGTCGCGATCCACGCGTCCTCCCGAGCAGACGCCGACGGCGCGGCAGCGCGCCTACGGGCGGCAGGCGTGCTCGACCTTGCCGGCTTCCTGGTCGAGCCGCAGGCGACGGAGCGGTTGGACCCGATCGGCCTCGACGAGGTCGAGCGGCTGCTCTCGGAGAACGCCGTCGAGCTGATCGACGTCCGCGAGAAGGACGAGCGCGACGAGGGCTACATCCCCGAGAGCCGGCACATCCCGTACCGGCTTGTGGGTCAGTTCGCCGACGAGCTCGCGAACGGTCGCACGGTCGTCACCGTCTGCGAGAGCGGCGCGCGTGCGGCGGTGGCCGCGAGCGTCCTCGCTGCCCACGGGGTCCCGGCGCGCCCGGTCCTCGACGCGGGCATCCCGGACTGGAAGAAGCGCGGCCACGCGCTCACCGAGTTCCGGCGCTGCGGCTCAGGCTGAGGCCGCGAGCAGCGACTCCGCTTCGGCCTGCCACGCGCTTGCGCCCAGTTGCGCGAAGACAGGCAGCGCGAGTCTGAGCTGCGCGTCCGCCTCCGTCCGCCGACCCCCGCGCACAAGCTCGTCCGCGGCGCGCAGGCGGGCGTACGCCTCGTCGGGAACCGAGCCGATCTCGGCATAGACGTCGGCGGCACCGACGAAGTCGCCCGAGATGACGCGCTCCGCCGCCTCGTGCCACGGCGTGCGGGTCCCAATCTGTTCAAAGGTGGCTCGGAGGTCTTCTCCGCGAGCGAGCTCCTGAAAGGCCCAGGCCGATTCGCTGCACTCCTGCGGCTGCCGCGGCAACGTCGACCGCCATGCGGCGACCAGCTCGTCTGCGAGGGCGTGTGCGGCGGAGCGATCTCCGGTCGCCAGCGTCACGCGGGCCGCGGCCGCGAGGGTCGGGTTGAGCAATTGTGGATCCTTGACGTTGCGGGCAAGGTCGAGGCCCCTGTTCGCTTCCGCGACGGCCGCCTCGCCCACTCCTTGCGCGACCCAGACCATGGCCCGGATGCACAGGCAAGCGGCATCCTGGTAGTGGGTCGAGCTCGCCTCCGCCTCGCGAAGGAAGTCGTCCGCGGCCGCTAGCGCCTCGTCCCACCGGCCGAGCCAATAGCAGTACCCGACATGCTCGGCCTGCTGCCACCGAACGAAGGCGCTCAGCCCGCGTTGCCGCGCAAGGCTGCGGGTTTGCTCGTGCATCTCCGCTGCGCGACGAAGGTCTCCGAGCACGGCGGTCATGAAGGTCAGGTTCGCCAGCGCCGAGGATTCTTCGTACGAATTGACGGCACCGCCGATCGCCATCGCGCGCTCGAGATCCTCGAGCCCGCGACGGTCGCCCATCACGGCGCGCGCGACGCCGATCGTGTTGAGATCGCGCGACCGAACCGGCTCGAGGCCGAGCGCTTCTGCAAGCCGGAGTGACTCCGAGGCGACCTCGACCGCCCGCTCAAAGTCGTCGGCCATCATCAGCACCCGCGCAAGCTCCTGGAGCACGTATGCCTTTTCCGGCGAGGCGCCGCGCTGGGCGAGGAGCTCGCGGCCTCGCTCGAGGTGGAGAAGCGCGCGATCGCTGTCCCCTCGGTTCAACCACACTCCGCCGAGCCGCGCCTGGGCTTCGGCGGCGCCCTCGGGGTTACCGGCCCGGAGCAGCCCCTCGGTCGCATCCTCGAGGACGGAATCGTCGAGAACAACGTCGTCGACACGGCTTCGGGCATAGGCGAGCAGCAGCTCGGGACGCTCAGGCTCGTCACGCGGCCAGAGGTCGAGCGCCGGCTCGTAGAACCTCGCCGCGGCCGCGTAGGCGCCGAGGGCGAGGGCGCGGTCGCCGGCGTCGCGCGCGGCCACCCGCGCCCGCTCGACGAGGCCTGGGGGCGCCTCTTGCGCAGCGGCACGCCGAAGCCCCATCGCTTCGAGGTAGTGGTGCGCCAGCATCTCGGCGTGGTCCTCGGGGCGCCCGAGCTCTTCGAGCCACACGGCCGCGCGCTCGTGCAGCTCGGCCCGAGAGCTGCGGGGGATCTGCCCGTAGGCGACGTCGCGCACGAGCAGGTGGCGGAAGGCGTATTCGTCCTCCTCGGCAACCGACGAACGGCGCTCCCGCCGCACGAACTCCTTCCGCTCGAGCGCGTGCAGCCGCTGCTCGGCCTCCTGCCGCTCTCTGTTGCCGACGGCGCACACCGCCCCCAGCCAGAACACCTTCCCCAGCACGGCTGCGTCCTGCAGGAGCCGCTTCTCCTCGAGCGGGAGACCGTCGAGCCGGGCGGCGATGATCCCCTGCACGTTCTCGGGCAACGGCAGGTCGTCGCCGTCCGTTTCCGCGAGCAGGCGCGCGAACTGCTCCGCGTAGAGCGGGTTCCCTCCGGCCCGCGCGAGCAGCGACGCCTGCAGCTCCGCGGGAAGCACCGCGCGCTCGAGCAGCCCGGCGAGGAGGCGCGCGGTGTCCTCGTCCGAGAGCGGAGAGATCGACAGGGTGAGGGCGTTCGGCTTCCCGCCACCCCACGCCGGCCGCCGGTCGAGCAGCTCCGGCCGCGCGGTGCAGACGATCAACAGCGGAACTCCCGTGGCCCAGTCGACGAGGTGGTCAAGGAAATCGAGCAGGTCGTCGTCCGCCCAGTGCAGGTCTTCGAAGACGAGCACCGTCGGGCGCTGTTCGGCAAGGGCCTCGAGGAACCGCCGCCAGGCCGCGAAGCGCTCGGACCGATCGCCGCCCTCGCCCTCGGCGGCGAGGCCTACGAGCGGCCGGAGGGACCCGAGGAGAAGCTCTGCGTCCTCGAGCCCGAGCGCCGCGACAGCTTCCGCGAGCTTCCGCTCCACCTCGTCCGGACTGTCCGTCTCGAGGATCCCAGCCTGGGCCTTCGACATCTCCGCCAGCGCCCAATAGGTGACGCCCTCGCCGTACGGCAGCGAGCGGCCCTGGCGCCAATGGACGAGCTCCGGCGTGGCGTCGACGGCGCGCGAAAGCTCGTAGACGAGACGGCTCTTGCCGATACCCGGCACGCCGACGAGGGTGACGAGCTGCGGCGCGCGCTCCTCGAACACGCGGGCGAGCGCGCCGGTCAGGAGATCGAGCTCACGCCCCCGGCCTATGAGTGGCGCTCCGGCTTGGACGACATCGACGCCGTAGCGCGAGCGGGCTTCGCGAGCCTCCCAGACCGGCACAGGCTCGGCCTTTCCCTTCGCCGCCACCGGCTCCGCCTCGCCGTAGCCGATGACGTCCCGCGTCGCGCGCCACGTGGCCTCATCGACGAGGACGCCGTTCACGGGTGCGGCGCTCTGGAGGCGCGCGGCCGTGTTGACGACGTCGCCGGCCGCCATCCCCTCCCCCGTTTCCGGCCGCGCGTCGAGCGAGACCAGCGCCTCGCCCGTGGTGATCCCGACCCGCACTTCGAGCTCGCCCTCCTCCCGGGCCCACTCCTGGATCGCGAGCGCCGCCCGAACCGCGCGCTCGGGGTCGTCCTCATGCGCCGCCGGCGCGCCGAAGAGGGCCATCACAGCGTCGCCGATGAACTTCTCGACCGTCCCGCCGTGCCGCTCGAACTCGGAACGCAGCCTCTCGTGGTAGGGCCGCAGGATCGCGTCGACGTCCTCGGGGTCGAGCGACTCGGCGCGCGCCGTGAACCCGACGAGGTCGGCGAAGAGCACGCTCACCACCTTGCGCTCACGCTGCATGGCTACCTGAGCCGCTCGACCTGGTAGCCGAGGCTGCGCAGCGACTCGAGCAGCACCGAGCAGTGGTGCTCGTCGCGCATCGTCAGCGTGAGCTCGATCTCGCTCTCGGTGACCGGCACGTTCATGCCCTCGCGGTGGTGCTCGACGGAGATGACGTTCGCCCGATCGCGGGCGACCAGCGTCAGCAGCTTGATCAACTCGCCCGGCCGGTCCTCCAGGCGCGTGCGCAGCACGAGGTAGCGACCCGCGAGCGTCAAGCCGTGGCGCATGACCGAGATCAGCACGGTCGGATCGATGTTCCCACCCGAGAGCAGGGCCACCGCCTGCCCCTCGCCGCCTGCCTTGTCCGCGAGCAGTGCGGCGACGCCGACCGCCCCGGCGCCCTCGACCGCGAGCTTCGCGCGCTCGAGCAGGAGCACAATCGCCTTCGAGATCTCCTCGTCGCTGACGCTGACCAGGTCGTCCAGCGTCTCGTCGAGAATCCGGCCCGTGTGTTCGCCGACCGACTTGACGGCGATTCCATCGGCGATCGTCCAGCCCTCGAGGCCCGCCTGCACGCCCACGATCCGTACACCCGGCTTGACCGCGCGCAGCGCAAGTGCGATTCCGGACGCAAGGCCTCCGCCACCGACGGGAATCACGAAGGTCTCGGCGTCCGGCACCTGCTCGGCGAGCTCGAGGCCGATCGTCCCCTGCCCCGCGATCACGCGGTCGTCCTCGTACGGGTGGACGAACGTGGCCGAGGACTTCTCCGCGTACGACAGCGCCGCCGCCAACGCCTCCTCGAAGTTCGCCCCTGCCAGCTCCGCCTGGCCGCCGTAGTTCTTGGTCGGCTCGACCTTCGCCATCGGCGCGTCCTGCGGCATGAAGATCGTGGCCTTGCAGCCCAGCTCGCGCGCCACCCACGCGACCGCCTGGCCGTGGTTCCCCGCGCTCGCCGCCACGACGCCCGCCCGCCGCTCCCGGTCGGAGAGCGACGCCACCTTGTTGTACGCGCCGCGGATCTTGAACGAGCCCGTGCGCTGCAGGTTCTCGGCCTTGAGCACGACCTTGCGCCCGGTCAGCTTCGTCAGGTTCTCGGAGCCGTAGACGGGAGTGACGCGCGCGACCCCATCGAGCCGCGCGCGCGCCTCCTCGATCTCACTCAGGTTCGGCGTTGCCAAGCTTGAACACCCTCTCCATGATCTCGCGAACCGCGCTCAGCGGGTCGAGCCGGCGGCTCTGAACCTCGTCCAGCAGCCGCCGCAGCTCCGGATCGCCGGCCACCGCGCGCTCGAGGTGCGTCTTCGCGCGCGCCGACGCTACCGCGAAAACCTCCCCGGCGAGGTTGCGGCGGCGCTGCTCCTCCAGCCGGCCGTCGCTCTCGAGGAACGCTCGGTGCTCCTCGATCTTCTCCCACAGCTCGGGGACGTTCTCGCCACGGGCGGCTTCCGTCAAGATGATCGGCGGCCGCCAGGCGCTCTCGCGGTCGAGGGCGAGCACCGAGCGCACCTCGTTCAGCATCGTCTTGGCGGCCGGATGGTCGAGCTTGTTGATCGCGATCACGTCCGGGATCTCCATGATCCCCGCCTTCAGCGCCTGGATCGAGTCCCCGGAGCCGGGCATCAGGACGAGCACGACCGTGTCCGCGATCGTGATCACTTCGACTTCGCCCTGGCCGGCACCGACCGTCTCGAGGAAGACGAGCTCCTTGCCGGCCGCGTCGAGCACGAGCACCGCCTGCAGAGTCGCCTCCGCGAGGCCGCCCTGATGGCCGCGCGTGCCCATCGAGCGGATGAAGACGCCCGGATCGAGGAAGTGGTCGGCGAGGCGAATCCGGTCGCCGAGGAGCGCGCCCTGGGTGAACGGGCTGGACGGGTCGATCGAGATGACGCCGACGGAGCGGTCCTGCTCCCGCACGTGCCGGATGAGCGCGCCGATCAGCGTCGACTTGCCGACACCTGGCGGGCCGGTGACGCCGACGGCGTACGCGCGGCCGGTCTCGGGGTAGAGCTCGCGAACGAGCTCGTAGGCGAGCGGCTCGGAGTTCTCGACCAGCGTGATCGCGCGCGCGAGCGCCCGCTTGTCGCCGGCGCGGACGCCGGCCGCAAGCGACTCGCGCGTGAACTCCCGGCGCGCGGCCACGCTCGGATGCTAGACGGCTGGCTCTGGCTCTAGCTGCGGCGGTTCTGCGCCCGCGGCGGCCGCCCGGCGCGCGAGGCCGAAGCCCGCCACGGCCGCGAGGCCGGCGGCCAGCCCGGCGGCGGCGAAGATCCAGCGTGCTCCGACCATGTCGGTGAGCCTCCCCGCCGCGACCATCCCGAGCACCAGCAAGGCGACGTTCGAGCTCATCAACACGGCGAAGACGCGACCCCGCAGCTCATCGGGCGCACCGCGCTGGACAAGCAGTGCGTTGCAGACGACCGCGGCGCCGTTGCCGACGCCCGAGACGGTCACGCACGCGGCCGCAACCCACACGTCCGGAGCGACCGCCGCGGCCCCGAGGCCGATCGCCATCAGCCCGAGCGAGATGCCGTAGACGTTCGAGAGCCCGCGACGCTCGATCCACGACCCGGCGCCGTATGCCCCGACGGCCAGCCCCAGGCCCGCGCAGCCCATCATCAGCCCGAGCCCGAAGCGGCCGGCGTCGAACGTCCGCAGAGCGAGTCTCGGCTCGGCCACGTTGATCGCGGCGCTGGAGAACATCGCGATGTTCCAGGCCACCATCACCGTCAAGAGCGCCGGCGCGCGGACGGCGAGCGCGAGCCCGTCCTCGAGATCGCGCCAGTGGCCCCTCGTCGCGGCGGTCGCCGACTGCAGCAGCCGCTGCGGGACACCGGCGAGGAGCGCCGCCGAAACCAGGAACGTGACCGCGTTCAGCCAGTAGGCCGCGTGCACTCCGGCCGCCGCGGCCAGCGCGCCGCCGGCGACTGAGCCAATCGCCCAGGTCAGGTTGTCGACCGTCTGCAGGAGCGAGTTCGCGCTCGCGAGGTCCTCGTCCTCGACGAGGTTCGGGATCCCCGCGAACAGGGCCGGCCGGAAAAGCCCAGTCGCGACTCCGACGACGGCCGCGAGCGCGACGATCTGAAGCGCGCTGGTCGTGAAAGCCAGCGCGACGAAGGCGCCGAAGCGAGCGAGGTCCGCGCCGATCATCAGGCCCCGGCGCGAGAGGCGGTCGATCAAGGGGCCCGCCAGGAGCCCGATCGCGAACGTCGGCAGCAGGTCCGCGATCAGGAGCGCGGCGATCCAGCCCGAGGAGTGCGTGCGCTCGAAGATGTCCACCTCGAGCGCGACGAGCGCGAGCCACGTTCCGGCGCCCGAGCCGAGCGTCGCCAGGAAGACCCGCCGGTAGGCCGGCTCGCGTCCCAGGAGCCCCAAGCGGCGGCGACTCCCGGGCGGACGGCGGCGGCCCATCGCCACCTACGGTAACACCGTTCCCGGCTCTCGAACGAGGGCTTTTCAGGCCACGGCCGTCGGGGCCACGCGCGAGAGCGCTTCGGCGAGGAAGCGGTGGTCATCCCCGGTCCCGACGGTCACCCGAATCGCTCCCGGAGCGCCGAAGCCGTGCGTCGGCCGGACGATCACGCCCTCGTGCAGAAGCCGCTCGAAGTACGGGCGTGAGTCCTCTCCGACCTCCGCGAACAGGAAGTTGCCGACGGCGGGGCCGGCCGGGTCGAGCCCGTGCTCCCGCAGGATCGCCTCGAGTCGGGTACGGCCTTCAGCGTTGAGGGCGCGTCTCCGCTCGAGCTCCTCCGGCGAGTCGAGGCTGGCGAGCGCCGCCTCCTGGGCCGGCGTCGTGATGTCGAACGCGCGGCGCACCTTTCCGATCGCGGTCACGACCGGCTCGGGCGCCAGCGCATAGCCCACGCGCAGCCCGGCGAGGCCGTAGATCTTAGAGAAGGTGCGCAGCACGACGACGCGCCGGCCGGGCTTGAGGTATTCCTCGATTCCGTCCGGGTAGTCGGGATCGTCGATGTACTCGAGGTAGGCCTGGTCGAGCACCGTCAGGACCTGCTCGGGGACGCGGTCGAAGTACGCGCCGAGCTCTGCACGGGTGTTCGTCGTCCCGGTCGGGTTGTTCGGGAGGCAGACGTAGACGGTCTTCGTGCGCGGGCCGATCGCCTCGAGCATCGCGTCGAGGTCGTAGCGCCCGTCGCGGAGCGGCACCGTTCGCGGCCCGGCGCCGAGCTTGCGCGCATCGATCACGTAGCTCGGGAACGAGGGCCAGCCGCAGACGATCTCGTCGCCGTGATCGAGCATGGCCTGGCTCAGGCAGTCGACGAGGCCGTCCGAGCCCGCCCCGACAGCGACCTCCTCGAAGCGCAGGTCGAGCCGCTCCGCCAGCGCCGCGCGAAGCCGGTAGGCGCCGCCGTCCGGGTACCGGTTCAGCTCTCCGACGCAGCGCTCGATCGCCTCGCGCGCCTCCGGGAACGGCCCGTATGGGCCCTCGTTGGAGGCGAGCTTGACCACGCGCTCGAGCCCGAGCTCGCGCTGTACCTCCTCGACCGGCTTGCCGGGCTCGTACGGAACGAGGTCGTTGACCGCGGGCTTGAAGAAGAGGTCCGCGATCTCGGCGAGCGTCCCGGCCACGGCCGAAAACCTTACAGCTCGGGCAGGGACCCCTCGACGTAGCGGCAGCGGGCCCACTTCGGATAGCCCGCGTATGCCTCCTGCGACTTCGTCGCCTCCCGCTCCACGCCCGCCTCGTGGGCCAGTGCGACGGGCTCCACCGGATACACGACGCCCTTCCTGCCGCCCCGCGCGCCGACCGCGACGACGACCGACGGCCCGTTACCCGCGCCGACGATCATGTGATCCGTGCCGCCGGGACAATGGACGAAGTCCCACGCGCGCAGCTTTCGCTCCTGGCCCTCGACGAGCAGGAGGCACTCGCCCGAGACGACGAGGAAGTCCTCCTGGGCCCGCTCGCGGTGGTAGAAGCCAATCGGCTGCCCCGGCTCGAGCACGTTGACGTTGATGCCGAGCTGCCGGAAGCCGCGCTTCCCTTCGAAGTCGCAGTAGTGGCCGAAGTGGCCCGCGTCGCGCCAGCGGCTCTCGCGCGCGTTGATCACGAACCAGCCGTCTCCGTCGGCGACGAGGCCGTACTTCGTCTCGCGGAGCGGGATCTCCGGAACCGCCATCGCGGGGCTCAGTGCGCGGTTCGGTACGCGTGGATCTGCTGCGGCGTCACGGGGGCGCGGCCGGACGGCGGGCGCGTGACTGGGTTGCCACCCGGGCTGAGGCCGATCGGAAGCCCGCAGCTCGGCGCATACATCGCCTCGGCCAGCGCGTTGTCGTCGGGCTCCGGTGGCGGACCGACGGCGAAGGTGGCGATCGAGCGGCCCGCGCAGGGCCCTGCGGGCATCACGTCGCCGGTGGAGTAGTCGCCGACCATCGGGCCCTGGCTCGAGCGCGCGATCCCCGCGATCGTCATCGCGGCGAGGCCGGTCGGGACGCTCCAGGTCGACCCGCCGTCGGCCGACGAGACGTATCCGACGCGAAGGGAGCAGAGGTTGTTGGCGTTGAAGGCCTGGCAGTTCGCGACTGGGTACGTGTAGTAGAAGAGCCCGAGGTGCGCCGAGCTGCCGGAGGTGGTCGGGTCGGCGCCGATGCCGGGGATGAAGTGGTCGTGCGTGTTCGAGATGCCGCCGCTGTCGGGCTCGATCGGGATGCGGACGGGCGCGCCGAAGCTCGGGTTCGGGTTCCCCTCCGTCGGAGCCGGCATCATGCTCATGGCGATGTCGTTCGGGTCGGACGATGAGTTGCTCGCGACGTTGTTCTTCGTCACGAAGGCACCGTTGGCGTGCGGGTACGCGAGCGCGGGCGTGATCGTCGCCCCTTGGCCGCCGTTGCAGGCGGTGCTGCCGACCGACTGGATCGTCACGACCTCGGGGTGCCTCCCGTTCGGATCGATCCGGAGCGTCTGGCCCGCCGCGAGGCCGGAGATGTTGGCAAGCCTGACACAGGTGGCGCCCGCCGTGGCCGCGGCCGTCAGCGTCGTGTTCTGGGTCCGGAAGCTCCGCGTCTGCCAGACGACGTAGATCGCTCCCGCGCCGTCCATCGCCGGGGCGGGTAGGAGCGACGTCCGCAGTCCTCCCGCGACGCCGTGCGTCGCCGTCATGTTCGGAATGATCTGCGTCGGCGCGGACCACGAGACGCCGCAGTCGGTCGACGTGTACCAACTCACGCCGCCGAGCGAGATCGGGACGAGGACGCGCCCGCAGATCGTTCCCGGCGGCGCGCCCGGCGGCGGTGGCTGGACGAGCGGGACGCCGCCGAGGCCGTCGTTCTGGTTGTTGGCCAGGTTGACCGGCGCGGACCACGTCAGGCCGCCGTTCGTCGAGCGCTGCATCTTGATCAGGTCGCCGGCGGCGCTGTCGTCGTACTCCTCGTAGCAGTTGCCGTAGCCGAGGCTGTCCGGCCAGTTGTCGCACGTGATCCAGTTCTTGTCGGGCGAGTCGCCGGCGGCCACGTGCGTGGCGATCGGCTCGTCCCAGGTGACGCCGTCGTCGGTCGAGCGGTTGACGAGGATCCCGGGCACGTCCGCGTCGCCGGCGAGGCCGAGAGTGTTAATCAGCCACACGCCGTGCCGGGCGTCGTACGCGATCGAGGGGTCGCTCGCGCGGGTCAGAGGCCCGGCGGCGGTCGTTGCCTGGCCGCTGTAGACCGTCGGCGGCAGCAGGCCGTGCTGCCACGTGCGGCCGCCGTCGGTGCTCCGCGCCCAGCCGATGTCGCAGGAGCCTCCGTCGAAGACGCGGCCGACCTGGAAGGTGGCGATCACCGTCGTGCCCGCGGGAAGGTCCCTCGGTGGGGGGTGAGCGCCGAGGCGCCCAGGGGCGTGAGAGCGGCGAGCACGACGGCGGCGAGGAGCGCGAGGCTCTTTCCGGCTGCGCGCGGCCTGGTACGGACGGTCTGCAGTTGGGCGTTCGTGTCTCCCCCTCGGTCTCGGCGGCCCAGGCGTGCCCGCCGATCCTCCGACGCCCGCCAGCGCGTGTCAAGCGCGGTCGTCCGCTCCCGCGCACTAGCATTCGGCCGGCATGCGGGTCGGGGTGCCGAGAGAGTCAGCCGCCGGTGAGCGCCGCGTGGCACTCGTTCCGGAGGTCGTGTCTCGTCTCGTCACGGGCGGCTTCGAGGTGCTCGTGGAGCGGGGTGCGGGCGAGGCGGCGTCGTTCCCGGATGCCTCGTACGAGGAGGCCGGCGCGCGGATCGGCTCCGACCCGTACGAGGCAGAGGGAGTCGTCAAGGTGCAGAAGCCGAGCGCCGGTGAGGTCGAGCGGCTGCGTGACGGGCAGGTCCTGATCGGGTTCCTGCAGCCGCTGACCGACCAGGAGGGCATCGAGCGCCTCGCAGGGCGCGGGGTGGTCGCGTTCGCGATGGAGTCGATTCCGCGCATCACCCGCGCCCAGCCGATGGACGCGCTTTCCTCGCAGGCGACCGTGTCCGGGTACAAGGCGACCTTGCTCGCGGCCGAGCGCCTGCCCAAGTTCTTCCCGATGCTGATGACCGCCGCCGGCACCGTCGCACCGGCGAAGGTGCTCGTTCTGGGAGCCGGGGTCGCCGGGCTGCAGGCGATCGCCACCGCTCGCAGGCTGGGCGCCGTGGTGACCGGGTTCGACGTCCGGCCGGTCGTGCGCGAGCAGATCGAGAGCCTCGGCGCCGGCTGGCTCGACCTCGGCGTCGTCGGCGAGGAGACGGCCGGAGGCTACGCGGAGGAGCTCTCCGAGGACGAGCAGCGGCGCCAGCAGGAGCAGCTCGAGGCGCGGCTGCCGGAGTTCGACGTCGTGATCACGACCGCGCTGATCCCGGGCCGGCCTGCGCCGCGGTTGATCCCGGCGAGCGCGGTCGCAGCGATGCGGCCGGGATCCGTCGTCGTCGACCTCGCCGCGGAGGCGGGTGGCAACTGCGAGCTGACCGAGCCGGGCGAGGTGGTCGAGCGCGAGGGTGTGACGATCCTCGGGCTCACGAACCTCCCTAGCACGATGCCCTACCACGCGAGCCAGCTCTACGCGCGGAACGTGAGCGCGCTGCTGCACCACCTGGCGCCCGAGGGGGAGCTTACGCTCGACTTCGAGGACGAGATCACCTCCGGCGCCTGCGTGACGCGCAAGGAAGAGGTGCCCGCATGACCGCGACTCGCCACGCGCCGGATTGGCGCAGAATCGTCACACCTGCGTCACCCACTCGTGACTCGGATCCGGGTAACGTCGCCCCCGAGGGCGGCGGGACAGAGCACCCCACCCTGGGTGGGGGGATCGGGTTCTCGCGTGAACAAGAGAGGGTCTGCGAGGCGGGGGCGCGATGAGCCACAACCAGCTGCTCGTCTTCGAGCTCACCATTCTCGCGCTCGCGATCTTCCTCGGCTTCGAGGTGATCTCGAAGGTTCCGACCTTGCTCCACACGCCCCTGATGTCTGGGACGAACGCGATCCACGGCATCGTCGTCGTCGGCGCGATGCTCGTCCTCGGCTCCGGCCACAAAGGCGCCTTCGCGTGGGTGATCGGCTTCCTCGCCGTCGTCCTCGGCTCGGCCAACGTCGTCGGCGGCTTCGTCGTGACCGACCGGATGCTCGAGATGTTCAAGAAGCGCGAGCCGGCGAAGGCGGAGGACGCCTCGCAGGACGGCACGAGCGCCGAGTGAGCACGAACCTCGCGAACCTCCTCTACCTGATCACGATCGCGACGTTCATCCTCGCGCTGCGGTTCCTCTCCAACCCAGCACATGCGCGGCGTGGCAACCAACTCGGCGCGCTCGGGATGCTCCTGGCGGTGGTTGTCACGTGACCGCGATGCCGCAGATGGTGGCGCTGTTCAACGGCGTCGGCGGCGGCGCGGCGGCATTGATTGCGCTCGCGGAGCTGCACCGCATCCTCCCGGATCCCGGGCGCCCGAAGCTCGACATCGGCATCGCGATCGCGCTCTCCGGGCTGATCGGGGCGATCTCTTTCTCCGGCTCGATGGTCGCCTTCGCCAAGCTGCAGGAGCTCATCCGGGGCCGGCCGATCACGTATCCCGGCCAGAAGTTCGCGAACCTCGCGCTGCTTGCCGCCTGCGTCGGCCTCGGCGTGGTGCTCGTCGCCGGCGTCCAGGACGAATGGCTGCTCTGGGCCGTCATCGGAGGGGCGGCACTCTTCGGCGTCCTGTTCGTCCTTCCCATCGGCGGGGCCGACATGCCGGTCGTGATCTCGCTGCTGAACGCGTTCACCGGCCTGGCGGTGGCCGTCGGGGGTTTCGAGCTCGAGAACAACGTCCTGATCGTGAGCGGCATGCTCGTCGGCGCGTCAGGCACGCTGCTGACGATGCTGATGGGGCGGGCGATGAACCGCTCCATCGCGAATGTTCTCTTCGGCGCGTTCGGCCAGGTGAGCCCGCAGGCCGCCGCGGCAGCGACGGACGGCGGCTCCGTCCGGTCGGCGAGCGCCGAGGACGTCGCGGTCATGCTCGCTTACGCGCACAAAGTCGTGTTCGTCCCCGGCTACGGGCTCGCGGTCGCCCAAGCGCAGCACGACGTCCGCCAGCTCGCGGACCTGCTCGAAGGGAAAGGCGTCGAGATCTCATACGCGATCCATCCGGTCGCGGGGCGGATGCCCGGGCACATGAACGTGCTCCTCGCGGAGGCGAACGTTCCGTACCCGCAGCTGAAGGAGATGGACGAGGCCAACCCCGAGTTCTCCCGCACCGATGTCGCGCTCGTCGTGGGTGCGAACGACGTCGTCAACCCCGACGCGCGCAACAACCAGGGCAGCCCCATCTACGGGATGCCGATCCTCAACGTCGACCAGGCGAACGCGGTCGTCGTCCTCAAGCGCAGCATGAACCCGGGGTTCGCCGGCGTCGAGAATCCGCTCTTCTACAACCCGAAAACCGTGATGCTCTTCGGAGACGCGAAAGACTCGATCACGAAGCTGATCGCGGACGTCAAGACGCTCTAGCTCACAGACAGTCGAAGATGCCGACCTCGCTCTTTCGGCCGTGGAGCGTGAAAGAGAACACATGCGCGCCCGTCACGTGCCCGGCGGCCTTGAGGTTCGAACCGTGCAGCCGCTCGAGATGCGTGACGCCGCCGGCGAAGGCGACCGTCAGCATCGCCGATCGATTCTCGAAATAGAGGTTCTCCTCACATCCAGCGGTCAGACGCTTGTGCAGGAGGCGCTCGGCATGCTGGGATCGCATGCCGATGCGGACGCCGTGACTCTCGACAAAGCGGGAAGAGGCCGTGAAGAAGTTGCCGAGCCTCTTCGTACGCTCGTTGATCCAGAAGACCGTCTGGCAATACGGTCCCCTACGGCCGCGCGAGTCTTCGAGCAGCGGGAAGAGATGCAACGAGGCTTTGCTCGAGCAGCCGTAACCAAGCGCGCGGAAGGGCGGCGCGCCGCCGCCTTCTCCTCCCTTGCGCTCCGCGTCCGGCCGTCCCGCGAAGGCGATGACGTCTGCGCGGGTGCTCCGGTCGACGTGGAGCGGGCCAATCCTGCCGCTCGCAGAGACGACGGCAGGCGAGTCTACGCGGCGTCCTGAGCTGCAGCCCGCCGCCAGCACCAGCAGCGCCAGCGAGAGCGCCCATCGCATGGGCGCATGTTAGGGGGAGACTAGGCTTCGCGGCCGGATGATTCCGGTCTTCGCCGCACGGCACGTCGAGGAGGCGGTCTCGCCCGAGCGGGCGCTCGAGGCGGTGCGGGAAGCGTTCCTCGCGTACCACCGCGGCGAGTGGTCGATGCCGCCGAAGGTCTACGTCCCGGCGTATCCGGCCGGCGATTTCCGCGCGATGCCCGCGCTGGGCGCGGACCACGCCGCGTTGAAGTGGGTGACGTCGTTCCCGGGGAACCCGGAGCGCGGCCTTCCGACGGTGACCGGGCTGGTGCTCCTATCGGACGCTTCGAACGGCTCGCTCCGGGCTGTCCTCGATGCGGCGGCCGTCACCGCGCTCCGCACAGGAGCGGCGGCCGTGCTCGCCGCTGAGACGCTCGGACGGTCCGACGCGCGCAACGCCGCCGTTGTCGGCGCAGGAGTGAACGGCCGCGCCGCCGCGCGGACGTTTCGCGCCCGCGGGCGAGAGGTCGCGCTCTGGGACGTCGACCGCGGCCGTGCCGAAGCAGCGGCCGCCGAGCTCGGAGTCTCGGCAGCCTCGTCGCGGGAGGAGGCGCTCGCTTCCGACCTGGTGGTGACGATGACGCCCGGGCACGAGGTCCTGCTCCCCGAAGGATCCCTTCAGGCCGGGCAGCACGTGAGCCTGATGGGGGCCGACGGGCCCGGCAAAGCCGAGATCGCCGTCCCCGAGCTCACGCGGACGCACGTCTTCTGCGACGACTGGGAGCAGGCGAGTCACAACGGCGAGCTCGTGTACGCGGTCCAGGCTGGGGTTCTAGGGCGGGAGCAGGTGATGGAGCTCGGCGCGGTGCTCGCCGGCGACGTGGAGGGCCGGCGCTCGGCCGAGGAGATCACTACGTTCGACTCCACCGGGCTCGCGATCCAGGACCTCGCCATCGCCCTCGCAGCGATGCAGCGCGTCGACGAGCTGGACCTGCCGACAATCTCGCTCTAGGCGGTGAGCGCGTCCCGGAGCGTCGCCGCGAGGCGGCGGCGCTCCGCCGGACCGTTGGGGGGTGATTGCCAAGGCGGCATCCCCCAGACGCAGCCGGGCAGCACCGTGTCGTCCTCGAAGCGGGGCACGACGTGCAGGTGGAAGTGGAGGACGTCTTGGCCGGCGCGGGCGCCGGAGTTCTGACGCAGGTTGACGCCGCTCGCGCCGAGCCGGTCGCGCATCACCTCCGCGAGCCTGCGAGCGAGCTCCACGGCGGCGGCGGCCTCCTCGGGGGCGACGTCCCAGATGTCCGTGCGATGGAGGCGGGGAACGATCAGCGTGTGGCCCGACGTCGCCGGCGGGTCGCACAAGAACGCCGCAACGCTTTCGTTCGCGTACACCAGCTCGTCCCGGCGACCCGCCACGATCTCGCAGAAGGGGCAGGCGTCCATCCGCGCCAACCCTAGGCCGAGACCAGACGGGCGGGTTCGAAGAGCTCCAACTCGGGGCGAGCGTCGCCCAGGATGGCCCGTGCGACGAGCTCCCCGCAGGCGAGGCCCATCACGTTGCCGTGGCCCGAGTACCCGACCGAGACCCACACGTTCTCGTGCTCCGGCATCCGGCCAACGAGGGGAAGCCTGTCCTCGGTCGTGCCGAAGATGCCGGACCAGCGATAGGCGACCGCCGGCTGCTCGCCGAGCAGCCCCGCCACGAAACGCTCGAGGTGCCCTTGGATGAGAGGCGTCGTCTCCTCTTCGGCTGTTTGCTCCTCGTCCATGGCACGGTCGCGGAAGCCTCCGGCAACGACGCGCCCGTCAGGCGCCTGCTGCCAGTACTCGTAGCCGTGACGGGCGTAGTGCGGGCAGGAGAAGAGGCGCCGCTCGACCGGCTCGGTCGCGATCACCTGGCCGCGGGTCGGCGTCACGGCGGCATCGAGCTCCGGCAGCAAACCGGCGGTGTAGCCGTCGGTCGCGACGACGACCTGGTCCGCGTCGAGCTCGTCGAGCGAATCGAGGCGCTCGTGTTCGCGCAGCTCGGCGCCCGCCTCCGCCGCACGTTCCGCCAGCCGCCGGACCCAGCGGGCAGGCTGAAGCGATCCATCACCCGGCTGGAACATTGCGCCGGCGAACCGGCCGGCGAGCGGCGCCGGCAGCTCGTCGCGCAGTTCGGCGGCAAAGCCGTCCTCGGAGAGAGCGTCGTACTCCGCCTCGAGCTCGTCCCGTTCGGAGGAGTCAGCGGCCAGGCGCAAGCTGCCAGTCCGGCGGAACGCATCGCCGGCCAGCTCGGCGAGGCGCTCGAGGTAGCGCTCGGTCAGCCGCCACAGCGTCGCCGCCCGCTCGGCTCCGAGCTGCTCGCGGGCCGCGTCGTACGCCGGAGCGCCGCCCCGAAGGGCGAAGCCGCCGTTGCGGCCGCTCGCGCCGCCGGCGATCTGCCGAGCCTCGTGCAGGCGGACACGTAGTCCGGCCTGCGCGAGCAAATGTGCGCACGCGCAGCCCGTGACGCCTCCACCGACCACGGCGACGTCCACACGCCCGTCCGCCCGCCTGTCCGCAGGCGGCCGCCAATCCTCGGCAAGCCACAACGAGGTCGTCACGTTGTCGTCAGGCTATCCCGGCGGCCTCCCCCCTCTCCAGAGCCCTTCGGCCTCGCTCGCGGCACCCACGAGTTCAAGCTCCGTGAGGGCTGTCCCGAGAGCGGCGGCGTCCAGACCCGTAACCCGTCCGAGCTGGTCCGCGGTCGCCGGCTGCTCGGAGAGCGCCGCGAGCACCGCCGAGGCGTGCTCCCCCAGCTCCGGGCCGGCCGGCAACCGAGGCTCGAGACCGAGCGGCTCGAGCACGTCCGCAGAGCGGGTGAGCGGCGTCGCACCGAGGCGCAGCAGCGCGTTCGTCCCGGCCGAAAGGCCGGACGTGATCTCGCCGGGTACTGCAAACACCTCCCTGCCCGCTTCGAGCGCGAAATCGGCCGTGATCAGCGCTCCGCTTCGCTCACGAGCCTCGACGATCACCGTCGCTGCCGCCAGGCCTGCAATGATCCGATTACGCGCGGGGAAGCGCCAGGGAGCCGGCTCCACGGCGGGTGCGTACTCCGAGACGACGAGCCCCGACTCGCAGATCCCGCGGGCGAGATGGGCGTGGGCCGCCGGATAGTCGCGATCGATGCCGCATCCGAGCACGGCGACCGTCGCTCCACCTGCTTCGAGCGCGCCGCGATGGGCTTCCGCATCGACTCCACGAGCCATCCCGCTGATCACGACCACGCCGGCAGCCGACAGCTCACGGCCGAGTAGCCGGGCGACCTGGCCGCCGTAGGACGAGCACGAGCGGGCACCGACGACTGCGACTGCCGGCTCGGCGAGCAACTCGACGTCTCCACCGCCACGCAGGAACAACCCCGCCGGCGGGTCGTGGAGCTCTCGCAGCAAAGGCGGAAAGACGGGATCCGAGCGGCCGACGAACCGAAAGCCCCGAGCAGCCAGACCTGCGCGATAACGGTCGCTGTCGAAGCCCCGCTTGAACCGGTCGAAGCGCCGCTCCCGCGGCTCGTCGACGAGGTGCGCACCAGTTTCCGCCGCGAACGCTGCAAGAGCGAGATCGCTCATCTCGGCCCGAGCTCCGTCGGTGATCGGAACGAGAGCGCCTCCGAGACGTGCGCCGCGTCGATCTCCTCGGCACCCGCGAGCAGCGCAGCGGTCCGCGCGACCCGCGCGACACGGGCGCGGCCCCGGCCGGACAAGGGCAGGCGCTCGACCGCTCTCGAGAGCAGCTCGTTCGCCTCGGCAGAGCGCCGCAGCGGCTCGCCCCTGGAACGCTGCCGAGCCGCCTCGACACGAGCACGTACTGCGGCCGAATCCTCGCCGACCGGGGCCGCGAGCTCCTGCGCCCTGGGCCGGGGAACCGTCACGAGCAGGTCGAAACGGTCGAGCAGCGCTCGCGAGAGCTTGTCGCGGTACGCGGCGAGCCGCGTCGCAGAGCAGGAGCACTCGGCCGTCGGATCGCCGCGCGCGCCGCAGGGACACAAATTCATCGTCCCGACGAGCTGAAACCTCGCCGGGAAGACGAGCCTGCCGCCGACGCGCGCGATGGACACCATCCCGTCCTCGAGCGGCTGTCGGAGGGCCTCGAGCGCGTTGCGCGGAAACTCCGCCAGCTCGTCGAGGAACAGGACGCCGCGGTGCGCGAGGCTCGCCTCGCCGGGTTTCGGACCCGGTCCGCCGCCAACGATCGCCGCGACGGAGGCCGTGTGGTGCGGCGCGCGGAACGGTGGCACCGTGACCAGCGGCCGGCCGGGCGGAAGCAAGCCGGCGACCGAGTGGATTCGCGTGACCTCGAGCGCCTCGTTGGGCGGAAGCCGCGGCAGGATCCCGGGGAGGCGCCGCGCCAGCATCGTCTTGCCGGTCCCCGGCGGGCCCGCGAGCAGAAGGTTGTGCTTGCCGGCGGCGGCAAGCTCGAGCGCCCGCCGGGCACGCTCCTGGCCGCGCACATCCGCGAGGTCGAGACAACCGGGCTCGGCCGCGTGCCCGTTCGCTGCGGCATCGATCGGAGGCGGGTCACGCTCCCCGCGCAGGTACGCGACCGCCTCTGCAAGGTGCCGAACGGGGATCGGCTCGATCCCTGCGAGAGCAGCCTCTGCCGCACACTCGGCCGCGCAGAGCAGCTTCGTCAGCCCCCCGCTGCGAGCGCCTTCCGCCGCCGCGAGCACACCGCCGACCGGACGGAGCCGGCCGTCGAGCCCCAGCTCGCCCACGGCAGCGTGGTCACCGAGCGCCTCTGGCGGAACCTGCCGCGATGCCGCCAGAACCGCGAGCGCGATCGGCAGGTCGAAGCCCGAGCCCTCCTTCCGCAGCTCTGCGGGCGCGAGGTTGACCGTGATCCGCCGCCCCGGCCACTGCAGCTCGGCGGACTTGATTCCGCTGCGCACACGCTCCTTCGCCTCCTGGCAGGCCCGATCGGCGAGACCGACGATCGCGAACGCCGGCGCTCCGTCCTGCAGATGCGCTTCGACGTCGACCCTGCGCGCATCAAGGCCCACCAGCGCATGCGTGACCGTCCGCCCGAGCATGCTGCCAACATAGGCAACACACTGCCACGCGTGTGGGACGAACCTGTGCCGAAAGTGGAACTTCTAGCGCGCGACCAGCACGTCCTCGAAGAATTCGCCCGCCCGGCGCCCCGTTCGCCGGTTGACGTGGCGCCGGTAGCGCTCCTCCAGCCGTAGGCCCGCCAGCTCCAGGATCTCGGGGTAGAGCTCGCGCCGGTCGTTGATCACGATCACCACCGGAGCGCCCCGCCGCCGCGAGCCCCGCACGTTCGCGAGCACCGCCGCCACACCCTCGACATATGCGCGGAGAGCCGCCCGGTTCGTCCCCCGGCCAAGCTCGAGCGTTCCGCAATCCTCGAGCCGGAGCAGCTCGTAGGCGTAACGGTGCTGCTCGTGGTAGTCGATCAGGCCCGGGTAGGGCGGCGACGTGACGACGCCGTCGAAGCGGCCGCCGAAGTCGAGCTCGCGCGCGTCACCGTGGATGACGACCGCCTCACGGCCACGCGCGCGCACGCGCGAGAACTCGCGCACGCGCTTCAGCGTGTCGAGCGAGTAGCGCCGCAGAAACCGCCGCGCCTCCCCCACGGGCCGGCACTCGCGCCGATGCTTGTGGCACCAGTACGCCGACCGCTGCGGCGCGCGCGGGAAGTCGAGATCGAAGTGCGTCGTCCGCCGAGCCGAGCGCGCCGCCCGCGCCAGCACGACCCGCAGCACGTCCGCGTGCTCGTAGTCGGCGACGAGCCCGCGGAAGAAGAGCAGCTCCGCGGCCGCTCGTGGCGCGAACCAGTCCCGGACATAGCGCGGGACCGGCCCCTCGGGCCGCTCGCCGTCGAACGCTTCGAGCCGAGCCCCCGCGTCGCGCAGCTCCGACTCGAGCACGAACGGGTTGTACTCGGCCGTCTTGACCCGCATGAGCAGACAGTTGAAAGCGGCTACGTCCGCGCCGCAAGCGTCTAGGCCCGATTCGAGCGCCTGCACGAGGGTTGTCCCCGAGCCCGCGAACGGATCCAGTACACGCCCGCGCGGCACGTAGCGCGCGAGCAGCGCCTCGACGAGCTGCGGGATGAACTTGCCGAGGTACGGATGGAGGCGGTGGACGTGCTTCGTCCGCTCGCGCTCGGGCAGCTCGCGTTCCGACCAGGAGAGGTCGAGGTCGATCCGGCGGTAGAGCGCGTCCTGAGTCGAGGCCACGGCCTCGACGTGTTCGACAGGCCCCTCAGAACGCCTGCCGGATGCGCTCCAGCCGGCCGTCGTGGACCGCGACGATCTCGAAGCTCGTCTCGACGCCCGCGAGCTCGGGGTGGACCGCGAGCCACGCCTCGGCCGCCCGGCGGAGGCGGCGCTGCTTCTCGGGCCCGACCATCTCTACCGGGTCGCCGTAGCGGGCGTCGCTCTTCGCCTTCACCTCGACGAATGCGAGCTTGCGGCCGCGGCGTACGACCAGGTCGAGCTCGTAGCCGAACAGCCACGCGTTCCGGTCGAGCACCTTGTAGCCCCGCAGCACGTAGAACCACCATGCGCGCCGCTCGGCGGCCCTTCCAGCGGCCCGAGTGCTCCGAGCGGCCCTGGTCCTGCCGACCTTGTGTCGACCGGTCAGCTCAGACGGACGCACGGGCAAAGCCCGCGCGGCCTGGTACCGGCATCGCAAGCGATGCCTCAGCGACGAGTCCTTCGTAGCAGAGCGCCTGGAACGAGCGGCGATGGATCTCGGACGGGCCGATCTCTCGCACGACCGCGGAATGCCTGGGCGTGATGTAACCGACGTGCGAGCTGAAGCCGTACGCGGGGTAGAGCGCGTCCAGCCGCCGCATCATCCGGTCGCGCGTCACCTTGGCGACGATCGACGCGGCCGCGATCGCGGCGCTCTTCTCGTCGCCGTCGACGAGCGCGCGATGCTCAGGCGCCCGTGGGCCGAGCCGGAAGCCGTCGACCAGGCAGATCTCGGCCGGCGGCGAGAGCTCGGACAGGACCGCCCGCAGGCCGGCGAGGTTCGAGCGGTGCAGCCCTTCGCGGTCGATTTCACCCGGCGAGACGGCTCGGACGACGATCCGCTCCGCGCAGCCGACGACGGCCCGGAAGAGCTCCTCGCGCTCGCGCTCCCTGCACTGCTTCGAGTCGTTCAAGCACGCGAGCGGCCGGACGCGATGGTCACGCAGGCGCGCGTAGTCGAGCAGCACCCCGGCGACGAGCAACGGGCCCGCAAGTGGGCCGCGGCCGGCCTCGTCGGCTCCGGCCACGAAGCGCGCTCCGAGCCTGCGGTCAAACTGGAGGAGCTTCCGGCCGGTGCGTCGCGCCACCGCGCGAGGATAGCGCGGCGTTCAGTCGGCGCTCGAAATCGTCACGCTTTCGTTACTCGGTGACTGGCTCCGGCTCGGGCTCGACCGCCGACTCCGGCTTAGGGCCGGGCTCTTCTGCGGTCTCCGGCTCCTCGGCCACTTCGGCCTCTGCCTCCGGCCCAGTTTCCTCCGGCGGCGTGTCGCTTTCCGAAGGCTCCGGGGTCTCGACGACGGGCAGTGGAACACCCCGCTTGGCGCGGACACGCGCGCGCTTGCCGACCTTGCCGCGAAGGTAGTACAGCTTGGCGCGGTTGACGTCGCCGATCGCGATCACCTCGATCCGCTCGACCTTGGGAGAGTGCAGCGGGAACGTCCGCTCGACGCCGACGCCGAACGACTGCTTCCGGACGGTGAACGTCTCGCGCACGCCGGCGCCCTGGCGCTTGATCACGATTCCCTCGAAGACCTGGACGCGGCGGCGCTGCCCCTCGATGACCTGGAAGTGGACACGCACGCTGTCCCCGGCCTTGAACGGGGGCAAGTCGGTGCGCACCTGGCGCTGTTCGAGGCTCTGGATCACGCGATTCATGAAAAGAGGCCCGGCGGGCCGGGTGCAATGCTAGCGCAGGTCGCGACGGCGACGACGGAGCGGAAGGACCATCAGAAGCCCGAGCGCAAGCCCGGCGCCGATCATGTGGAACGCGATCCGGTTCGGCGGCCAGTAGGTCATGAAGACCTCGCCGATGATGCTGCTGCGGGGGACGGAGCCCCAGCGGCGCGAGTCGCACGACTCGCGGCGGTTGTCGCCCATGAAGAAGTAGTGCCCTTTCGGGACGAACCAGCTGCCGGACTGGTGGTCGCGCCGGTCGGGCTTGATGTAGGGCTCGCTCAGCGGCTTGCCGTTGATCGAGATGACGCCGTTCCGCTCCGAGACGCGCTCACTGGGAAGCCCGATCAGGCGTTTGACGAACGTGCCGCTGGCGTTACAGGCCGCCTGCGCGGCGGCGGTCGGCGTGTTGAAGACGATGATCTCGCCGCGGTGCGGGCTGCGGAGGTGGTAGATGAACCGGTTCGCGAGCACGCGGTCGGACAGGCGGGCCTCGCACCCAGGCCCCGGCCGGGCGCAGTGCAGCGTCGGCTCCATCGAGGACGACGGGATCCGGTACGGGTTGATGACGAACGCCTTGATCAGGAGGACGATTCCGATCGCACCGGCGATGGTCACGACCCAGTCGATCGCGATCCGCCAGCCGCGCGGGAGGCCCGCGGTGAGGCGGTCGAGCGGGTTGTGCGAATGGCTGGGCGCCTCCTCGGCGACGATCTCCGACAGCGGCCGGATCGGCGGCAGCCCACTCGAGGCCGCGCGGGCAGCCGCGAGCGCACCGTCGCCGGTCGAGTCGTAGCGGGCGCGCCGCGTGGGATCGGTCAGCGTCTCGTACGCGTCGCGCAGGTCGTTTAGGCGCCCGTCCGGCTCGGTGCCGGCCAGCTGAGAGCGAACCTGCCGCCAGTAGGCCTCGCGGATCTCGTGCAGCGACGCGTCGCGGGAGACCCCGAGCGTGGCGTAGTGATCCCGCACTACGGCGTCCTCAGTCGGCTCTGTTCCTTCCGCCATTCCTCGATCCTTCCGTGGTCGCCCGAGAGCAGAACCTCGGGGACGCGCCAGCCTCGGAACTCCGCCGGGCGCGTGTAGTGAGGGTACTCGAGACCGCCTTCCAGCTCGGCCGAGAAGCTCTCGACGAGACCCGACTCCTCGCTGCCGAGGGCGCCGGGCAGGAGCCTGGCGACCGCGTCCACGACGACCATCGCCGGCAGCTCACCGCCCGAGAGCACGTACGGGCCGATCGAGATCGCATCCGAGGCGAGGTGGATCAGGACGCGCTCGTCGAAGCCTTCGAAGCGTGCGGACAGGAGCGTGAGCCGCTCCTCGGCGGCCAGCTCCTCGACGACCGCCTGTGTGAGCTGGCGTCCTTGTGGCGTGAGCGCGACGACACGGTGGCCGGGAACGCCGCCGTACACGCGCTCGAGCGCCTCCGCGACCACGTCCACGCGCAGCACCATCCCCGCGCCGCCGCCGTACGGCTCGTCGTCGACCTGGCCGGCTCGTAGCGGCGTGTAGTCGCGGTAGTTGAAGAGGCGCAGGTCGAGCTCGTCGCCGAGCACGGCCGCGACGGGTCGCTGCTCGGTGAGCCAGGCGAACGCGTGCGGGACGAGGGTGAAAACGTCGAGCTGCAAGGGACGGCCGCGGAGCAGGTTAGCTACCGCCGGCGAAGCCCTGCGCCACCTGGATACGGCGGCGTTCCAGGTCGATCTCCTGGACGCAGGCGTCCACAAGCGGGAGCGCAACGCCGGAATCGAGCTCCAGCACGTCGTTGGCCACGCCCGGCTGAACTGCGCTCACTTGCCCGAGGACGCGTCCGCCCTCCTCCTCGACCTCCAGGCCGACGAGCTGGAAGGCGTAGTACTCGTTCTCGCCCGGTGGCTGGAGCTCCGAGCGCGGAACGCTGAGCTCGGCGCCGCGCGGTGCGTCGCGGTCGAGCCGGATCACGGGACGGCCGCGGGAGCGCTTCGCGGCCACCACCTGCGCCGGTTCGCCGTCGACGAGCAGGGTCGCGCCGACGGCGAACCGCTCCTCGTCCTCGCTCGCCCGCTCGACGAAGAAGGACCCGTCGAGCCCGTGGGGCTTGCCCACGCGGCCGACCGAGACCAGCTCGCTCACGGCGGCGTGACGAACATCGCGAGCTCCCTGCCTTCGAGCTCGGCGGTCGCCTGCTCCCGGGTGACGGGCTGGAGGACGTTCTCGCGCAGGACCTTGGGCGCCTGCGGCCAGCGGCTCTGCCGGAAAAGGTCGCTGAGCCGGCCTTGGTCGAGGAAGGTCTTGCGAAGCTCGACGTCCGCGTCCCCGACGAGCGCCCAGAACGCGGCCACCTCGCCCTCGTAGGGAAGGCCGACGCTGCCTGCATTGACGAACCGCACCCTCCCGATGCGCCGGTCCTGCTGCATGTGCGTGTGGCCCGCGACGACGGTGTGCTGCCGAACGCCGGCGAGGATCTCGCCCAGCCGCTCGTCGGGCGTCGCCGGCGTGACGACCTCCTCGTCGCTGCGCGGCGTCGCGTGGCAGTAGAGGACGCCGGCGAGCTCGACCGACTCCGGCAGCCCTTGCAGGAATGCGATCTCCTCGCGGGACAGACACGAGCGCTCCCACTCGCTGGGCTCGCGGTCGCAGTTTCCGCGAACGAAGCGCGCGCGGGCGACGGAGCGTGCCAGCGCCAGCGTCTCGTGCGGCAAGGGCCCCCACGTGAGGTCGCCGCCGAAGACGACCTCGTCCACTCCCTCTCGCTCGAGCTCGTCGAGGACGGCCTCCAGGGCCGGCAGGTTGCCGTGGACGTCGTAGAGCGCAGCGACTTTCACTAACGCTCGCCGCGCTCGGCGGCGATCTGCTCGAAGAGCGCCACCGCTTCCTCGCGCGGGAGGACTGCGCGCACGTTCTCCTCGACGAACAACCTCGCCTCCGGCCAGCCGCTCGCGAGCAGTGCCGCCCTGTGACGCTCGACGTCGAACGGAGTCCGCCGCAGCTCCACGTCCGGCCCGAGCAAGGCCCAGAACGCGGCGACCTCGCCCTCGTAGGGCATCCCGACCGAGCCGGGGTTGATCCAGCGAACGCCGTCGATCGAGCGGTCGAACTGCATGTGCGTGTGCCCTGCGACGACCACGCGTTGGGGTACGCCGTCGAGCAGCTCGCGGAAACGGTTGTCCGGCGTTCCCGGCGTCACGATGTCGAGGTCGTTCCGCGGGCTCGCATGGCAGAAGAGCGTCTCGCCGAGTCCGTCGAGCTCGAGGACCACAGATTGTGGGAGCGACGAGAGGCGGCGGCGCTGGTCGTCGGAGAAGTACGACGCGGTGAAACGCAGCGCGTCCTCGACGTCGCCGATCACAGCATTCGCAGCGTCGGGGCCGAGTGCGCGCTCCCCGTTGCCGCGGATCCAGTTCATCGGCGTCCCGAGCGAGCGCAGGAGCTCGAACGTCTCCGCGGGCTGGGGCCCGGAGATCGCGTCGCCGCCGATCAGAATCGAGTCGAACTGCTCGTCCTCGAGCTCCCGCACGACGGCCTGCAGCGGCTCGAGCATGCCGTGGATGTCGTAGAGCGCGGCGACCCTCACCTTGCTACTCCACGATCTCGAGCAGGACGCGCCGGTCGCCACGGGCAGCAGCGGCGCGAACGATCGTGCGCAAGGCGCGGGCGATCCGGCCCTGGCGGCCGATCACCTTGCCGACGTCGTCCTTGGCCACGTGCAGCTCGAGCACGAGCTCGCCCTCGCGCTCGACCTCCTGGACGCGGACGGCGTCGGGCTCGTCGACCAGGCGCCGCGCCAGGTATTCGACGAGCTCTGCGCTCACAGCCCCTGCGTCTTCAGGAGGCGCGCCACGGCCTCCGAGGGCTGCGCACCCTTGGCCAGCCAGTCGCGCACCCTCTCCTCGTCCAGCACGATCGTGGACGGGTCGGTCTGGGGGTTGTAGCGGCCGACTATCTCGATGAACTTGCCGTCGCGCGGCGAGCGCGAGTCGGCGGCCACGATCCGGTAGACCGGGTTCTTCTTCGACCCGACACGGGTCAGCCTCAGCTTGACGGCCAAACGATCACCTCCGTGATCTCGATTTCGACTTCTTGCGCTTCGACTTCTTCTTCTTCGTGGCTGAGCGCGTGGGCCCATTCTGACCGGGAAGCGCGCCCGGCAGCGCCGGCAGCTTCCCTTTGCCGAGCTGCTTCATCGCCTTCGCCATCTGCTTTCGGGCCGCGAGCAGCTGGTTCACCTGCTGGACGGTCGTGCCGCTGCCCTTCGCGATCCGCTGCCGGCGCGAGCCGTCGATCACGTGTGGGAAGCGGCGTTCCTGCGGCGTCATCGAGAGCACGATCCCCTCGACGCGCGCGAGCTGCCGCTCGTCGACCTCGCCGAGGCCCTCGAGCTGGCTGCCGAGCCCCGGGATCAGCTTCAGCACGCCCTGGAGCGGGCCCATCCGCCTCAGCATCTTGTAGCTGCGGAGGAAGTCGTCGAACGTGAACTCGCCCTGGAGCACGCGCTTCTCCAGCTCGGCCGCCTCCTCGTCCTCGACCGCCGCCTCGGCCTTCTCGACCAGCGTGAGGACGTCGCCCATGCCGAGGATCCGCGAGGCCATGCGGTCGGGGTGGAAGTACTCGAGCTGCTCGAGCCGCTCGCCCACCGAGACGAGCTTGACCGGCTTGCCGGTGACGGCCTTGACCGAGAGTGCGGCGCCGCCCCGGGCATCGCCGTCGAGCTTCGTCAGCAGGATCCCGTCGAAGGCGACGCGCTCGGCGAAGGCCTCGGCTACACGAACCGCGTCCTGGCCGGTCATCGAGTCGAGCACGAGCAGGACGTTGAGCGGCTTCACCGCGGCGGAGATCCGCTCGAGCTCGGCCATCAGCTCCTCGTCGACGTGCAGGCGGCCGGCCGTGTCGACGATCACGACGTCGTTCCCGTCGGCCTTCGCCTGCTCGATCCCGGCTCGGGCGACCGCTACCGGGTCGTCGCTGCCGGTGTACACCGGTACCTGGATCTGGCGGCCGAGCTGCTGGAGCTGGTCGATCGCCGCGGGCCGCTGGAGGTCGGCCGCGACGAGGCCCGGCGTGCGCCCCTCCTTGCGCAGGAGCAGCGCGAGCTTGGCGGCTGCAGTCGTCTTGCCCGAGCCTTGCAGGCCCGCGAGCAGGACGACCGTCGGCGGGCGGGACCCGAACGCGAGGCGCGAGTCGCCGGAGCCCATCAGAGCCGTCAGCTCCTCGTGGACGATCTTCACGACTTGCTGCCCGGGGGTCACGCTCTTGAGGACGTCCTGGCCGAGGGCGCGCTCGCGCACCCCGGCGACGAAGCCCTTCACGACCTCGAAGTTGACGTCCGCCTCGAGCAGCGCGAGCCGGACCTCGCGCATAGCGCGCGAGATCGCCTCCTCGTCCAGGCGCCCACGCTTGCGCAGGTCGCCGAGCGCGCTCTGGAGCCGGTTCGAGAGCGTGTCGAACATCCGGTGCAGGGTACTCGGTGGGGGTGAAGAACCGGCTCCGGCGCTTCGTCCAGCTCTGGATCGACCTCTTCGCGCGGCACACGCTGCTCGATCACGCGGGCGCGATCGCGTTCGCGGTGCTCAAGTCGCTGATCCCGTTGACGCTCCTCGGGGTGGCCCTGCTTGGTGCGCTCGGGGAGGAGCGGGTCTGGCGGAAGACAATCGCGCCCGCCGTCAAGACCCACGTCCAGCAGGCCACGTTTCACGCACTCGACGTCTCGGTCGAGAAGATCTTCTCGACGGAAAGCACGGGCCTGCTGATCTTCGCCGCGCTGCTGGCCCTCTGGTACATCTCGGGCTCGGTCCGCGCGGTAATGGGCGCGATCAACGAGATCTACGAGACCGACGACACGCGTTCGTGGCGGCATCGGTACGCGCTCTCGTTCGGGCTCGCCGCCGGTATCGCGCTCGGCGTGATCGGAGCCCTGCTGGTGACGATCGTCCTCGGGCACATCGACAACCCCGAGCAGGTGCGCGTGGTTGCGCAGGTCGGGCGCTGGATCGCGGCGATCGTGCTGCTCTCGCTTGCGTTGGAGCTGCTGATGCGCTTCGCGCCGGTGGAGCCTCGGTCGAAGCGCTGGATCAGCGCCGGCACGGCGCTCGTGATCGTGGCCTGGATCGGCGCGACCCTGATCTTCGAGCTGTTCGTCTCGCACGTCGCCAACTTCAAGACGGCGACCGGGAGCCTGGCGGTCTTCCTGGTGATGATCGGCTACGTGTACACGTCCTCGATCATCCTGCTCGTCGGGATCGAGCTCGACGAGCTCTTGCGCGAGGACGCGAGAGCCGGCGAGGGAGGCGTTCTCCACCTGCTCTTTGGCTACGGCAAGTAGATATCGTCCCGCGGCCCAGCGGAGGAAAGGAGCGCAGAGATGGCGGACATCGCGAAGGTGATCACGATCATCGGCTCGTCGCCGGAGAGCTTCGCGAAGGCGGCCGACGCGGCGGTTCAGGAGGCGGCGAAGACGTTGCGCGGGATCACGGGCGCAGACGTCGTCTCGATGAGCGCGGTCGTGGAGAACGACCGGATCAGCGAGTACCGAACCACGGTCAACATCGCGTTCGCCGTCGAGCGCTAAGCGCTAAGGCCGGACGGGGCGGCCGCTCTCGGCTGAGGCAAACAGGGCCTCGATCGTGCGCGCGTTCCCGACGGCGTCCTCTCGTCCGAGCAGCGGCTCCGCTTCGACCCGCACAGCGTCGCTCAGGTTCTCCAGCTCGAGCCGATACGAGTTCTCGTATGGGAGCTCGATCCGCTCGACCTCTCCGTCACGGCGGAGCTCGATCCCAGGCTCGTCCACGTGCCACGGGTCGTCGAGAAAGAGCGAGCCCTCGGTTCCGATTGCCTCGAATTCGTCGCGGCTCGAGAGCGTGGTTCCGCAATCGAAGAAGGCGAACACGCCCCCCGTGAACCGCAGCGTGCCGGTGAAGACCCAGTCCGTCCCGCTCGGGCCGATCAGCTGCTGGCCGTAGACGAGCTCGGGCTCGCCGCCGAGCAGCCGCGAGCCGTTCACGCAGTAGCAGCCCACGTCCATCAGGCTGCCGCCCTCGACCTCCGTGCGCAGCCGGATGTTGTCCGTGTCGTACAGCGCGTAGCTGAAGCAAGACCGGATCACGCGCAGCTCGCCGATCGCGCCCTCGTCGACGAGCTGCCGCAGGCGCCTCGTCTGCGGGTTGTGCCGGTACATGAACGCCTCCGTCAGGATCCGGCCGGCTCGTTCGGCTGCGTCGAAGGCGTCCTCGACATCCGCGGCGCGCCTGCTCATCGGCTTCTCGCAAAGGACATGCTTGCCCGCCTCGACGGCGCGGATGGACCACTCGCCGTGCAGGTTGTTAGGGAGCGAGATGTAGACGGCCTCGATCTCGTTGTCGGCGAGCAGCGCCTCGTAGGAGCCGTAGGCGCGGGGGATCTCCCAGCGACGCGCGTAATCCTCGGCCCGCGGCCGCTCCCGGCTCGCGACGGCGATCAGATCGACCTTCGGCGACTCGCGCGCAGGGGGGATGACGAGCCGGTTGATGTCGGCGGTGGAGAGGATCCCCCACTTGACAGGATTCAGCCCCACGACGGCTCGGTCAGCGGCCTGAACGCGGTCTCGAGGATTCGGTGGTTGCGCGGGCGAGTGAGCGCGAAGAGCACCACCTCGGCCACGTCCTCGGCGCTCATCATCCCGGCGAGCTCGGGCATGTCCGGCGTCCGGCCCCTGCCCATCGCGAAATCAGTGGCGACGCCGCCGGGACAGACGTTCGTGCAGCGCACGCCGCGCTCGCGCAGCTCGTGGTCGAGCGCACGTGTGAAGCCGACCTGGGCGAACTTCGAGGCGCAGTAGACCGCCTCGAAGGGCAGGCCGCGACGGCCCGCCTCGGAGGCGACGGTGACGATGTCGGCCTCGCCGCTCTCGAGCAGGTGGGGCAGCGCCGCGCGGACCGCGTACAGCGTCCCCTTGACGTTGACGTCGATCATCTCCTCGAGCTGCTCGGGCGGGAGGTCGAGGAACGGGCCGTAGGCGCCGACGCCGGCATTTGAGACGAGGATGTCGAGGCGGCCGAACCTCTCGACGGTCTTCGCGACGATGTCCTCGACCGCGCCCCCGTCCCGCACGTCGCACGGCTGCGCCACGATGCCCTCGAGCCCGAGATCGTCGCCGGTCCGCGAGGCAAGGCCGAGGCGAGCGCCCGCTTGCGCCAGCGCATGCGCGACAGCTCGCCCGATCCCGCGGCTGGCTCCGGTGACGAGGGCGACCTTGCCGTCCAGTGACGTCATGACTCCTCCAGAGGTTCGAGGGCGGGGTAGAGCGCGCGGAAGCGAGCGTAACCCGCTTCGTACACCTCACGCCACGCGTCGTCCGGCTCGATCCTCTGCCGCGCGCGCACGCATGCTGCGACCGCCTCGTGGACGTCGGAGAAGACGCCGGCCGCGACGCCGCCGAGCAGCGCAGCGCCGTAGGCCGCGCCCTCCTCGACCGCCGTCACCTCGAGCGGCAGGCCGAGCACCGACGCGACGATCTGGAGCCAGAGCAGGCTGCGGGCGCCTCCTCCCGAGGCGCGGGCGAGCTCCGGCCGTACCCCGAGGCCGCGGAGCAGCTCCAGCGAGTCCCGCAGGCCGTAGGCAACCCCCTCGAGCACGGCGCGGACGAGGTGACCGCGCCGGTGCGACAGGGAAAGCCCGGTGAAGGCGCCGCGGGCGTTCGGGTCGCCGTGCGGCGTGCGCTCGCCCGAGAGGTACGGCAGGAACAGGACGCCATCGGAGCCTGGCGGAACCGCAGCCGCCTCGGCCACGAGGTCGTCGTACGACGATCCCGGAGCGACGGCGTCGCGAAGCCAGCGCAGCGACCCCGCGGCCGAGAGCATGACCCCCATCGCGTGCCAGCCGCCCGGAACGGCGTGGCAGAAGGCATGGACGCGGGCCTCGGGATCGGCTCGGAACCGCGGCAGAGCCGCGAAGACGACACCGGACGTGCCGAGGACGACCGAGAGCGCGCCGGGCCGGTCGACTCCCACGCCAAGCGCGCCTGCGGCCTGGTCGCCCGCTCCGGCCGCGATCGGCACCCCGCCTGTGGTCCGCGCCGAGACCTCGGGCGACTCGAAGGCCGGCGGTAGCCACTCCGCCGGCAGCTCGAGCGCCTCGAGCATCTCCTCGCTCCAGCGCCGGTGCTCGACGTCGAAGAGGAGCGTGCCTGAGGCGTCCGCGACGTCGATCGCGCGCTCCCCGCCGAGCCGTAGGCGGACGTAGTCCTTCGGCAGCAGCACATGGTCGAT